>ENA-UESJ01000617-UESJ01000617.1-human-gut-metagenome-genome-assembly--contig:-NODE-617-length-18954-cov-4.884304_pt1 | contig 18954 bp, 13 predicted proteins | sample MGYA00243000_ERZ508001 | MGnify/ENA primary metagenome ERZ508001 (study PRJEB26167, sample SAMN06115479) | human gut metagenome | host: Homo sapiens | place: China:Chongqing | collected 2015-03-03... | reverse complement strand
TTCCGGATCCCACATTTTGAAAGGAGAGAACACCGCCAAATTAGTACCGTGGAAGTAAATACGCAACCCACTTAGAAACATCGGCTCCAGCCACTTTTTGGGGAAGCTATACCCAATCTCTAAATCTGCCAAACGAAGGAAACTTCCATCTACTTGCCATTTCGTGGATTCCTGATAGTTATTGGTAGAACCACCAATACTTAAACGAGGATAAAACGCATCCTGACGAGGATTATCAACCGTCCAACGATCCAGAGCCTCTACGAAAAGATTGCCACGATCACCACCTTCCTGAAAAGGAACAAAGCCTTCGCCTCCCAGCATATAAGAAACGCGAGTCTGACCACGGAAGAAAATACCGACATCAAATCCTTTCCACATCAACTGAGTACCAAAACCATAAACGATTTCAGGAATAGACGAGTAACCAATAGCAACTTCATCATTACTGTCCACAATGCCATCGCCATTAACATCAAGATACTTCACATCACCCGGACGTACAGTACCAAACTGTTGCTTAGGACTTCTGGCTATTTCAGCTTCATCATTGAAGTATCCTAAAGCTATCAGACCAAATTGCTGATTATGTCTTTTACCCACACGATTCTGATACTTATTCTGATAATCAGGCTGATCCTGATCAAGTACGGTATTATGCGTAAAGGTCCCATTAGCATAAACACGCATACTAAAGTCGCGAAAACTCTTATTATACTCAATCGTGCCATCCACACCCTGATTCTCCATTCTACCAAGATTAGCAAATGGCATATCATTGATACCGGCAATACCAGGCAGAGAATTACGTTGAATCAGAATGTCCTTACGCTTCTCATAAAAGTAATCAACATCCAAAGAAACATCACCACCAAAAAACTCGGCTTGTATACCAATATTTGATTTCAATCCCTTCTCCCAAGGCAGGTTTACTACTCCATATTGATTCTCACCTGTACCGGCATAATTTGTTTCATTCGGCCCGAAAATCTATAATTTCAATTCCTTCCATAATTGGTTCCTCCTTAAGCAAGTGTTACTTCGATTGTGTGCTGTGCATCCTTGGAAAGTGCCTCGATATCTGCACGCTTGATCACTGGTATTCCGGCAAAGTCGTAAGGTGTGCCATCGATTGTGATTGCGCTTACCTTGTAATCAGCCGGTGCCTTCTTCTCTGCATTCTTCATAACGATCTTGACATTTCTGTCTGCAAAGATCATAGAAAGTCCTGCTTCCCCATTTGCATCAAACTGCTCTGGAAGAAGCTGTGGCACGAATGCCAGATCTCCCATCTGACCGCGCACACCAAACATCTGTGTGATTACTGTTACAAGCAGCCAGCTTGCAGCACCTGTCAGATAATGGTACACGCCACGTCCCTTTGCATCGACATACTCTGGCACGCCCGGATAGATGCGGCTCTTCTCGATATCGTTGCAGTGCTCAAATAATGTATTAAATACCTTATACGCTTCCTTCGCAAAGCCTCTTGTATAAAGTGCATTTCCAAACATTGTTGCCATGTGACAGAACACAGCACCATTTTCCTTATGACCATACGCGAATCCAAACATACGTCCAAGATCCATCTTCACCTCATGGAAATCGGTGTTCAAACGGTAACCGCCAACAGAAGCATCGTAAAGATACTTATCTGCGGATTTCACGATCTGGGCCACCTGTTCGTTGGTTGCTGTCTTCGACATGATCGTAAATACCTGTGAGGTAAGCATCATACGGACGCCGCCATTGATATCGCCCTCAACCGCCTTGCCGGAGTTATCATAATAACCGTTGAAGAAGCCGTCGCCCTCTGCAGTCTGTACCCACTCGGTCTTGCGGATGTGCTCACGCATCCAGTCTGCCTTCTCCTTGAGGTTTGCAGCAAGCTCTGATACGGAGATCTCTACCTTCTCACCAGAAAGTGTATGTCTGCATGTCTCGCAGTAATTCATCAGTACTTCGCGCTTCTTTGCTACATCATCATACAGATCTGCACCGGATACAAGAAGCTGCTGCATCTCCTTTGCGATCTTCACTGTCTTTCTGCCGGATGCCTCAAATGCCGCAAGCAGTCCTGCGATATGATCCATATTGTCCGCGTACATTGTTGTAAATGCCACACTCTCGCCGCGCTGTGCAGCCATATCGAGTGCGTCGTTCCAGTCCGCACCGCGCAGACGAATCTCGTTGTGATCTCCGACATCGTAGAACGAAGACAAATTCTGAATCAGCAGATGCTCTAACAATGTTCCGGAATATACATTTCCTGCTGCATCCTTCTGCTTTTCGCCCTGTGAGATATCCCAGTCTGTATCGCGATCCTCACCACGACAGATCAGAAGATCCTTGAAATATGTATTTTCTTCTAACAGGATATCCAAATCTCCTGTCTGATTGATATAAAGCTCTGTTGTAAGATAAGGCCATACGCCGTGATCCATCCATACACGCGCAATACCGTTACGGTCAGCGATAAATTCTCCCTGCTTGCTTCCGATGATGGTTGCATTTGTACCATCGAGACGCACACCACCGAAGTTGTCGATCAGCATCTGACGCACACCGTCCGGATTCATGATCAGAAGTGCCAGACAATCCTGCCACAGGTCACGCCATCCACGGCCGCCCTTACCATAATCATGATGCGGAAGGAACGAGCATCCATAGATCCGACGCAGCATTGGCTGGAAGCTTACCCACTTCATCCACTGGTCGAAATCCTTATTGCCTGTGTGGTAAGAGACATTGACCTTCTCCTGCCAGTATGCGATTGTCTCGTCCCATGCCTTGTCAAATGCCTTGACACTCAGGAACTTATTTGCAGCTGCTGTAAGCTCTTCTGCGCTGTCGCCATAACCCATTGCGATCACATAGGAGATTGTCTCACCGGCAGCCACCTTCTTCTCTGCAAATACAACACCGCCCAATGCTTCATAGCCGTCGATGCCTTCGCCCTTTGCATATGGCGCAAGTGGATTCTTGTAAAGTGCACGTGGGTTCTCCAGATTACCGCCTTCGCCGATGAAATCCTCTACGATTGGATAATAGCCGATCGGTGTCTCGTTCTCATTTCCGCCGAACACACCATAGTTGATCTCGTTGCGCTTATGTCCACGCTCGTCAAATGTCATCGTCGGTTTTACAAGAATGCCTGTCTCATTGGTTGTGATACGATGAAGCAGCGCCGTTACGTGACGGTGGTCACGGATGTTGTCTGCGGATCTTGCGTAAAGCGGAATCGCAGTCACGACCTGCATTGTCATTTCTTCCTCCGAAATATTTGTAAGCTCTACCTTCAGAAGCTCGAGCTTCTCACCGCTGATTGGTGACACGCTGGAAAGCGCTGCCTTCACACCGTTCTTCTCAGATGTACGTGTGATCTTGTGATGCATGAAGCCTGCCTCCAAATATGTCGGTTCCTTGTCCTCTGTAAAAAGCTCTGCCTGCTGGGCAGCGGAACGCCCAGTCAATGACCAGAGTGTCTTGCCATTGATCTTGCACCATACATTTCTGGATGACTTGTCATTGTGCAAGTTCTCACAGCTCACTGGTGGCATAAGGAATGAATTCTGACTCATCTTCGAGTCACCTGCGAGATCGGGTGCAACCGAACTCATAACCCCTGATTCATTTGCGATTGGAAAATAAAGATAACTAAGCATCTCTGGATTCTCCATAGTAAAGTCGCCCTGATTTCCTACATAATTAATCTTCATTTCAACACTCCTTTTTATAAAAATTCTTATATTATTTTCTTGTTTTTGCGGTTGTCTGACAGTCTCTGCAGACAACCAGATGCGCGCAATCACGCACATTACAATTATATCGTATTTTTCCACATAAGAAAAGAGACGTCTATCATTTACGTCTCTTTTTTTAGTAAAATTTTACTCATCATTTGCATTTTTATTTTTGGTTGGCAGGTTCCATCTGTTCCCGCCAAAAAAGTCTGCCTCCGCAGCATCGTGTGTCACCAGAAATGTCGTCTTCCCTGCAGTCTTCTCCTTCACATACTGCATCACGATCTGCTTCGTCGTGGCATCCAATCCTTTAAATGGTTCATCTAAGATCACACAGTCCGCATCGTACAACAATGCCCGGAGCAGGGCGATCCGCCGCCGCATGCCACCACTTAGTTTCATGACGTTCTGTTTTAAGTCATCCGCCGTGATACCAACCTGTGCTGCCTCCTGTTCTATCCTGCACTTCTGCGCGTCCCTTTGTGCATGCGTCTTCTTACGTTCCAGCACAAGGGCAATATTCTCATAGGCTGAAACATCCTCGCACAACCGGTCTTCCTGAAACAATACAGCTACCCGCTCTGGCATGCCAGTTACTTCGCCGCTGTCCGCCTTTTCTAATCCTAACAGAATCCGAAGCAGGGTTGTCTTGCCACAGCCCGACGCGCCCATGATCACGGTCGTCTCTCCCGATGGGAACTCTTTCGAGATATGGTTTAACACCTGCTTATCACCATACGCTTTCGATACATTTTTTATTCTAATATCCTGCATCCGTATCCTCCATAAAACGTGAGCACGGATTAAGCAGCCTCGACAGTCCTGCCAGAAATACCTTCTCCGCCACCACGCTGATTACCACAATGATCACCGTCCACGCAAGCAGGTCGTCGGTATCAAGGTATATTTTTGCTGTATAAAGCATCTTGCCGATCGAACCGTTCGGCACGCCGATGATCTCTGCGGCGATACCTGCCTTCCATGCCATACCGGTTGTCACACGGCAGGCAGAAAGAAGAAACGGGCGAAGCTTCGGCAGCTCGATATAGCGGAAGCGTTTGCGCCATGGCAGCTGAAAGACTGTTGCGACCTCCTGCATCTCCCGGTTTTCTGCACGTAGTCCCTCTAAGACATTCTGATATATGATCGGAATTACGATCAGGAACGATATGAATACCGACAGATTCCGGGCGGACAGCCAGATCAGACAGATCACGACGAACGATGCCACCGGCACACTTTTGATTGTCGCCATCCACGGCCACAGCAAGGTCTCTACAACCGGGTGCTTCGCCGCCAGATAAGCAAGCAGGCAGCCCAGAATCAACCCAAGCAAAAAACCGCCTGCAATATGGTAGAACGAGAACCATATCGCACGCGCAAAGCCCTCCACCCGCCAGATCGTGCAAAGCCGTCTTGCAACTGCAACCGGTGTTACAAGCAAAATCCGCTGGTGGATGAGAAGTGCTGCAATTTCCCAAAAAGTGAGTGCAAGCAACGCTGCACCCACTTTCTTTAATACTTCTTTATAGTTCATATTTACAATCCATAATAAAAATCATCGGCTGGGAGTGTACCGCCAACTGCCTGTGGGTTCTCGTCAAAGAGAATCTGCAGATATCCGCTGACACTGTCCTTCATTTCCTGTCCCTTCAGGAATGTGATATGGCATTTCGGAATCGCCTTCTCTGCGAGCGGCGCCTTCGCCACGATACCATATCCGGCGATCAGCTCTGCCGCATCGGCTGCATTGTCATTTGTATAAGCAACGGAAGCCTCATACTCTGAAAGGAACGTCTCAACTGCCTGTGGATGCTCCTTCACGAAATCTGTCCGGGCAACAACCACACCAGTCACGATATCACAATCCTCGATTTCTGTCCATGCATCATTTAAGTCGATTGCAACGCGCAAGCCGTCAACCTGTCCCATTGCGGCTGTCGCAAATGGCTGTGGTAACATAGCAATCGCTTCAGAATCATTTGCAATATAAGACAGTGCTTCCGTTGTATCTGCGCACCACTGGATTGTAAGACCGCTGTCCGGATCAATGCCATTTTCCTTCAGGATATGACGCAGTGTGTACTCCGGTGTTGCACCCTGTCCGGTTGCATATACCTTCTTGCCTGCCAGATCCTTGATGCTCTGTATGCTATCTCCACGCTCCACGATGTTCAGGACTCCCAGTGTGTTAACTGCAAGGATCTGCACGCCACCGTTCGTATTGTTATAGATCACAGAAGCCAGATTCGATGGAACCGCTGCAATGTCAATGTCACCCTTTGTAAGCGGTGCCACAAATGTAGATGGATCGGTGGATAGATCTGCGAACTCATATGTGCCCTTTGCAGTCCCATCTTCGGCATCCTTCATCAGCTTGACCATGCCCATTGCGGTCGGACCAGACATCGCTCCAACACGAACTGTCACATTATCCGTTTCCTCTTTCTTGCCACACCCTGCCAAAAGTGCGCAGAACATAGAAAGAGCCAGCAACAAAGCAAATACTTTCTTCACTGCCGGTCTCTTCTTTACATTTCGTCTCATCTCGTTCATAGATTTGCTCTCCTTTAATTAGTTAAATATGTATTAGATCTTAGCTGTGTTGCATTTCGCAGTCACACCATCGATCATCCCTAATTTGCCGGAAAGCGCACTGGTACACGACATCGGCGCATCCATAACGACGGATATGATAGAAACACCCTTCTTCTCATACGGAAGTCCCATACGGCCGATGATATAGTCTGCATATTCATGCAGAACCGCATTCACCTTCGCCGCCTGATCTCTCTCATATACGATAATACTGATTACGGAAATTCGCTTATCCATAGTACCCTCTTTTATTACTCGCCTTTCCACGCGGGACGAACCCTTGTGCGTCAGAACGAAATGAAACAACTTTAATCTTCTTCAATATGCTCGCAACCCTGTGCGATAATTGTGCGGACATGTTCATCCGCCAGAGAATAGAAAATGGATTTTCCTTCTCTCCGGTTCTTTACCAGTTTATTCTGCTTCAAGATACGAAGCTGATGTGAGATTGCGGACTGTGTCATGCCAAGTGCTTCCGCCAGATCACACACGCACACCTCTGCCTCGAATAATACGAACAAAATCCGTATTCTCGTCGAATCGCCGAACACCTTGAAGAGCTCTGCCAGATCATACAATTCTGTCTCACTTGGCAGCTTCTCATTCACAATCTTCAGCAGATCCTTGTGTACCTCGTGACTCTCACAACATTCAATCATTTTCTGTGTCTGTGCCATAGTATCCTCATTTCACACTAAAGTTTCTTTACAAACAATGTACGGATCGCATTTAACACTGCCAGTATCATAACTCCGACATCTGCAAAAATGGCAAACCACATATTTGCAATACCAAGTGCGCCGAGTACCAGACAGATTACTTTAATACCAATCGCGAAATAAATATTCTCATATACGATACGGATACATTTTCTTGAAATCCGGATCGCCTTGGAGATCTTCAGTGGATCATCGTCCATCAATACGATGTCGGCAGCTTCGATTGCCGCATCTGAACCAAGTGCGCCCATCGCAATACCGATATCGGCACGCGAGAGAACTGGTGCATCGTTGATGCCGTCACCCACAAATGCAAGTTTATCCTTTTCCGGCTTTTTCGTCAAGAGTTCTTCGACCTTTTCTACCTTATCGCTCGGAAGCAGTTCACTGCATACCTCATCGATTCCAAGCCGTGCGGCTACATGATCTGCCACATTCTTAGCATCACCGGTCAACATAACGGTCTTCTCAATACCGGATTTCTTCAGTGCGGCGATTGCCTCTGCCGCATGCTCCTTGATCACATCCGAGATCAGAATATGTCCGGCGTATTTGCCATCAATCGCTACATGGACAATCGTTCCAACATGGCTGCAGTCGTGATACTCGATACCGAGCTTCTTCATAAGCTTTGCATTTCCAGCTGCAACAACCTTTCCGTCCACCTTTGCTGTCAGACCATGACCGCCGATCTCCTCCACGTCACTGACACGGTTCTTATCAATCGGCTTGCCATATGCACGCTGTAAGCTCTTGCTGATCGGATGAGTGGAATAGCTCTCTGCAAGGGCTGCATACTCAAGCAGCTCCTCATCCTTATATGGGCTGTGGTGAATACCATTTACTTCAAATACACCCTTCGTCATCGTACCAGTCTTATCGAATACGACGATCTTCGTCTGTGACAATGTCTCTAAGAAGCTTGAGCCTTTGACAAGGACACCTTCCCGGCTCGCGCCTCCGATTCCTGCAAAGAAGCTGAGCGGAATACTGATTACCAGTGCACATGGACAACTGATTACAAGGAATGTCAGGGCACGGTATACCCAGTCGCCCCATTCCGGTGCAAGCCCCATAAATGCCATCCGCACGATCGGCGGTAAGATGGCAAGTGCCAGAGCTCCATAGCAGACTGCCGGTGTATAGATCTTCGCAAACTTTGAGATAAAGTTCTCAGAACGTGATTTTCTGGAGCTTGCATTCTCTACCAGTTCCAAAATCTTCGATACCGTCGACTCGCCGAATTCCTTCGTCGTACGGATCTTCAAAAGTCCGGTCATGTTGATACATCCGCTGATGATCTCATCATCCACGCTAACTTCCCGCGGTACGCTCTCACCCGTCAGTGCACTTGTATTTAAGGACGATGTTCCCTCGACAACAACACCATCGATTGGCACCTTCTCACCCGGCTGTACAACGATAACCGTACCGATCTCAATCTCATCCGGATCAACCTGCTCAAGCTCTCCGTCCTTCTCTACATTTGCATAGTCCGGGCGGATATCCATCAGATCACTGATGTTCCGGCGGCTCTTACCAACGGCGTAGCTCTGGAACAGCTCTCCAATCTGATAGAAGAGCATAACCGCAGTGCCTTCCTTGTAATCACCGAGTGCGATCGCACCGATGGTGGCAACTGCCATCAGGAAATTCTCATCGAAAATCTGCCGGTTCAAAATTCCCTTTCCTGCCTTCTTCAGGATGTCATATCCGATTACCAGATACGGAATCATATACAGTCCGAACCGCACGTATCCTTTCACCGAAATAAACTGCAAAGCGATCACCAATACCGCTGCAATAATGATCCGAACCAATACCTTCTTCTGCTTCTTCGTCATAGCCGTCACTTCCTATCTCTGTCTGCTTCTTCTACTTACTTATGCACACCTGCTGCATCTGTGCGGATCTCTTATAAGAAGATCTCGCAGTCATCCTCTACCTTCTTGCAGTTCTTCAGAACGTCCTTCATAACTGCCTTTGCATCTGCACCTTCTTCAAACTCTACGATCATCTTGAGTGCCATAAAGTTTACAGTTGCGTCCTTGACTCCAGCTGTATTCTTAGCAGCGTCCTCCATCTTATTTGCACAGTTTGCACAATCAACATCAATTTTGTAAGTTTTCTTCATCTTCGTATCTCCTTTTTTCTCGATATCATATGAACAATTATTCATATGTTTGCGTTTATTATAACATTCCTTTTTCAGATGTCAACTATCAATTTCCATTTTTTCCTGTTTTTTTATCACGCAGATCATTATGACAAGCAGGATCAAAAATGCTGCCAGACTTCCTGCCGCTCCCAGACTGATTCCACGCCCGGATAAATCAAATTTTGCACTCACACCAAGTACAGCTGTCACCGCTAACAGAATTCCGATCAATCCCTCTCCGGCGATCAGTCCGGAAGAAAATAAGATTCCATCCTGCACATATGCCTCATTCTTTTTCCTTTCATAAAACGCGCGCAACAGACCGCCAACCATGATCGCTGTTGACAGATGAATCGGCAGATACAATCCGATAGAAAAAGGAAGCACCGGAATCCCAACGATCTCAACCGCAACTGCGATAAATACGCCGATCAGAATCAGTCCCCACGGCAGATAATCTCCCATCACACCTTCCACAACCAGCTTCATCAATGTTGCCTGCGGTGCCGGAAGCTCCGGATCGCCGAAGCTCCATGCTGCCTGCAACAGATACAGCACACCACCGATTGCAAGTCCGGAAACAACCGCCCCGATCAGCTCTCCAACCTGCTGCTTCCACGGTGTTGCCCCGACGATAAAACCAGTTTTCAAATCCTGCGACGTATCCCCTGCCATTGCCGCGACAATACAGATGACCGTTCCCATTGAGATTGCAACTGTCATTCCTTTTAATCCGGTCTGCCCAGTTAATTTCAGCACAAAGGATGCAAGCAGCAATGTCGCGATTGCCATACCAGATACCGGATTGTTCGAAGAACCGACAAGACCAACCATCCGTGCACTGACGGTTGCAAAGAAAAATCCAAACACGGCAATAAAAAGTGCCATCGGCACAGACAGCCGGATCTGTGGCATCACACACAGGAACAACAGGATTGCCACAATTCCAATGATCACATACCTCATCGGAATATCACGTTCTGTCCGTTCCCTTCCCGTATTCCCATAGCCACGCACTGCCTTACGGAAGGTCGTCACGATCAATGGCAACGTCTTTACAAGGCTGATAATTCCGCCTGCCGCAACTGCTCCGGCTCCAATATAGCGGATATAGTTCCCCCACAATTCCCATGTGGTTAAAGTGCCGATTGCTCTCGTCGCTGGAAACAAGATATTATCCCCACCAACCAGCACGAACGCCGGCATCAGCACGAGCCAGCCAAGTACCGCCCCGCTCAAAAGATACGAAGACACACGCGCGCCGCAGATATATCCAACACCCACCAATGCCGGTAGCACGTCGATACCAAAGCCTGCCCCACGCAGCTTCCGGCTTTCAAAATCGACTTCACTTGGAAACAGCTTCAATCCGTCTGCTAAAAATTTATAGACAGCTGCCGCGAGCAATCCTTTTAATACCTTCTTTGCTTTCGCGCCACCCTCTTCTCCAGCAAGCAGCACCTTCGAACATGCCGTTCCCTCCGGGTATGGCAGGCGGTCATGTTCTTCCACGATCAGCGCGTGGCGAAGCGGCACCATGAAAAGCACCCCAAGCAGACCGCCGCTTATGGCAAGCATCGCGATCGTAAAAAAAGGCGGCATCGCCGTTCCATGCTCCTTAGCCCACATAAACAGTGCCGGAAGCGTAAAGATTGCACCTGCCGCCAGCGATTCTCCGGCGGAGCCGATTGTCTGTACCATGTTATTTTCCAGAATCGAATCCCGCTTTAACAACAGCCGCACAATCCCCATCGAGATCACGGCTGCCGGAATGGATGCGGATACCGTCATACCGACACGCAGCCCCAGATAGGCATTGGCACCACCAAATACAAAAGATGTCGGGGTAAATTCACTAGTTTGTTTCATTGTCTGTTTCTCCCTGTTTTTATACTTCTTCACAGATACAGTTTTTCCCATTTTTCCTGCATACATACATTGACTTTTTCCGTCCATCTTATGTATAATTGTAAATAAAAAAAGCGCGAATGGCAGACACATTTCACGACAGAAGGGAGCGTATATTTATGAACAAACAGGTCATTATTTCAATCGGACGAGAGTATGGAAGCGGCGGACATGTAATCGCAGAAATGATCGCCAAGCATTACAATATTCCACTTTATGACAGAAATATTCTCGACGAGCTTTCCAAGGAAACTGGAAATTCTTACGATGTCTATAAGAAATACGACGAAAAGCCAGCAAATCCTTTTATCACCAGAACGGTACTCGGACAGTCAAACTCCGTAGAAAAGATTATTGCAGAAATGCAGTTTAATTTCCTGAAGGAAAAGGCAGAAAGCGGAGAATCCTATGTAGTACTCGGTCGTTGTGCCGAGGACATCTTACAGGATAATGATGGACTGATCTCCATCTTCCTTGTCGGCGACACCGATGTGAAGCAGAAGCGAATCATGGAAGTCAAGCATGTATCCGCAGACGAGGCGCTCACAAAAATGAAACGCCACGATAAAAGCCGGAAGCAGTATCACAATTCCTTCTCCTCTGGCAAATGGGGCGATTCCCGGTACTATGATGTCTGCATCAATACCAGCCGCCTTGGTCTGAAAGCTTCAGCAGAAGAACTGATTCGCTATATCGACGCCAGAGTGGCTGCCATGTAATCTGTTTCATCCGCACAATACACGAATATGTTTACACATAAAAAGAGCCTTGCAATCTGCAAGACTCTTTTTTGATTTGTTATTTTATTTAATAATACATGCTCTGCCATCGTTCAAAGGCGTTGCACTCGGTGCTTTGCCTCCCTTTGGTACGAGCACGATCTGAATTCCTTCCAGACGCTTTGCATATCCAACTGTTCCAGCTGTCTGCCCATTCTTCGCCCAGTTCAACCAGCCGAAAGTCTGTGCGTGTACACGGTAGTATACATCATATTTCTCAGCAAGTTCACCAGTCAGTTTGATCTCGATTGCCTCCAGACGCTTCGCCTGTCCAGTCGTTCCGCTGACTACGCCATCGCTAACCCAAGGCTGCCATCCCAATTTCTGCACATGCGTATGATAAGTCACACCACCATCTACACCAAGTGCGTCATTGTTGACCTGAATCCGGATTGCCTCCAGCCGCTTTGCTTCTCCATATGTTCCAGAGAAGGAACCGTCTGATACAAATTGCTGGTTGCCATAGGTCTGCACATGCGTTGCATAATTGATCAAGCCCGGCTGATCACTCTTCGATGCAGCCTTTCCGTACTGTACATAAGAAACAGCGCTGGTTCCCGAAGATGGCGTCATCCCCTTCGGTACTACGTAAATCTGGATTGCTTCCAGACGCTTTGCAAATCCTGACGTACCAGCCGTTTCACCATTCTTTGCCCAGCCAAGCCAGCCAAAGGTCTGTGCATGTACACGATAATACACATCGAATTTGTCTGCGTCGTTGCCTGTTAATTTGATACGGATTGCTTCCAGACGTTTGGCCTGTCCAGTTGTTCCGCTTAAAGCTCCATCATCGACCCAATTACCCCAGCCTAAGGTCTGTACATGTGTCTGATAGGTAACACCCAAATCATACTCGCCACCGACCTTAATCTTGATTGCCTCCAGGCGCTTGCCAAGTCCGGTCGTTCCGCTTGTCATACCGTTAAATTTATCTGCCTGCCAGCCATAACTCTGTACATGTGTGCTATACGCTACATTCAGGAACGAATTTGCTGTACTGGATGTCTTTTTTACCGTACAGAATTTGTACATATAATCATTTACAATACTATATCCATAATTTGATGCAGTTGCCCAGCCCTTTCCCCAAGGGTTTTCCTGAATACCCAAGTACTCTACAAAAGTTGCACAGCCTCTTGTCACATACTGGAATCTCGGATCAACCACTGCATTTTTCAGATCTTCCTGTGAAGCGTATGCCTTCAGATGCTGTACCTGTGCACGTACTCCCAGACGTACCGAACCAAATGCCTGTCCAGCAGCGCCGCCTCCGGTTGCGCCCAGTCCACAGAAATTATACTGCTCAATCTTTACATCGCCGCCGAATCGCAGGAATCCAGTTTCTTTCATTGCCTGTGCAAATACAACACCCGGATCTACGCCCTCTGCAACTGCCTCGTCGTAAAAGATCTGGCAAAATGTCTGCAATGGATTGGACGATGCTTTGATCTCTGTATCATGCTCCTGATAGTAAGTCGGGAACGTTGCGTTGGACTTATAATACGATACCATACGATCAACTGATGTCGTCGGAGTCGTCATGATTGGTGTCAATGCTTCGGACGTACCACCGTCATATGCTGTACGGATCGTATCCGCGATTGTCGCCTTAGAACCGTAATTCCCATTCTTGGACAATCCATAATATTCTGCAATGGCGGTTGCATCTGCATACCCCATTTCCTTTACTTTATCTTCTCTTGACAAAAAGTTATATACATCGCCATAATTATCGATAAATGCATGCTCGATCAAAACTGCCGGGAAACCAGCTTCCTTAGAACGCTTGATAACGCCTAAGTAATCCGATGGTGAACCATCTGGGTACTGGCTGCCGTCCTCTGTATTCCGGATCTTGATTCCTCTGTTATATAGGCCAAGTGCTACCAGCTTCTGCTGGATTACTTCTGCCAGTTCTTTTCCTTCTGTTCCGATACCCGGTATGTAATTGCCGTTTGGATAATACACCTCGGCACCGCCATGTTGTCCACCAACAGCATTGATATGAATGCTGACAAACACATCTGGATTAAATTTCTTTGCATACGCTACGCGATTAGCAAGATTATTGTCCGTATCTGCAGTTCTTGTCATGTATACTTCAACATGGCTATACTCTTCCAGCTTTGACTTGCAATACTGCGCGATTTTCAACGTCAAATCCGCTTCTCTCAAGCCATATTTACATGCACCCGGATCAGAACCACCATGTCCCGGATCAAGCACAACAACCAGATTCGGGTTGGCTGTCGACTGTGTTGCGATTCCGCTGTCTGCAACACTGTCATCGGCTTCCTGTAAAGCTTCGGTCAGAGAATCAAAAGTCATCTCCTGTCCTTCGGCATCCAGCACGGTAATTCCGTCTTCGCCGCAGGCTTCCTCTGCATCCTGCTCTGCCTGTTCATCCACGACATAGGCATCCGCCTCAGAATCAACATCCGTATTGATACCAAATTTGGCTTCAATTCCGGTATCCACCATACGAACGATTCGTTTCTCTCCGTCTGCAACTACCTCAATCGTGGTTACTTCATATTCTCCGCTCGGCTGGGTATCATCAAACTCCATGTTAAACAGCAGGCTTCCCTCATCTACGGTATCCGCAGTCACTTCATAGGAAGTACCAGTCTCCACATTGACGTAAGTCAAAACCGCATCCGAAAGCTTCTCCGTTCCATCTCCGACATCCGCCAGAACAAACTGGCTTCCCGGTGTACATACAACCGGACTTCCGACGACCAGATAATTCAACTGTTCTTCTGTCTGTGCCACCGAAACTGGTTCTGCTGCGCAAATCGGGACTCCATTTCCCGCAAGCAGCATCCCCGCTGTCAAAATGGCTGCAAGAATCTTCTTACTCTTTTTGAAGCGTATCATGTTACTCTCTCCTTCGTTTTCTACTATAATCCAAAAAACACCATTCCGATTATAATATCATTTTTGGCAGATAGCAATGATTACGCATCCCTTTTTCGTCATTTTCTTGTAAATTTCCTGTAATTTTCACTATCGACGTAGTTTTCTCTTCCTTTTATAGCCGATATACTCCTGTTTTTTCTCGTAACGTGCCCGTAACTTCTCCGCAATCAGAGTCAGATACCGGAAGATGGATTCTGCCGCGAATCCGAACACAACCATCAACAATATACACCGGTTTGACATATCACTTAATGCAAACAGCTTCTTCAGGAAGATTCCGGAGAATACAAGTCCGAATATATTCAGGAAGATCACGCCGTACTTCATCTTATTGAGCGGCTCGCTGATCTTAAATAAGATCATAAATCCAACAACCGACAAAACCAGTGTTGCGGCTGTCGCCACACTCGCATCCGGAAGTCCGAATACCGATCCAAGCATGACAAGGGCTCCGACTGCAATCACATCGGTCAGACCGCCCGGCAGTGCCTTAAGCAGCACATTCGTGATAAACCTGCCTTCGATCCGGTTCTTGTTCGGCTCTAATGCAAGCAGGAATCCCGGTGCGCCGATTGTGAACATACTGATCAAGGATACCTGCGCCGGTTCGAGCGGATATGTGATCATCAAAACCATCGAGAATACTGCCATCAACAGAGAAAATATATTCTTTACAAGGAACAGACTCGCTGACCGCTGTACGTTGTTAACGACACGCCTGCCTTCATACACAACATCCGGCATATGTGCAAAATCCGAATCCAGCAATACAACCTGTGCTGCCTGCGCTGCTGCCTCACTACCGGAAGCCATCGCCACACTACAGTCTGCATCCTTCATCGCTAAGATATCATTGACACCATCGCCGGTCATCGCAACTGTATGTCCTTTGATCTGCAATGCCTTCACAAGCTTCTGTTTCTGCTTCGGTGTCACACGTCCAAAGACCGTGTACTGCTCGACCGCATCCCTAAGCTTCGCCGCTGTATCAAGTGTGGTCGCATCCACATAATTCTCTGCACCCGGGATTCCCGCCTGCAGCGCAACCTCAGAAACTGTTCCCGGATTATCACCGGAGATGACCTTGATTGCCACGCCCTGATTGTTAAAATATTCGAATGTCTGCTTTGCATTTTCACGAATCGGGTTCGCAAGTATGACAAATCCAAGCGGAATCACCTCTTCTGTAAGTCCGTGCTTTAAATCTGTTCCTGCGTATTTTGCAAAAAGCAGGACGCGGTCACCATCCTTCGTGAAGGTTGTAATCTCTTCTTCCACCGTCGCATATGCATCTCGCAGGACAAATTCCGGCGCCCCTAATATATAAGTTCCTTCTGTAAATACGATTGCACCGTATTTCGTTGTTGAGGAAAATGGATAGCGCTCCACAACCATCCGATGCGGTGTCGCACCATCATTTTCTGCAAATGTGCGGAGTGCCTGCATCGTCGCATTGTTGTCGTTCGATGCAAGAGTATAATCCACAAGTAATTCCTGCAATTCCTCCGGCGTGTGCAGCAGATTCTTCCCGTTCTTACTGCATATGATCTGCTTGACATTCATCGTCGGCTCGGTGATCGTACCGGTCTTATCCACACACAGCACATCGACACGTGCAAGTGCTTCGATACTCTTCATATCATGCAGCAGCACCTTCCGGCTGGCAAGCTTCATGGTGCTGAGAGCCAGTGCGATTGTCGTAAGTAAATATAATCCCTCCGGAATCATACCGATGATCGCCGCAACCGTCGCTGTCACACTCCGGCGAATTGTCTCATGGTTGATAAAATGGCTCTGATAAAACAACAGAAGTCCGATTGGGATGATAACGATACCAACCCATTTGACGATCTGGTTGATCGAGCGGATCATCTCAGACTGCTCGCCGCTTCCCATCGTCTTTGCTTCCTGTGAGAGCTTCGCGATGTAGGATTCATTTCCGACGTGAGTAAGTTCGGCGTGGCATTGTCCGGATACGACAAAGCTTCCGGAGAACAGTTCGTCGCCGGGATTTTTCTCTACCTCGTCCGCTTCTCCGGTAAGCAGCGATTCATTGACCTGCACGCATCCTTCCACGACGACTGCATCTGCGCAGATCTGGTTGCCCGCCTCCAAGATGATCTCATCATCCTGTACAAGCTGTTCGGTTTCAATCTTCTGCTTCACGCCGTCCCGCACGACAATGGCATGCGGTGCATTCAGCAAATTCATCTTGTCCAGTGTCCGCTTCGCGCGGATCTCCTGTATAATTCCAATCAATGTATTGCCGATGACGATCGGCAGGAAAGTCAGGTTCCGGAAGGAACCGACCAGACAGAGTAAGACCGTAATGATCAAAAAGATCAGGTTAAAATATGTGAATGTATTGGAGACGATAATCTCCTTCGTTGTTTTATCGGTAGACAGGTCGCTCTCGTTCGTCAGTCCCTGATCGATCCGCTCCTGTACTTGTTGCTGCGTAAGTCCCATAATCTTCTCCTTTTTGAAAATACCCTTTTTTGTATTTTCAACACTTCTTATGCCTTAATTCTATATCTTCCAAATTATTACATATGATAGCACAGGAGATTTGCCGAAACAACGCAAATTCTATGAACTTTTGGTGAATCTTAGGAAGCGGCGGTACAGCAAAAATCCGGCAATCGACGTAATAATATCCGTAACCGGAAACGTCAGCCAGAAGAAGTTTAGCCCGATTCTTGAGAATGCATACCCAAGCGGCACAAACAAAAATACCGTTCTTATCACCGTAAGCACACTGCTTGTAAACGCTTTTCCAACTGCCTGAAAGAACACCGGAAATGTCAATGATGTCACAAGCGGAATAAAGCTCACCGCAATGATACGGAACGCCACCTTCCCGATACGGATCACTTCTGCGTCATGTGAGAATACATGCAGCATCTGCCCCGGCATCAGTTCAAAGCAAAGCACACCAATCATCATCAGGGATACTCCATATATAAGTGCCAATGACAGCGTCTTCTTGCAGCGGCCAATCTTCATCGTTGCATAGTTGTAGCTTAAGATCGGCACGATACAGGTCTGCATCGCGCCGAGCGGAATGAAGAAAAACGCCTGCCATTTGTAATAAAGTCCAAGTACTGTCACCGCCTGATCAGAGAAGGTTGCAAGTACCATATTGAGACCAAATATATAGAACGTGTACGCAGACTGCATCAGGATATTCGGGATTCCCATCTTATAAATCTTGCGGATATCCGGCAGATACACAGATAGCGCCGGTGACCTCCGGAATCCTCTGCGCATGACGATCAATGCCGCTACGATCTGCCCAACGACAGTGGCTGTCGCCGCACCTGCAATTCCCATCCTTGGCAATCCAAACATACCGAAGATCAGAAGCGGATCGAGTACGATGTTTGTAACCGCACCTGCAATCTGTGCGATCATCGGCGTCTTCATATTGCCGTTTGCCTGCAGGATCTTCGTCCAGATGCTCTCCAGAAAAAGTCCAAAAGAAAAGACGCATACAATCCGTCCATACATAACAACCTCTTTGATTACTTCTGCGGAATCCGTCGACATCTTCGCGTATGCAGGCATGAAGAAATAACAGAATACGGCGAATACTGCCCACATAAGCAAAGTAAGTGGCGTGCCGATTCCACCGATCTCGTCTGCCTTTTCATCCTCGGACAAGCCTAAGTAATGCGCCATACATGTATTGATACCAACGCCGGTTCCCACCGCAAATGCGATCATCAGAAGCTGGATCGGATAGATGATAGACAGCGCGGTCAGTCCGCTCTCGGAATACCGCCCGACAAAGAAGCTGTCCACAATGTTATAAAGTGCCTGTATCAACTGCGCCAGCATCACAGGCGGCGCCATCTTCCATAGTATTTTACTGATTTTCTCTGTGCCAAACATCTGGCTGTCTTGTTTCATGTTTTACCATTCCTCGCTGTCCCACAAGATTGTGAATGGTCCATCGTTCTCCAGTTCGACCTTCATATCAGCACCGAAGCTTCCGCATTCTACTTTCCCGAACGTCTCTACGCATTTTGCCTTGAAATACTCATACATCTCCTTCGCTTGGTATACGTGGGATTCAGCGGTTTCCATTGCGACAGTTCCCTTACATTAGTTTCAAGCTGAGGACCGGT
>ENA-UESJ01000616-UESJ01000616.1-human-gut-metagenome-genome-assembly--contig:-NODE-616-length-18960-cov-4.386750_pt1 | contig 18960 bp, 15 predicted proteins | sample MGYA00243000_ERZ508001 | MGnify/ENA primary metagenome ERZ508001 (study PRJEB26167, sample SAMN06115479) | human gut metagenome | host: Homo sapiens | place: China:Chongqing | collected 2015-03-03... | reverse complement strand
CCCAAAGCCGAACCCGAACCCGAAGGGGTCAAAACCATCGAAGCCGTCAAACCCGTAGTTCTGCTGGCTGTAGCCCTGCTGGGAGCCGCCATAGCTCTGCTGACGGTAGCCGCCATAGGGATTGCCGCCCATCTGGGGGCCGGTCTCGCCCTTGGTGATGGCATCGTAGGCGGCCTGCACCTCCTTGAAGTGCTCCTCGGCGGTGGGGTCGTTGGGGTTCAAATCGGGGTGCCAGCGCTTGCATTTGGCGCGGTATGCTTTTTTGATCTCTTCGTCGCTTGCGCCGCGCTGAATGCCCAGCACCTCATACGGATCTCTCATGGATATACTTCCTCACGTCTCATTTCGCGCGGCCGCAATGCCGCACAATACTCTATAGTCTACCGTATCGTCGTGGAAAAATCAAGTGGATGCTTCGGCATCCCGGCCGGAGCGCTTTGCATTGTTGCAGTTGTACTTCAGCCATACGCCGGAATACAGGATGTTGCGCAGCAGGTCGGCGTCCTCCACGCAGGGCAGACGCTCAAAGTTCTGCGCACAGCGTGCCAGCAGCAGCTCGAAGATGTCCAGCATCTCTTCCTCGTAGTCCGGGTGGGTGCTCAGCTCCCGCAGGGGGTTGTATGCGCCCCGGCGCTTGTCGCGGGGCAGGTCGTCATAGGCGTCCAGCAGGTAGATGAACTTGCCCAGATGGAAGCCGATGCTGCGCAGCTCCGGTGCCCAGCGGTCCTGCCGGTAGTCGAACAATTCTGCCATCAGGGTGCCGAAGCAGCCGGACACCGCGTCAAGGTCGGTGCTGCCGGCGGCCTCGTACTCGGCAAGCTTTGCGAGACACGCACGGATGGCATTGCACTGCCGCGGCCAGCGCTGGGCGGCCTCGGCGGTGCTGTTGTCCAGCAGGGTGCTGTACCCCAGTGCCAGCAGATTATGGTCATCCTGCCATTTGTCCTGCGCATTATAGTAGTGCAGCGCCACGCTCAGGTCGGCGCAGTAATCGGTGGGGTCGGCGCTGCGCCAAAGTACACCGTGTACCGGGTGGATAGGGCAGCGGCTGATGCCGCTGTCTGCGGGGGTCTCGCCCTCGTACAGGCTGCACAGCAGGATGTTTAAAAAGGTCAGGTCATAACTCAGGCTGAACCGTCCCCGCAGCCCATGCAGAGCATCGATGCGGCGGCACAGTCCGCAGTAGGCTGAGCGGTAGCGGCTCTGCGCCTCGGGGCTGAGGCTGGCCCGATCCGGGATCACATATCCAAACATGGCGGCTCAGCTCTTTTTGATGAACTGGGTGCCGCAGCGGGGGCAGGAGATCTGGATGCGGCCGCGGCCACGGGGCACACGCAGCTTCTGGCGGCACTTGGGGCAGCGGTAGTAGTGGTAGAGCTTGCGGTTGGCCCACTGATCCTTCAGACCGCGGAACTTACGGTCTACGCGGTCCTTCAGGGCATAGTACTGGTAGTTCTCCTCCGTGCGCTTGGAAATGTTGCGGCTGAGCGAGCGGTAGTAGCACAGCACCAGCAGCACCAGACCCAGCCATGTGAACAGGCTGAAGCGGGTGAGCAGCGAGATCAGCAGCAGCACGATGGACGCGATGCTCAAAAACTGGTTCAGGCCATCGGTACCGTAGCGGCCGATCATAAACTGACGGAATTTTTCTCTCATAACTCCTGCATCCTTTGTTTTGGAATCAAAGCGGGCGCGCCCGCCGTTATTTTACAGTTCTTAGGATACCAGTCAACCATGATGAAATTTTGAACAGAGTGCAAATCTATCATGAAGGGACGGAAATTAAGCTTCCCGGCAACGGATGGTCACCACGGCATCGGTATCCAGCGCACCTTCCATGCGGCAGTGCAGCACGGCGCGTCCGGCCTCGCCGGTGGTGGCAAGGTAGGTGCCCGCCATGCCGCCCCGCAGGGGCACTACGCTGGGGCCCAGAATTTTCAGCGGCCCTTCCACGGACAGGCAGACGGCCTCGCCGCAGTAGGGCAGCAGGTTGCCGTTCTGGTCGATGGCGCGCAGGCTGACCGCGGCGCAGTCCCATGTGGGGCCATCGGTCAGCAGGGGGTTGTGCACGGTGCATTCCAGCCGGACGCTCTGCACCGGCTCCCGCACCACAGTGCGCACGGCGCGGCCATGCCACACCGCCTCGAACCGGTACACCGGCGCGGAACTGCCCAGCACACCGATGTATTTGTAGTACATCCGCAGCAGCTCGTTCCAGCTCAGCCGCAGCGAGAGCATCCGCGCCTTGGAAAGGGGCGAAAGCGCCATGGCGTCCCGCCGCAGCTCGTTGAGGATGGCGGCGACCTGTGCGCCGGTGGCGTGATCCATGCCCTCATACTTTTCCAACAGCGAGCCCACAAAATCGTTGATCTCGATGGGCGGGTGGGGCAGGGCGGCAAAGCGTCCCCGGCGGTCGGGGCCAAACTCGGCCACAAAGTCGTTGCCGCGGTACAGCCGCACGCTCTCGGCGTTGGTGAACACCCAGCAGGCGGCTGCTGCGCCGCCGGGCAGGTCGCCCAGCGTCATGGCAGAGGAGACCTCCAGCACGATGTCGGAGGGGGCGCGGGGCGTTTTCTGGCTGGCATAAACGGCGGCAGAAAGTTTCGGATTGCGGAACAGGTCCATCACACCGTGGTAGCAGATGCGGTCGCCGCTGCCAAACTCCCGGTGGGTGTTGTAGTCGGTCATGCACCAGCCAAAGCTGCCCGCCACGCCCGGCTGGGCGATGCTGTCGTTCAGCACGGCGGCGTGGTGCAGCGCCTGCACCAGACGGTGGGGTTCATCGTCAAAGGGCTTGGCGGGAAAGTTCTGTCCGCCGAACGCGCTGATGAGATAGCCTTTGCGGGTGTCAGGGGTCACGGCGGCGCGGTTCTCGCAGCCCGCGCCGCGCCCGGCGTAGGAATAATCGTTGTAGGCGTAAACGTCCTCCAGCAGCTGGCTTTTGCGGGTGCTGCGGCTGCCCGCCGTGGGGCGGGTGGGGTCCAGCCGGTGGATGGCTTCGTTGGTGCGCTTATAAAAGGCTTCGTTGTCGGGGCTGCCGCTGATGCGGGCACCCCACAAAAAGATGCTGGGATGGTTGCGGTACTGGCACACCATCTCCCGGCAGTTTTGCAGCGCCTGCGCCTGCCACACTTCGTCACCGATGTGCTGCCAGCCGGGCATTTCGGGGAATACCAGCAGACCCAATTCGTCGCAGGCGTCCAGAAACGCCGGACTGGGGGGTGCATAGCAGGTGCGCACGGCGTTGCAGCCCAGCTCCTTTTTCAGCAGCTGGGCGTCCAGCCGCTGGATGCTGTCCGGCATGGCGTAGCCCTGATAGGGGTAGCTCTGGTGCCGGTCAAGGCCGCGCAGCTCCACCCGCTGTCCGTTCAGGTACAGCCCGCCTGCCACGAACTGCACCGTGCGGAAACCAAACCGCACCGTTTTTTCGTCCAGAACCCGGTCGGGCAGACCGCCGGTGCCGGGGCGGATGAGCCGCACGGTCAGGGTGTACAGGGTGGGGTGCTCCAGGCTCCACGGGTGCACGTTGTTCAGCGTGCCGGTGATGGGCAGAGAAAGCTCGCCGCTGTACACCGCGCGGCTCCCGGCGGGGCTGCGGATCTCGGCCTGCAGGGTGCAGCCGACCGTCTCGCCCACGGTGGCAGTGTAGATGCGGAAATCGCCCTCGGCCTTGGCCTCGATGAACACGTCCCGCAGGTAGGCGGGCTCCTTGATATCCAGACTGACGGCGCGGTAGATGCCGCCGTAGGTCAGCGCATCCAGCTGCCCGCCGAAGGGCGGGATGTTCAGATCCTCCCGGCTGTCGCAGCGCACAGCCACCACGTTTTTCTGTCCCAGACGCAGTGCGCCGGTCAGGTCTACCGTAAAGGCGGTGTAGCCGCAGCCATGGTGGAACACCCGCCGCCCGTTGCAGAACACGGTGGCGTCGTGCGCCACCGCCCCGAAGGTAAGCAGCACGGTGCGGCCCAGCCACTCCTTGGGCGCAAAAAACTCCCGCCGGTAGCCGCACAGGCGCTGGTAGTCGTTCTCATTGCAGTAGTTATAAGGCAGGGGCTTGACCGTGTGGGGCAGCCGCACCGGGGTAAGGGAAAGCTCCGGGCACTCCGGGCGCACCAGCGCCGGGTCAAAGGTGGGGGCAAACAGCCAGCCCTCGTTCCAATCGTAGTGTTCCATAGCAGGATCTCCGTCTGAGTGATATGCTTATAGAGGTATGGTATCACAAAGTTATGAACGAAAAAAGCATTCGCGTCCCTTTTGTGCCGGAACAGCAGAAATTTTGCAGTACGCGAAAGCTGCCGCTGACAGGTTGCCCAAGAAAGACTTGGAAAAATTGTATAAAATCGCCCATAGAAATGGAGCCCCGGAACGCCAGCGGCGTTCCGGGGCTCCAAATTTATTCATACCTCAGCGGATAAAGTTGGTCATGGGGCGGGGCGGGTTCTGCGGGTGATCGATACCGGCGGCCTTACCGGCTTCAATGCAGCGCAGCAGCCATGCCATGTTGCGGCCCAGTTCCTGCATCACGGCGCAGCCTTCGGCGTCCTGCAGTACCTGCTCGGGGTTGGAGCCGTGCACCATGGCCCAGTAGGAGGCGTTGACCAGCGGCATGTGGAAGAACTGGGGGTACTTGACCAGCTGGTCAAGGGTGGAGGTGGTACCGGCGCGGCGGGCAGAGCAGCAGATGGCGGCGGGCTTGTAGGCCAGATACTTGCCGCCCGCGTAGGCCAGACGGTCCATAAAGCTGGTCATGTTGCCCGCAGCGGAGGCGTAGTGTACCGGGCTGCCGAACACGAAGGCATCGGCGGTCTTTGCCTTCTCGATGGCCTCGTTGACCACGCCGCCGAACACGCATCCGTTGCCGCTGCGGCAGCCGCCGCAGCCGATGCAGCCGCCCACGGGCTGACCGCCGACGTGCAAAATCTCGGTTTCGATGCCCTGTGCCTTCAGTTCCTCGGCGATGAGGGAAAGGGCGGTGTAGGTGCAGCCCTTCTCGTGGGGGCTGCCGTTGATGAGCAGAACTTTCATGCTGTATACTCTCCTTTGCTGAAATGCGCCGTAAAATGCGCAATATTGCTGCTATAATTGTAGCACAAAGCCGCCCGCAGCGCAATGCGGGCTCTTGACAATGCTATGCAGTTGGGAGATAATAAAGGATACGAAAGAGTTAAAACTGGCTGCCGCAGGGGCGGCAGCTACGGCAAGGAGGTAACATCATGCGCGTGATCGCAGGAGAAGCCCGGGGCCGCAGGCTGGAAGCACTGCCCGGCACCGATGTCACCCGCCCCACCCTCTCGCAGGTGAAGGAGGCGATGTTCAGCATCGTACAGTTCGACCTGCCCGGGGCCCGGGTGCTGGATCTGTATGCCGGCAGCGGCCAGCTGGGCATTGAGGCGCTCAGCCGGGGTGCGGCCCGGTGCGTCTTTCTGGACGAGAACCGGGAGGCCGTAAGCATCGTGATGCGCAACTGCAAGGCCTGCGGCGTTTTCGACCGCAGCCGGGTGAATATCGGCGAGGCTGCGCGGTTCTTGTCGGCCTGCCGGGAGCAGTTCGATCTGGTGCTGCTGGACCCGCCCTTCCGTGGCGGCACGCTGGAAAAGATCCTGCCTGCCGTGGAAAAGTGCGTTGCTCCGGGCGGCATCGTGCTGTGCGAGAGCGAAACAGGCATCGTGCTGCCCGCGCAGGCGGGCGGTCTGACCCTGCAGAAACAGTATAAATACGGCAAGGTGCTGCTGTGGAAGTACACAAAGCCCATGCAGCCCGCCGCTGAGCAGGAGGGAGAAGCCTTATGAACGTGAACGAGCTTTTGGATACCATTGAGGATGCACTGGAAGAGAGCGCAAACGTGCCCCTTTCCGGCGGCAAGCGCATCGTGAATGTGGAACAGATCCGGGATTATCTGGACGAGGTGCGGGCGGCTCTGCCCGGCGAGCTGCGGCAGGCGCAGCAGATCGTGAACGACCGGGCGCAGATCGTGGACAGCGCCAACGCACAGGCACAGGCCATTGTGAAAAAGGCCGAGGAGCGCGCCCGCATTCTGGTCAGCGATGCCGAGATCGTCAAGGCCGCCCAGCAGCGCGCTTCTGAGATCACCTCCGCAGCCCAGACCGAGGCGCGCACCCTGCGCCAGACCGTGACCGACTACTGCGAGAATATGCTGCGCACCACCGAGGACACCATGGTGGAAAACGCCGCACAGGTCAAAAACATCCGTAACAGCCTGCGCCAGAACGCCAAGAAAAACGGCTGATAACGGTCAACTTTCCACACAAATTCCACACATTGCGGAAAACGAAGTCCCTGCGAGCAAAAATGACGGCTCACAGGGACTTTTTTTGTGGATTTTTGCGGCCAAAAGCCGCCCGAAAACCCTTGCATTCACGGGTCTGATTTGCTACAATAAAGATGTATCGGTGGGGCAAAGTGGGTAAAAGTAGGGCACACGCCCTGAAAACGCCCCTGAAAGGGGGAGTAGCGCGTGTTTTTTGGCCGTTATGATTACACCATCGACGCCAAGGGGCGGCTGAACTTCCCCGCAAAATTCCGCGATACCATGGGCGAGAGCTTCGTGGTGCTGGAATGGGTGGACAGCTGCCTGTTCGCGCTGCCCATGGAGGAAGTGGAGCGGCTGGCGGACAAGCTGGAAAGCGATGAGCTGATGGACAGCTGGGCCATCTCTGGCGACCTGTTCAGCACCGCCTGCGAGGTGGTGCCGGACAAGCAGGGACGCATCCTGCTGCCCGCAGAACTGCGCGCCTACGCCGGGCTGGAAAAGGACGTGACCATCATCGGCAACCGCAACCATGCTGAGATCTGGGCCACCGAAGTCTGGAACGCCCGCCGCGCCGCCGTGACCAACGACCAGCGCGCCGAGCGGCTGCGCAAGCTGCACCTCTGATGCAAAAAAACTAAACCGAGAAAGGAGGCCGTGCCAATGGCCTTTGAAGAACAGCAGCCCTTTGACCCGGCCTCGTTTGAGCATATCCCCGTTTTGCTGAACGAGTGCCTGACGGGGCTTGCCATCGACCCGGCGGGCACCTATCTGGACGGCACCGCTGGCGGCGCGGGACATTCCCGCCAGATCGCCCTGCGGCTGGACGCCGCCAAGGGCGGCAGACTCATCTCGCTGGATCAGGACCCGGATGCGGTGCAGACCGCGCGCTCCCGCCTTGCCGGGCTGCCTGCCACCGTGGTGCAGATCAATTTCCGTTATGCGGGACAGGCGCTGGAGCAGCTGGGCATTGAAAAGATCAACGGCGCACTGCTGGATCTTGGCGTTTCCAGCCATCAGCTGGACGATGCCGCCCGGGGCTTTTCCTACCGGGCAGACGCGCCGCTGGATATGCGCATGAGCCAGCAGGGCGAGACCGCCGCAGACCTTGTGAACACCGAAAGCCGCGAGGAACTGGCCCGCATCCTGCGGGATTACGGCGAGGAGCCCTATGCGTGGCAGATCGCAGGAAAGATCGTGGAGGCGCGGGAAACCGCTCCCATCCTGACCACCCTGCAGCTGGCAGATATCGTAGCAAGCGCCATGCCCCCGGCAGAGCGCCGCAAAAACAAGAACCCTTCCCGCCGCACCTTTCAGGCACTGCGCATTGCAGTGAACCACGAGTTGGATGCGCTGGAAGAGGGCTTGGATACCATTTTCGATCACCTTGCACCGGGCGGCCGGTTGTGCGTGATCACCTTCCACTCTCTGGAGGACCGGCTGGTCAAGAACAAGTTCCGCCGCTGGTCCACGGCCTGCACCTGCCCGCCGGAGTTTCCGGTGTGTGTATGCGGCGGCAAGGCAAAGGCAAAGCTTATCACCCGCAAACCCATTGAAGCTGATACGCAGGAACTGGAGGAGAACCGGCGCAGCCGTTCCGCCCACCTGCGTGTGCTGGAAAAATGCTGAGATGCCGGAAGCACCGGCATTGTGAGGAGGAGAGAAACCATGGGTCAGCCAGCATATGATCATAACGCGGTGCGCCGCCGCAGGGCACCGCAGCCGCAGCGCAAAGCAAACCTGCGGGTAGCAAAGGGCGGCAAGCGGCGGTTGAACCCGCTGCAGGCCGCCGTACATAACGCCATGAATCTGGTGGCGGCAGCACTGCTGGTGGGCTTTGCCATCAGTCTGCTGTGGAGCGAGGCACAGCTGGTGGAGCTGAACGACCAGATCCAAGCCACTAAGGCGCAGCTGGTCAGCGAGCAGAGCCAGTATACCTACTACAACAGCACCCTGAACAGCAAGACCAACATTGCCAGCGTGGAGGAGACCGCAGGGCGGCTGGGTCTGATGAAAGTAGACCCCAGCCAGATCACCTACATCCGCCTGGGCGAAAGCGGCGCACTGGTGCGCCGGGAGTCCACCGTGCGGCAATGGACTGACTTTTTGTACACCGGCGCGGTGAACATTCTGGGCACCGTGAGATAAACAGAGAAAGCGTGCGGCAGCGCACGCTTTTTTCGGTTTATGGACACCGCAGTCTGAATAAATAACAGCGCAGGGCGTGCGGAATGCAGTGCACGCCCCGCAGGAGAGAACCAATGCAAGAACCTTTCCGTAACAAAAAAAGCAGGAGCTATCGCCTGCGTCCGGCTTCTGGACGGGACCGGCTGGACAGCCGGGTGCGGCGGCTGTGCAGCCGTCTGGGCATCCTTGCGGTGGTGGTGGCAGCCGCCATCGTCATCCGCAGCCTGTATAATATCCAGATCATCCACGGGGCAGAGTACCGCCAGTATGCCGCCCAGCAGCAGCTGCTGGATACCACCATCAAGGCCACCCGGGGCGAGATCTACGATGCCTCCGGCATCACCCTTGCCTCCACCAGCGTGGTGTGGACTATCTGGGCAGACCCCAGTTACAGCAGCATCCTTTATACCAGCAAGACCAACGATGACGACACCGTGACCAAAACGCTGGACCCCGCCATGTGCGCCGAGGTGAGCCGGGAGCTGACGTTGCGTCTGCTCTCCGGGGACGGCGAAAGCATGGACAGCGTGGACACCTCCTCGGCAGAGTACCAGCAGCAGTACCAGACCGTTTACGATGCACTTTCCCGGCTGGATTCTGCCTACGTTACCCTTGCCACCAAGGTGAACAACGCGGTGAAGCTTTCCATTGAAAAATACGTCACCAGCTTCAACAAGGCGCACAAAAAGGCCACCGATACCTCCCGCAAGGGGCGCATCTCGGTGTCCTCGGAAAAGAGCTTCCAGCGCAACTACCCCTACGGCGCCTTTGCCGCAGCGGTGCTGGGCTTTACGGATGCGGACGGCATCGGCACCTACGGACTGGAAAAATCCTACCAGTCCACCTTGGCCGGTGTGGACGGCCGCACCATCACCCAGCGCAACGCGGTGGGCAACGCCATTGCAGACGCCAACGCCACCACCTTTGCCGCCAAGGACGGCTCCAATCTGGTGCTGTCGCTGGATGTGAACGTGCAGGAGATCGCGGAGCGGTACCTGAACGAGGCCATTGCAGCCAATACGGTAGAAAACCGCGGCTGCGCCATCGTGATGAACGTCAAGACCGGTGCCATCCTAGCTATGGCCTCCAAGCCGGACTTTGACCCCAACGACCCGCTGAACTTCACTGCCAACGAGGCTTACCTCAACGAACTGGTGCACGCAGAACCGGAACTTTACGGCATCTATAAAAAGGATGTCGACGGCAACTACATCACCGACGAGCAGGGCAATAAAATTCTGGACGAGGAAGCAGACTATTCCGGCTACTACCGGGATATCCTGTGGAAAAACAAGACCATCACCGAGCTGTACTACCCCGGCTCTGTGTTCAAGGTCATCACCTCTGCCATGGGCATCGACTCTGGCGTGGCCACCATGAACACCACCTTTACCTGCTCTGGCGCTTACGGCGTAGCTAAGGAAACCTACCACTGCGCCGGACGCAAGGCGCACGGCCTGCTCAATATGGCCGAGGCACTGCGCAAGAGCTGCAACATCTACTACATCCAGCTGGGGCAGCGCGTCGGCTCGCAGCAGTTCTATAACTACTTCGATGCCTTCGGCTTTACCGCCCGCACCGGCGTGGACCTGCCCAGCGAGACCAACTTTATGCAGTACTACCGCGCCGACCAGCTGGGCGAGGTGCAGCTGGCTTCCTCCTCCTTCGGTCAGGCCATGGCCATTACCCCGCTGCAGATGTGCACCGCCATTGCGGCCACCGTCAACGGCGGGTATCTGGTCACCCCCCATGTGGTGGATAAGATCACCGATGCCAACGGCAATGTCATTCAGGAGATCGGCGCAAATGTGCGCCGTCAGGTCATCAGCCAGAGTGCCAGCGATGTTATCCGGCAGATGATGGAGTACGAGGTGGGCAACGGCACCGGCGGCGGCAAAAACGCCTATGTGTCCGGTTACCGCATCGGCGGCAAGTCCGGCACCTCCGAGCAGCTGAATATGCACCGCCGCGCCGACGGCGACTATAAAAAGGTGGCCTCCTTCGTGGCAGTGCTGCCCGCCAACGACCCGGAAATTCTGGTCTACGTCATGCTGGACGACCCCAACAACGCCCGGACGGACTATTCCTCCATCCTTGCAGCCCCTGTGGCGGGCAATATCATCAGCGAGGTGGCTCCCTATCTGGGCATCGCCACCGACGGCGAGGACCGCAGCGGCACCATCGTCACCGTGCCGAACCTTGTGGGCACCGAGTGGAGCAACGCGCAGGTGAGCCTGAACATTCAGGGCTTGAAGCATCAGCTGCAGGAGAGTCAGAGCAGCCAGTCCGCTGCCCCGGTCACCTACCAGTACCCCCACGCGGGCGCAAAGGTGCCCTACGGCACCACCATCTACCTGTATACCGATACCTACGAGGGCAGCCGCACCGAGGTGCCGGATGTGACCGGCAAGAGCCCGGACTTTGCCCGCCAGATGCTGAGCGCCGCCGGGCTGAACTGCGTGGTGGAGGGCAGCGGCACGGTGCAGGCGCAAAGCGCCGAGCCCGGCTCCAGCGTGCAGCGCGGCACCATCATCACCCTGACCTGCGGGTAAAACAGCTTTTTCGGCATCCTTGACCAGAGCTTTCAGCATAAAGCACTGCCGCAAGGCAGTGACGGATGAGGGTGCAGCATTCAATAGAACGAGAGGGGATAGAACAATGGAAAAGATCCATGCAAGCAAGCTTCTGGCAGGGCTGGTGCCTGCCGGAAAACTGACCAGTGACCCGGAGGTGGAACTGGTCACCACCGACAGCCGTGAGGTAAAGCCCGGCTGCATTTTTGTGGCCTTCCCCGGCGAGCGGTTCGACGGCCATGATTTCGCCGCCCGTGCGCTGGAGCAGGGCGCGGAGTATGTGGTGGTCAACCATCCCGTGCCCGGTGTGCCGGAAGAAAAGGCCATCCTTTGCCCGGACAGCTACCACGCCATGATGGTGATGGGCGCAAACTACCGCAGCCAGTACCACCCCAAGATGGTGGGCGTGACCGGCAGTGTGGGCAAGACCACTACCAAGCAGATGACCTACGCCGCCCTGAGCAGCTTTGGCGAGACCATCAAGACCGAGGGCAACCAGAACAATGAGCTGGGCATGCCCCGCACCCTGATGCGGCTGGAAAGCAGCACCGAGTACGCGGTCATCGAGATGGGCATGAGCCACGCCGGCGAGATCGACCGTCTGGTGCGGGCAGCACGCCCGGATGTGGGCATCATCACCTGCATCGGCGTGTCTCATATCGGCAATCTGGGCAGTCAGGAGAACATCTGCAAGGCAAAGCTGGAGATCTGCAACGGTCTGCCGGAGGGCGCGCCGCTGGTGCTGAACTACGACGACCCCTTCCTGCGCAAGGCAGTGCTCCCCGCCCATGTGCGCCCGGTGTGGTTCAGCCTGAGCGATGAAAATGCAGACGTCTGCGCCCTGTCCATCCGGCAGGAGACTGACGGCATGAGTTTTGTGCTGGAAGATCAGGAGCACGGCACCTTTGTGGTGAACATCCCCGCCATGGGACGCCACAATGTGGCAAACGCCTTGGCTGCCTACTGCGCCGCCACCCGTCTGGGCTGCGACGCCAAGAGGGTCATCCGGGGCCTTTCCAACTTTGAGCAGACCGGCCGCCGCCAGAAGGTAGTGGACAGCGAGGGCGTGACCGTCATCGAGGACTGCTACAACGCAAACCCGGACAGCATGAAGGCCGCGCTGGCGATGTTCAAGGATTTCCCCTGCAAGCGCCGCTTTGCCCTGCTGGGCGATATGCTGGAGCTGGGCGAGCTGAGCCGCGAGGCACACGAGGAGCTGGGACGTCTTGCCGCCGAGAGCGGGCTGTACTGCCTGATCACCTACGGCGAGCAGGCCAAGCGCACCGCCGTGGTGGCTGCCGCCAAGGGGGTAGAGACCCTGCACGCGGACAGCTACCGCGAGGCTGCCGATGCCCTGCTGAGCCGGGTGCAGCCCGGCGATGCCGTTCTGGTAAAGGCCAGCCACGGCATGGCACTGGAAAAAGTGCTGGATATCTTCTACGAAGAGCATAAAGAAGCAGAAGTATAACTGTTTGGCGAAATGGAGTGTCTGAGTTATGGAGCGTTTCGCCTTGGCAGCGGCGGTGGTGCTGGGCTTTGCCCTTACGGCAGCCCTGTGCAGCCTGTTTGTGCCGCTGCGGCGGGTGCTGGAACGCCGCGAACAAAACCAGCAGCCGGTACAGCCTGAGCAGCCCCGGCCTGCACCTCTGCGCGCCCCGCTGTGGGGCGGGCTGTGTGCGGCGGCGGGCACGGTGGCTGCGGTGGGCGTGGGCTGGCTTGCCGCCTGCGTAGGCCAGCCGGAGCTGCTGGGCAGCGAGGGCCGGCTGATGACACGGCTGCTCACGGCGCTGGCAGGAAGCCTTGCCTTTGGGGCAGTGGGTCTTGCAGAAGATCTTGCCCGGATGCGCAGCCCGGCGGCGCTGGGGCTGCGGCGGGACGTCCGCCTTTTGCTGGAAGCACTGGCCGCAGCATTCGTTCTTTTGCTGCTGCGGGCGGCGGGCTGTCTGCCCCGGGGACTGGGCGTGCCCGGGGCGGGGTATGTGCTGCTGGGCAGCACCGTGCCCTTTTTGTGGGCGGTGCTCATGGTGGCGCTGGCTGAGTGTGCCCGCATCGCCGAGCGGGACGAAGGTACGGTGTGCGGCGCGGCCTTTGTGGCTATGCTGGCGCTGATGATGGCAGAGGCCGGCTTGGGCGTGCCCGGGCTGGCGGTGCTGCCTGCCGCGCTGGCCGGGGCACTGGTGGCACTGGGGCTGTGGGCGTTCCCCCCGGCAAGGCTGGGGGTGGGCTGCTGCGGCAGCCTGCTGGCGGCGGGTGCCATTGGCTGCATCCCGCTCAGTCTGGATATGACCAGCCTGACTGTGCCGCTGGCGCTGCCCTTCTGGGCGGCAGGCGGTCTTTTGGCAGCGCAGCTGCTGTGTGCAAAGCGCACCGGCAAGCCCTTGCGCTGCTGGGTTAAAAAGCATAAAATGAGCCCGGAGACGGTGTTCCTGTGCAGCTTTGCGCTGAGCGCTGTCGGCTATGTGCTGGCGCTGGCGCTGCTGCGCTGGTGCTGACCGGGCACAGAGAGGGAAGGGAGCGCAGATGGCGACTATCCGCAAAAAACACAGAGCGCCGGTGCCGGTGTTCCAGCGAGACCCGGGCCCGTGGTCCCGGCTGCTGATCGACTGGCTGGCCACGCTGGCCGTTATTATGATCTTTGGGCTGGTGATGCTGTTCAGCGCCAGCTACACCACCGGTTACCTGCGCATGGGCGACAGCTTCCACTACATCAAGCAGCAGGCGCTGTGCATGATACTGGGGCTGGGCTGTATGTTCCTGATAAGCTATGTGGACCACCGTTTTCTGCGCAAGATGGTGGTGCCGGGGTACTTCATCGTGCTGGCCATGCTGGCCGTCACCCTGACCATGGCCCCTCTGAACGGCTGCCGCCGCTGGATCCGCTTTGCAGGCCTTACGCTGCAATCCTCGGAGGTGGCAAAGTTTGAGATGATCCTGTTCAGCTCCCATCTTGCAGCCAAGGCACCGCAGGTGGAGCGGCTGGACCCGGAGCGCCGCATCCTGCTTACCCCCCGGGAGTGGCTGCGGGTGCGGGTGTGGAAGCAGCTGGTGGTGCCGGTGCTGCCCCTTATACCGGTGGTCATCCTGCTGGCGATGGAGCCGCACATGTCCGGCATCGTGCTGACGGTGGCGGTGGTGGGCACCATCCTGCTGCTGTCCGGCAGCGGCGGTGTGCTGACATGGGCGGGTGCCATCACGGCGGGCACCCTGCTGGAGACCCTGCTCTCCCATGTGGACTCTATCCCCTACCTGCAAAAGCGTCTGGACGGCTGGACGCAGGATCTGAGCCAAATGACCGACCAGACCGTGCAGAGCCTTTATGCTATCGGCTCCGGCGGACTGAAGGGGCTGGGGCTGGGCAACAGCGTGGAAAAGCAGCTCTGGCTGCCGGAAAGCACCAACGACTTCATTTTCAGCGTGGTGTGCGAGGAACTGGGCTTCATTGGCGCAGTGCTCATCATCGTGCTGTTCGTGCTGTTCATCGTGCAGGGGCTGCTCATCGCCTATAAGGCGGAAAATCTGTACTGCACCATGGTGGGCATCGGCATTATGGCACAGATCGCGTGGCAGGTGTTCTGCAACATCGCCGTGGTCACCAACACCCTGCCCAACACCGGCATCAGCCTGCCCTTCTTCTCCTCCGGCGGTACCAGCCTGATCCTGCTGCTGGCAGAGATGGGCGTAATGGTGAACATTGGCCGCAACGGCGAGCGGGCAGCGCAGCAGCGGGAGCAGATGCGTGCCCAGCGGGAGGCCGCCCGCGCCGAGCGCGAGGCAGAGCTTGCCCGCAAGACCATTGATTTGGCTTCTGCCCGCGCAGCCCGTACAGAACAGTAAAACAAACCGCAAGCCCGCCCGGCCGCAGGCTGGGCGTTTATAAGGAGGAATCACCATGCGTGTTCTCATCGCAGCCGGCGGCACCGCCGGACATATCAACCCTGCACTGGCCATTGCCGGTGCTCTGAAAAAGGCCGACCCTACCGCCGAGATCCACTTTGCAGGCCGTAAGGAGGGCATGGAGTACCGTTTGGTCACACAGGCGGGCTACCCCTTCCACCACATCGAGATCACCGGTTTTCAGCGCAAGCTCAGCCTGCACAACATCAAGCGCAACATCATTACCCTGTGGAATCTGGCCCTCTCCGGTCCCAAGGCCAAGGCCATGATGAAGGAAGTAAAGCCGGATCTCGTCATCGGCTGCGGCGGTTATGTGTCCGGCCCGGTGGTGCGCTGCGCCGCCAAAATGGGCATCCACACCGCCCTGCACGAGCAGAATGCCTTCCCCGGTGTGACCAACAAGCTGCTGGCCCCGGATGTGGATATCGTGTTTGCCGCCGTGCCCGCCGCCGTGGAAAAGCTGGGCGCACCGGACAAGACCCTTGTGGTGGGCAATCCCGTGCGGCCGGAGGTGTTTGTACAGGCCGCGAATCGCGAGGCCATCCGTGCACAGCTGGGTGCGGGCGACCGCACCGTCATCCTGTCCTTCGGCGGCAGCTTGGGCGCACGCCGGGTCAACGAGGTGGTGGCAGACCTGTGCGCATGGGAACAGCATGAGCACAAGCCGGTGCTGCACCTGCATGCCACCGGGCAGTACGGGGTGCAGCTGTTTGAGCAGCTGCAAAAGCAGAAGGATTTTGCCCCCGGCGACAGCCTTGTGGTAAAGGAATACATCAACAATATGCCGGAGCTGCTGGCTGCGGCAGACCTCGTCATCAGCCGCGCCGGTGCGCTGACGCTGGCCGAGCTGGAGGCTGTGGGACGCGCCGCTGTGCTGATCCCCAGCCCCAATGTGGCGGAGAACCACCAGTACTACAACGCCATGGAACTGCAGAAGGCCGGGGCGGCTGTGGTCATTGAAGAAAAAGACCTGACCGGCGAAAAGCTGGTGCAGACGGTTTCTGCCATGCTGGCACAGTCCGGCAAGCTGGCCGAGATGGGCAAAAACGCCCGCAGCCTGTCTGTGGACGACAGTCTGGACCGCATCACTGCGGCGCTGCTCAAGCTGGTAAAGACCCCGTGATGCAGCCCCGGAATAAACAGGAAAGAAGGTGCGAATGATGCAGCAGAACCGTGACCGCAACGGCAGACCCCGGAACCCGAGACCCTATGATCTGAACCGGGATGTGGCGCGCACCTCTGCGCCTTCGCAGGATCATACGCCCCGGAGCACCGGCAGCAGCCGCTACGGCTACAACGGCGAGCCGCTCAGCCGCCCGCCCTCCCGCAGTGCCAACGGCAGTGTGCGCTCCTCCCGGGCAGATAACAGCATCCAGTTCCCCACCCAGACCCAGCCCCGCCGCCCGGCGCAGGGGCAGGGGAGCAATACCACTCAGTACCCCTCTGACAGCCGCCCGGCGGGCAGCAGACCAAAAAACGCGAAGTCCGGCGGCAAGCAGCGTCGCTCGGCAAACAATGCCCGCAGCGGGCAGAACAGCCGGAAAAACCAGAATTACCAGAATGCAAACCGGCAGCAGCCGGCGGGCAACGGTCAGCGCCTGCGCCCGGCGCAGGGCGCCCCGCAGCAAAGCCCTGCCCGGCGGGAAATGCGCAAAAAGCGCAAGGTGACCCGCGCCACATTGCGGCGCCGCCGGATGCTGCGCCGTCTGACCGCCTTTGCCATGTTGCTGTGCGTCATTGGCGTAGGCATCTACCTGACCATGACCATGCTGTTCCGCATCAATTCCATTCAGGTGCAGACCCCGGACGGCAAGCAGGTGACCGAAATCGCGGGCTACTCCGCAGACAGCATTTTGCAGCAGATGGGCGTGCAGCTGGAAGAGAACATCTTCAGCTTTGAGCCCGGCGAAAAGGCCGCGGTGCTGGAGCAGAACTTCCCGTTGCTGGGCTCCATCAAGGTGATCCGGGACTACCCCAACACCGTGGTGGTGCAGGTGACCGAAGCCGTGCCCGCCTACGCGGTGCAAAACGGCAATAAATGGCTTGTGATCTCGGACAAATGGAAGATCCTGTCCGAGGAAAGCACCCAGCCCGAGGGGCTTTGCACCCTGTACGGCGGCAAGCTGCAGGACACCGCCCCGGGACAGGGCTTCTGGTTCGTGGACGATGCGGACGCGGCAAGCGCCTCCGGGTCGGAAACCGCCGAAAGTGAAAGCACGGTGAGCACCGAGACCGCCCGCATGGAAGCGCTGCGCACACTGCGCAGCAAGCTGGAGGAATACGGCCTGTCGCAGGACGTGACACGGCTGGAGGTGGCAGACACCGAGCAGCTCGCATTTTTGTATCAGGACCGCATCAGCGTGCTGCTGGGCACGCTGAACGATCTGGATTATAAGCTGGACCGCGCCCGCTATGTACTGACCAACGCCGACGGCAAGGGCTGCGGCCCCACCGACACCGGGCGGCTGGACTTCAGCCATACCAGCGCCAGCAGCACCCGCAAGATCTATTTTGCACAGGGCGAGCCCACCCTGCCCTCCGGCTATGTGGTGCCGCCCAAGGCAGAGGAACCCGCCCCGGCAGAGGATGCCGCCGACAGCACCGACAATGCAGAAAGCACGGATGCTGTCGACACCACCGAACCGGCGGCTGAAACGGACACCGAGCAGCTGCCCCTGACCCACCCTGACCGCATGACGGCCAACGAAGAAGAAAACCCCATGTAAAGAAGCTCTTTGGAGGAGACTGTATGAAGCTGGAACAACTGATGGAAGGCGTGCCCTTTACCCTTGTGCAGGGCAGTCTGGATACTGAGATCGCGGATATCATCTACGACAGCCGCAAGGCTGCCCCGGGGCGTTTGTTCGTGTGCATCGTGGGCACCCAGCGGGACAGCCACACGTTTGCCGCCGACTGCGCCGCCAAGGGGGTCAGCGCGCTGGTCATCCAGCACGACATCGACCTTTCTGCCCTGCCCGGGGTGACCGTGGTCAAGGTGGAGAGCAGCCGCTATGCCATGGCGCTGATGAGCGCCAACCTCTTTGGCAACCCTGCCCGGCAGATGACCATAATCGGCGTCACCGGCACCAAGGGCAAGACCACCACCACCCACATGATCAAAAGCGTGCTGGAGGCCGCAGGCCGCAAGGTGGGCATGATCGGCACCAACGGCATCTACTATATGGGACGCCACAAGGACACCGCCAACACCACCCCGGAAAGCTACGAGCTGCAAAAGACCTTCCGGGAGTTTCTGGATGCCGGCTGCGATACCGCGCTGATGGAGGTGTCCAGTCAGGGTCTGATGATGGATCGCGTGGCGGGCGTGCACTACGATGTGGGCGTGTTCACCAACCTTTCGCCGGATCACATCGGCCCCGGTGAGCACAAGACCTTTGAGGAGTACCGCAGCTGGAAGGGCCAGCTGTTCAAGCGCTGCGATGTGGGCGTGGTGAACATTGACGATGAGAACACCGCCGCCCTGCTGGAAGGCCACACCTGCAAGCTGGTCACCTATGGCCGCGATGAAAAGGCCGACTACCGCGAGACCGGCTACAAGCTGCTGCGCACCCACGATTTTCTGGGCGTTGCCTTCCACGTTACCGGTAAGGACGAGATGGACGTCAAAGTGAATATGCCCGGCGAGTTCAGCGTGTACAACGCGCTGGCAGCGCTGGCCGTGGGCAAGGTGCTGGGTCTGCCGGATGCCGCCATCCACGACGGTCTGGGCAAGTGCGTGGTGAAGGGACGTGTGGAGCTGGTGCCCATCAGCAAAAAGTTCACCATCCTGCTGGATTACGCCCACAACGAGGTATCCACCGAGAGCCTGCTTACCACCCTGCGCGCCTACAAGCCCCACCGTCTGGTGGTGGTGTTCGGCTGCGGCGGCAACCGCTCCAAGCTGCGCCGCTACGGCATGGGCGAGATCTGCGCCAAGATGGCCGATTTCTCCATCCTCACCGAGGACAACAACCGCTTTGAAAAGGTGGAGGACATCATCGCCGACATCCGCGTGGGCATGAACAAGGGCAACCCGGA
>ENA-UESJ01000602-UESJ01000602.1-human-gut-metagenome-genome-assembly--contig:-NODE-602-length-19145-cov-13.099801_pt1 | contig 19145 bp, 10 predicted proteins | sample MGYA00243000_ERZ508001 | MGnify/ENA primary metagenome ERZ508001 (study PRJEB26167, sample SAMN06115479) | human gut metagenome | host: Homo sapiens | place: China:Chongqing | collected 2015-03-03... | reverse complement strand
TGAATAAAACGCGGTACGTTAGTCCTAAGCTTGAAGAGAAGGTAGAACTTTCGATCCGAGAGCTTGGATATGAGCCGATTCGAAAAAATGCTGGTAGGATTTTAAAAAATCAAATTGTCGGTGTGATTATTCCAGATTTATCTGTTGATTTTTATGCTGTGTTTGCAAATGAAATCACTTATTTACTGGAAAAACATGAGTTTAAAGTGGTTTTACTTGATAGTTGTGGGGACAGTGGTCGGGAGACAGAAAATCTGATGTCACTGAACTGGCAAAGCAATGTGATTGCAGTAATTGTAATTCCACTTTCGAAGATTTTGCCATGGAATGGAACTAAGTTAAAGAAAAAGTGTCTGATTGTGGGCGAGATTCCGGAAAAACAGAAGTTTCACATTGTGTTACCAGAGTATGAAAATGCTTCATTTAAGGCTGTGCAGCAGCTGATTCTCTCAGGTCATGAGTCCATAGCTTTGTTGTTGCAAGATAAAACTGACAGAACATCATCAGCAGAATACTACAGTGGATATAAAAGCGCACACAGACATTATCGGATTAATCCGAAGGAAAATAGTATTTATTATGAGACGGATTTAAAAACAGAGAAGGTCAAAGATTTATTTTATAGGTATACTGCAGTAATTTGCGCAACAGATCGTATTACAATGCGGTTGTTTCAAGAATTGGAACGAGCAGAAATGACCTGTCCTGAAGATATGTCAGTTATATCGTTGGAGTGGAACCAGAGAAGTGGCGTTTATCAGCCTGCGTTGACTGTAATTGGAGTGGATCCCAAAAAAATGGCTGAAGCTACTAGTGAACTATTTTTGAAATGTGATGCATTGCAAATGACCAATCAACGTCTTGTCCGTGTTTCCAATAAAGCGGTTAGTTCAGCGTCGGTGCGGATTATTGGGCGGGGACCCTACGGAGAAAAGATCGTTTCTTGCGAAAATCTCTACTTAACAGAAGAAGAGATTAAGAAAGTGCGAAGTGGAAATTATAAAGGCGTTCTGCTTTTTCAATTCAGCGGAAAACGTTGGATGCGACTCATTGACCAGGCGGTTCGAACTGTATTTGAAAAGCTCAATATTCAACTATTAGAAATGTTTGATGCCGATTCAAATAATCAGGTTTTTATTGAAAAGGTTTGGGAATGGATGGAGAAAAAACCGGATTTTATACTATGTGCTCCGGCAAATGATAAGTCAACAGAAGGGCTGTACAATGAAATTGCCAGAAGTGGAATCAGGTTATTTTTTATCGGAAGGGTTCCTCAGGGAATGAGACGAGATGGTTATGAATGTTGCGTTGTAAGTAATGAACAGAAAAGTGGATATAACTGTGCAAAACTCTTAGATGATTATTTTAATAAAAAGCCTGCGAAGATCGCATTGTTGACCTGCTCTTCCAGCTATATTTCAGGAAGAGATAGAGATATAGCAACGAAGAAGGTGTTACAAGAGCAATTCCCACATTTGCATATTGTTGCACACGAACGATTTACACTTCGTAATTATGCTTATGGGGCATGTATGAAAATGATAAAGGAGTACCCAGATATACAGGGAATATATGTGACATGGGAAGATCCTGCAATTCAAACAATTTCTGCGTTAATGGATGCCGGAAGAGAAGATATCAAGATAGTCACCGGTGATTTGGACACAGAAGTTGCACAAGATGTTGCAAACGGGCACTTGATTATAGGAATGAGTGCGCAAATGCCATACGATCAGGGAGAAGAACTTGCATATGCAGTGGCAAATGTATTGCTAGGAAAGCGGGTTTCGAAGGTGATTGGAGTGGAACCATTACTGGTAACAGCAGCTAATCTCGAAGAGGCATGGTATGTTATGACAAAAGAAAAAGCTCCTCAAAGTATTGTGAATTCGTTAACTGAAACAAGAAAAAAGGAGAAAATGAGGATTGAAAAAAATAGCAAGTGGAAAACGAAATAATGTGAAGGAGAAGAAGAATGAAGAGGAAAGTAGCATTAATTATGGCGGCAGTATTAATGGTTGTGAGTCTTGGGGCGTGTTCATCGACAACAAGTAGTTCTTATGGGACTGAGAGTGCAGAAAGTGAAAATAACGTAAGAAATAGTGGCGAAAAAGTGACACTGACAGTTTGGCAATTGAAGCCGGAGATAGCAGATACGTTGCCGGAGGTATTTGAAGTATATATGAAGGAGAATCCGAATGTTGAAATCGTGGTAGATCGTCCGGGTGGAAATGATTATGATACAACGATCAAAGCTCAGATGGCATCCGGTGTTTATCCTGATTTATGTATGGTAAATTCCTATAGTGTTATGGAATCCTTTGCAAAGGGTGGAAATGCGACGGCAATTACAGATTATAGTTTTGTTGATAATTTTGTAGACGGAGTTCTTCCATCTATCACCTATGATGGAGAAATCTATGGTGTTCCATGCGAACTGGATGGCGTTGGCGTTATTTATAACCGGACTATTTTTGAGGAAGTCGGTCTAGAAATTCCAACTACACTTAGCGAGATGGAGGAGGTGTGCCAGAAACTAAAAGATGCAGGAATTACACCTTTCGCTGTGGGGTTAAAAGATAGTTGGACCATGAATCAGACTTTCAGTTTAATTCATGGAGAAATTATGGATGCGTATGAATTTACAGATGCAATGAATCGAGGAGAAGCTTCCTTTACAGATGCAGAATTGGATGGAGCATTTGATTTTCTGGATTTAATGGTGGCGAACTGCAATGATAAGCCGTCAGACAGTGATTACAGCAATATGTGTACATTATTTGCACAGGGTGAATGTGCAATGATGGTATGTGGTATGTGGGGCATGACTAGTGTTCTGATGATTGACCCTGACATTGAGACTGGTGTGTTTGCAGTTCCAGTAAGTGAAAATCCTGAAGACGCAAAGCTTTGTACAGGTAATGCAGCAGTCTTCATCATGCCTCCGCAGTCAGTGAATCAGGAAGAAACATTGAAATTAATGGAATGGATGTCTGGAGAGGAATTTGCACAGTTATACGCAGAAAAATGCGGTATATATATGCCGACAAAGAATGCAGCCCTTCCACTAGAAGCGTCAAGCGCATGGGAAAATATTAAGTCTTATATCGATGAAGGAAACATTACATCACTACCATTTTCATCAACTGCCTCATAAAGTACGGCCTGAATAGCGCATTCATCTTTAATATTAAGATTTTCTTCTACAGGATTTTTAGTTCCATCTACATAATTATCACCTGCTTTATATTTATAGACTCCTTTAAAAAGTATGGGATTCTTTGTATAAGGTATACCAAACTTTGTAGATTTTAAAGCAGGAAAAGTTGTTTTAAATTGTCCTGTAAATAAGGAACCAGAAGTAATAGGAGCAATACCGCCAAAAGGATGGTTTTTAGAATATAAAGTCGTTAATTTGGCAGCTTTACCTTTAAAACCATTTTCTTCAAACATAACAGGAAAACCTATCAAAATATCACTTATTCCGCTATTATTCATTAATGCAGCTCCTTCATTTGATGTACTCAATTCTTCTTTAGGATTCGGATTCCAATATTCTGTTGTTTCTCCTTCATTGGTAGCATACCACGTTTCAAAAGAATATTTAATTAAAGAATTTTTCATAGGGGTCTTTACTACATACTCCACTACCGTACCATCTTCCGCTGTCACAGCAATAGTCACATCTGATGAAAGATTCATAGCCTTACCACTTTCTACAGAAGAAGTAGCCTTATCAGAAATAGTAAAAGTAGGAACCAAGTTTTTCAAAGCATCTGCATTCTCTTCAACTTTTGCCTCATCTACTCTGAATGTAATCGTATTATCCTCATTAATAACCGGTTGCTCAATTACAATCGCATTCGCCTCATTGGACATATCGAAAGAAAAAGCCGTAATCTTTGCCTCGCTACTTTCAGAACCCGTCAGACGAGTACCCTCGTATACAACTTTTACACTCTGCTTCAAGCCTCCTACAGTAGCATCAATATCCATATCTACCTTTACAGCACTATTTGCAATAGTACCTTTGGCATTGATTGTACAAGACAAGGCATCAACCTTTAAATCTTGAGTACCGGTAAATGTATATACATTACCATTTTGAGATAATACACAATTCTTTAACTCTACATCACCGATAGTAATTCCCATAAAGCTAAAATTGGCCAAAGAAAGATTTATAGCAGAAGGACCGGCCTTTTCAATCTTTATTTTTTGAGGTTCTGAAGGCATTGTAGTTCCCTCTACTGTTACAGTCAATGTACCTTTATAGTTACCGGCCATCTCACTTTCAATGACCTTAGAATAATCCGGCGCCTCATCGTCATCGCTACAAGCGGTAAATAAACTCATTGAACAGATCAATGCAAATAAAAAAAACAAACTTTTCTTCATATAAGTACTTGTTTAGTTAATAAAATTCCCATACAATTATGGGTGGATTAATATTCTCTTTTTTATCTATGGCGCAAAATAACAGTTTTTAAAACCTCCAAACAAGGTCTTTTATATAGAATAGATGTCCTTTTTTTCATATAGGAAGAATTATAAGCATTCTTTACATTATTAAATACTCTTACATGTTTCCGCAAAAAGATACGGTTTCAAACAGTATTTTTATTCTCTAAAAGTCGGGAAATAAAAGATTTATTGTCATTTTTGAAACGTTTTACAAAAAAAATTGTTACCTTTATAAAGTCAAAGCCTTTTATAACAAGGCAAACTGGCACATTAACCTCATTATAAACCCTTAAAGCAATTGATATGTTCAACTCATTCGGCAATATTCTCCGCCTTACCAGTTTCGGAGAATCACACGGTAAAGGCATAGGCGGCGTAATAGACGGATTCCCCGCAGGAATCACCATCGATATGGACTTCGTACAATCGGAACTCGACCGCCGGCGACCGGGGCAATCACGCATCACTACCTCACGCAAAGAATCCGACAAGGTGGAATTCCTTTCCGGCATCTTCGAGGGCAAGTCCACCGGATGCCCCATCGGATTCATCGTGTGGAACGAGAACCAACACTCCAACGACTATAACAACCTGAAAGAAGTGTACCGCCCCTCGCACGCCGACTATACATATAATGTAAAATACGGAATACGCGACCACCGCGGCGGCGGACGCTCATCGGCACGCGAAACCATTTCGCGCGTAGTAGCAGGCGCATTGGCAAAACTCGCCTTGAAACAGCTTGGCATCCGCATCACCGCATACACCTCGCAGGTAGGCCCCATCAAACTGGAAGAAAACTATACCGCCTACGACCTCGACCTGATTGATACCAACCCGGTGCGTTGCCCCGACCCGGAGAAAGCCAAAGAAATGGAAGAACTTATCTTCAAGATAAAGGGCGAAGGCGATACCATCGGCGGCGTGGTGACCTGCGTTATCAAAGGATGCCCCATCGGACTGGGACAACCCGTTTACGGCAAACTCCAATCCGCCCTTGCCGCCGGCATGCTCAGTATCAACGCCGCAAAAGCGTTTGAATACGGCGAAGGCTTCAAAGGACTGAAGATGAAAGGCTCCGAACAGAACGATGTGTTCTATAACAACAACGGACGCATCGAAACGCATACCAACCACTCCGGCGGCATTCAGGGCGGCATCAGCAACGGACAGGACATCTACTTCCGCGTAGCCTTCAAGCCCGTGGCAACCGTACTCATGGAGCAGCACACCGTAAACATGGACGGCGTGGACACCACCCTCAAAGCCCGCGGACGTCACGACCCCTGCGTACTGCCCCGAGCCGTGCCCATCGTAGAAGCCATGGCAGCCATGACCCTGCTCGATTTCTACTTGATTGACCGTACTACACAATTATAACAAACGGGTGATAAAGTGATAGGATATCACCTCATCATTTCACATTATTATTATGGAAATAAAGAAATATATCGCAGAGAACGAATCCGGAATGCTGGAAGAGCTGTTCAGCCTTATCCGCATCCCCAGCATCAGTGCCAAACCCGAACACCACGACGACATGCTGGCGTGTGCCGAACGCTGGGCGCAACTGCTGCTCGCCGCCGGTGCAGACGAAGCACTGGTAATGCCTTCGGCTGGCAATCCCATCGTATTCGGACAGAAGATTGTAGACCCGAAAGCCAAAACCGTATTGATATACGCCCACTACGACGTAATGCCCGCCGAACCGCTGGAACTCTGGAAAAGCAATCCCTTCGAGCCCGAAGTACGCGACGGCCACATCTGGGCGCGCGGTGCGGACGATGACAAAGGACAGTCCTTCATTCAGGTAAAGGCTTTTGAATATCTGGTAAAGAACAACCTGCTGACTCATAACGTCAAGTTCATCTTTGAAGGAGAGGAAGAGATTGGCTCGCCCAGCCTCGAAGGCTTCTGCCGGGAACACAAAGAACTGCTGAAAGCCGACGTAATCCTCGTGTCCGACACCAGCATGCTGGGTGCAGACCTTCCCTCGCTAACTACCGGCCTGCGCGGACTTGCCTATTGGGAGATAGAAGTAACCGGTCCGAACCGCGACCTGCACTCCGGACATTTCGGCGGTGCGGTGGCCAACCCCATCAATGTGCTTTGCGGAATGATAAGCAAGGTGACGGATGCCGACGGACGTATCACTGTTCCCGGCTTCTACGACGATGTGGAAGAAGTGCCGCAGGCGGAACGTGAAATGATAGCGCACATCCCGTTCGACGAGGAGAAATACAAAAAGGCTATCGGCGTAAACGCCCTTTTCGGTGAAAAAGGATACAGCACGCTGGAGCGCAACAGTTGCCGTCCGTCTTTCGATGTATGCGGCATCTGGGGCGGCTATACGGGCGAAGGTTCTAAAACCGTACTACCCTCCAAGGCATACGCCAAAGTATCCTGCCGACTGGTTCCGCATCAGGATCATCACAAGATTTCGCAACTGTTTGCCGATTACATCATGGCTATCGCCCCCGATACCGTACAGGTAAAAGTCACCCCCATGCACGGCGGGCAGGGATACGTATGCCCCATCACGCTCCCGGCATACCAGGCTGCGGAGAAAGGCTTCGCCAAAGCTTTCGGCAAAAAGCCGTTGGCAGTACGTCGCGGTGGCAGTATTCCCATTATCTCCACATTCGAGCAGGTATTGGGCATCAAAACCATACTGATGGGATTCGGTCTGGAGTCCAACGCCATCCATTCTCCCAACGAGAACATTCCGTTGGATATACTGCGCAAAGGAATCGAGGCGGTTGTTGAATTCCATCTGAACTACTGACACCTGAAAAGATTTCAGAGCAGCAACCGGAAAATACGGAAAGAATTATAACCGGATATAACTTTACTCGAACGGCTTGCGGAATGTACAACCGCTTTTCCATTCGGAACAACCGTAAGCCGTTTTTCCTTTAATAACCGTTCCTTTTCCGCAAAGCGGGCAAGGCTGGCCTACCAGCGCATCGGCAGGTTGCTTCTCACCGGTTGCCTGCTCCGTTTTCTTCGTTGCAGACTTCCGCGGCGCTCTTTTCTTCGGTTCTTTCTTCGGTTTATCGGATGCGGCAGCGGCTTTTTCTCCCTTACCCTTTTCCGGCACGGGAGCCTGTATCGTGATATGACGGTTGCTGTTATCGGAAAGTACACTCATCACAATCTCCGATACCATCTGCTTCAACTCCTCCAAAAACTGTCCGGCATTATAGGTACGCTTCTCTATTTCACGCAACTTCTTTTCCCATATACCCGTCAGTTCGGCAGATTTCAACAACTCTTCGTGGATAATCTGAATCAGTTCCACACCCGTAGGGGTAGCTATCAGGTTCTTTTTCTCCTTACGGATATAGTTGCGCTTGAAGAGCGTCTCGATAATGGCGGCACGCGTGGAAGGACGGCCGATACCGTTCTCTTTCAAGGCATCGCGCAGTTCGTCGTTGTCCACCAGCTTGCCGGCAGTTTCCATGGCGCGCAGCAAGGTGGCTTCGGTGTACGGACGCGGCGGTTGCGTCCACTTCTCGTACAGGTCGGGCAGGTGCCGGCCGCTCTCTCCCACCACAAAGGCGGGGAGCACATTCTCTTCTTCGCCGCTTTTCTCCTCTTTTTCCTCCTGCGACTGTGCCGAGGGCGTGCCGAATACCACACGCCAGCCGGGTTCCAGTATCTGCTTGCCCGAAACCTTAAACTCTATCTGCTCCACCTCGCCTATTACGGTGGTCGTAGCGAACAGACAGTCCGGATAGAACACAGCAATGAAACGGCGTGCAATCAGGTCGAATACGCGGCGCTCCATATCCGTCAGGTTCTGGGGGGGCTGGCCGGTAGGAATGATGGCATGGTGGTCCGTCACTTTCGAGTTGTCGAACACCTTCTTCGACTTCGGCAGAGTAGCCCCATCCAACGGAGCAGTCAATGCCTGGTAATCGCGCAGCCCCTTCAGTATGCCGGGACATTTGGGATAGATGTCGTCACTCAGGAAAGTGGTATCTACACGCGGATAGGTCGTTACTTTCTTTTCGTAAAGCGACTGGATGGTTTTCAGCGTCTCATCGGCGGAGAAAGCGAATTTCCGGTTGCACTCCACCTGCAGGGAAGTCAGGTCGAACAGACGGGGCGGAGCCTCTTTCCCGTTCTTGCGGGTGACATTCGTTATGGTAAAAGGAGAATTCTTTATCTGTTCCAGCAAAGCCTCACCCCGCTCCCGGTCTGTGATAGGTTCTATTCCCCGGTTATCTTCGGGTTTGGCAGCTTTGGCGGTTGCCCCTTCTTTCTGTTTTTCCGCTTCCAGCACCAGTTCCTCATCGCTCTTGCGGAGAATGGCGGAGAAGGTGGTGTCGCGATACACCGTCTTCAGTTCCCAGTATTGCTTGGGAACGAAGTTCTGTATTTCGAGCTGTCGGTTTACGATGAGCGCGAGCGTAGGCGTCTGCACACGTCCGATGGAAAGTACCTGCCGGTTCTGCCCGTACTTCATGGTGTACAGGCGGGTGGCGTTCATGCCCAGCAGCCAGTCGCCGATGGCACGCGAAAGCCCCGCCTCGTACAACGGCTGGAAATCGGACGCATCCCTCAGTTTGGCAAACCCTTCGCGGATGGCTTCTTCCGTCAGCGAGGAAATCCACAGACGCTTCACCGGACAACGCGCACCGGCTTTCTGCATCACCCAACGCTGAATCAATTCTCCCTCCTGTCCGGCATCACCGCAGTTTATAATCATGTCGGCATGCTGCATGAGGTTCTCGATTACGTGGAACTGGCGTTCGTAGGTAGGGTTGCTGATGAGCTTGATGCCGAAACGGGGCGGAACCATAGGCAGGCTGCCCAAGCTCCACGACTTCCAGTTGGGTGTGTATTCGTGCGGTTCCTTAAGGGTACAGAGATGCCCGAACGTCCAGGTCACCTGGTATCCGTTTCCCTCGATGTACCCGTCTTTCTTATCTTTCGCTCCGAGTACATCGGCTATGTCACGCGCCACGGAAGGCTTTTCGGCAATACAAACTATCATTCGCTTTTCTTTTTTAGGCAATGCAAAGATAATGCAAAAATTCGATTAAGCGAGCCGGGGAAGGAAGTTGTTCTTGTTTCAGACACAGAGATGCAGAGATACAGAGTCTTAAAAACGGCTCTTTTCATGTAAGGCTGTTCCTCTCCCTGTCCCCTCTCCTGTTCTGTGTTTCCGCATCTCCGCGTTCACATTCCTCCCCGCGTTTCAGTGCCTCCGTATCCCTCTTTTAGCACAAAATTAAAACAGAACTATACAAAATTAGCAATCAAATAAACATTCCGTACCATAAAAAAAACATTAGAGTCCGCAGATACATGGAAAAAGGCGTAATTTAGCAATCGAGGAACAGTCTCCGAAAAAACAATTATAAAACTAATAATATGGTAAAACGAATCTCAGTGAAGCACATAGCCTGCCTATCCCTGCTCAGTACGTCAATGGCACACGCTGCCGAACGTCCCAACATCATCTACATCTTCACCGACCAGCATACGGCAAACGCCATGAGCTGCGCCGGAAACCCGGACTTGCACACGCCCAATCTGGACAGACTGGCTGCCGCCGGTATCATGTTTCAGAATGCTTACTGTACCGCACCGCTCAGCGGCCCTTCACGCGGCGCCATGTTTACAGGATGCTATCCAGGCACAACAGGACTGTTGGTCAACGGTGCTCCGCTACAAGAATCGCTCCAGACACGGACACTGGGCACACTGGTAAAAAATGCTGGATACGAATGCGCCTACGGCGGCAAATGGCATGTGCCCGAACTCGATATCCCGGATAAAGTGCGAGGATTCGACCAAATTTACAAACACAGCGATGACGGACTGGCAGAAGCATGTGTGGAATTCCTTTCGCGCAAACACAACAAGCCTTTCTTCCTGGTAGCTTCTTATGACAATCCGCATAATATCTGCGAATATGCACGCAGCCAGAATCTTCCTTACGGCAACCTGGACATACCCGAAATACGCAATTGTCCGGGACTTCCCCCTAACTTTGCCAAGAACCCATACGATGCCGATGTCATCGAGAAAGAAAGGGAAAACAATTTCAACGTCTACCCCACCGCCACTTTCACCCCCGAAGACTGGCGTATGTACCGCTACACATACTACCGCCTCGTAGAGAAAGTAGACCGTGAAATCGGCAAGATTGTAGACGCCATCGACAAGAATAACTTGTGGGAGAATACCGTCGTTATCTTCTCCAGCGACCACGGAGACGGAATAGGCGCCCACCACTGGAACCAGAAATCGGCCCTGTACGAAGAAGTGGTAAACATCCCGTTCATCGTAACCCTACCCGGCAAGAAACATGCCGGCACGAAGCTGCCGCAGCTCATCAGTAACGGTGTAGACTTCTTCGCTACCGTTTGCGACTGGACAGGCGCCAAACTACCGGAAGACGCTGACGGAAAGTCGTTCCGCAAAATAGCCGAAGAAGGCAATCCGCAAGCTCCCCACCAGGAGTATGTCATTACCGAAACACAATTCGACGGCAGCAAGACACGGGGCTGGATGGTACGCACCGCACGCTACAAATATGTATTGTACGACAAAGGAAGACACCGCGAACAACTGTTCGACATGCAGAACGACCGGGGCGAGACAAGAAACCTGATGATGGAGAACGCCTATACAAAAGTGGCGCAGGAACATCGTGATATTCTTGAGAAATTCATGAATAGCCATAAAATCAGACCGACGCGTCCCAAATTGCACGATGTGCCGGGAAAGGTGCTCACAAAAGCAACCAAACATTAAACCGCCATCAGACCTGGAATCAATAAACTTATATAACGCTGTATATGAACAAAATAGTATCCACCATCATTTTCTTCAGTCTTGCAGCCACTGCACAGGCGCAAACGGCCGGAGAAGCCACCATCAGGCTCACCGGCACAACGCTGATGCACGAAATGCGTGCAACTCCCTCGCCGCTGGACGGCGCTGAAATCAGCGACCGTGCCGTGTCCTTCCAATGGCCGCTGCCGGCAGGCCTCAACATCCTGCGAAGCGGACTGGACGGTGCGGAAGAGAACACCCCTAAAAAAGAAACAGACAAGAGCAAGCTACGCTACTTCCTGCGCTACTCGCAAACTCCGGCATTCAAGCCGGAAACGACTGTACAAGCCGAGACGCGCTGGCCGTTCTTCAACCCCAAACAGGATTTGACTCCGGGCACATGGTACTGGCAATACGGCTATGTTACGGACGGAAAGACCGAATGGAGCGATACGCTGCAATTTACGGTAAAGAACAATCCCCGGAAATTCTGCCCGCCCGCACTGGATGCCGTACTTAAGAACCTGCCTGCCCACCACCCCCGCGTATGGCTCGACAGAGACGAATGGGACGGTTTCATAAAGCGCAGCGAGGGCAAAACCGAACGCAAGACTTACCTCAAACGTGCCGACAAAGTACTCTCTACTCCGATGAAGTCGGTAAACGACATCAACTCGGACCTGGCAAAAGGACTGGCCAACGAGATGCAGAAAAATGCCATGCTCACCCGCGAAAGCCGCCGCATCATCGACAGCGAAGAAGCGAATACCGACGTACTTATCCGCGCCTACCTACTCACCAAAGACCGCCGCTATGCCGACGAAGCCGTGAAGCGCGTCAAGGAGATGGCGACCTGGGGAGACAACAAAAACGTAGTGGGCGACTTCAACGAAGCCACCCTGCTCTCGCTCTGCTCCATGGCATACGACGCACTGTACGATGTTCTGGACGATGCCACGCGCAGATTCCTGCTGAACGAAATAAAAGAATTCGGCAACAGCATGTACATGCACGACATCAACCGCCTGGAAAACCACATCGCCGACAACCATGTGTGGCAGATGACTTTCCGCATCCTCACCATGGCAGCCTTTACCGTTTACGGTGAACTGCCCGAAGCCGATGCGTGGACGGACTATTGCTATAACCTGTGGCTCGCCCGCTTCCCCGGCCTGAACAAGGACGGAGCCTGGCACAACGGCGACTCCTACTTCCACGTCAACATCCGTACACTTGTAGAAGTGCCCTATTTCTATACCCGCCTCACCGGCTTCAACTATTTCTCCGACCCCTGGTATCAGGGAAATGCCCTGTACGTCATCTACCAGCAGCCGCCATTCTCCAAATCGGGCGGTAACGGCAGCTCACACCAGAAGATACTTACCCCGAGCGGTACGCGTGTTGGCTACGCCGATGCTCTGGCGCGTATGACCGGTAATACATTTGCCGCAGATTACGTGCGCCACATCAGCGCCCGCCAGCCCGACATACTCGAACAGGGAAGCACCTCGAAAGCCGGCGGCCTTGCATGGTTCCGCCTGCAATGCGACAAGCCCTTGCCGGACGGGCCGGGTTTGAAAGACCTTCCCATGGGACATGTATTCCCACAGAGCGGACTGGCCTCGTTCTCCACCAACCTGGACGATACCCGCAAAAGCGCCATGCTCAGCTTCCGCAGCAGTCCCTACGGCAGTACCTCGCACGCCATAGCCAACCAGAATGCTTTCAATACTTTCTGGAACGGCCAGTCGCTCTTTTACAGTAGCGGACACCATACCAGCTTTACCGACATACACGGCGTTTACTGCCACCGCGCCACCCGCGCCCACAACACCATTCTGGTGAACGGCATGGGACAACGCATCGGAACGGAAGGTTACGGCTGGATTCCCCGTTACTATGTCAGCGACAATATCAGCTATGTGGCAGGCGATGCTTCCAATGCTTACGGAAAGGTTATCTCACCGCTATGGCTGCTACGCGGCGAACAGAGCAACCTGGAATTTTCTCCTGAAAACGGTTGGGACGATACCGGTCTGAAAATCTTCCGCCGCCACATCGTAACTTTAGGCAAAAGCGGTTATTCCTTTATATACGACGAGCTGGAAGCCGAAGAGCCCGTGACCTGGAGCTACCTGCTACATACGGTTACCAACCCCATGAATGTGGACAAGACCCGGGAATACGTACACATACGGGCCACCAGCAAGGACGGTGCGTCCGATGCCTATCTCTTCTCCTCCGGAACGCTGGAAACGGATACGACCTCCCGGTTCTTCGTACCTGCCGTCAACTGGCTGCGTGCCGATGAGAAAGGACACTTCGCACCCTATCCCAACCACTGGCACTTCACCGCAACGTCGGACAAACAGAAAGTGTACCGCTTCGCTACAATTGTGTACACACATGCCAAAGACAATGATGCGGAAAATGCACAAGCCGCTCCCCGCAAACTGAAAGACGGTAGTATACAAATCGGTGACTGGAATATCAAAGCAAACATATCCACTGCCGGAAAACCTTCTTTCGAGGTACGCAACACGCGCAAAGACTGCGATGCAAGCATCAGTTACAAGGATTACGGTGCAACCGTGATACATGATAACGGCAAAAAGACCGAGTTGAAGGATGAGGTTCCGGAACTGGAAATCTAACAGCAAGAAAACATATCAACAAGAAAACATATACGGACACATGAAGAAACTGCTACTGCTCACAATCGCAATCTGGTACCTGACAGCCGGCTGTTACAGCCAGACAGACTGGAAAAGTTTCATGTCCCGGCAGGACATGACCTGGACCCGCCTGCCCCAAACCTGGTACGAAGCCCCCTTCATGGGAAACGGCAGCATGGGTTCCTATATCTGCAAGGAACCCGGAAAAAACGCCATACGGGTAGATGTAGGCAACAGCATGGTACACGATCACCGCACAGACGATGCGAGCATCTATGGAAGAGGCCGGCTGCTTATCGGTTATTTTCTCCTGCATCCCGTGGGAGAAATAAAATCCGGCGACCTGAGGCTGGACTTATGGAATGCTGAAACCACCGGGTGTATCCGTACCACCCGGGGAGAGATAAAGCTGAGAGCCTGTGTCACTTCCGAGAGTCCCTATATCCTGGTCGAAGCCGAAGCTACGGCAGGCGAAAAAGAGTTCACCTGGAAATTCTATCCGGAAAACACGGATTCGCCGAGGCAGTTGAATGCAATCCGGAAGGGTAACAAGAACCACCTCAAAAAAGACTATGTGTCCAATCCCGCCCCGCAACTGTCCGCACGCAATGGACTGAACCTCTGTTGGCAGCCCCTGCTCGCCGGCGGCGGTACTGCCACAGCCTGGAAAGAGATTAGGAAAGAGAATACAAGCACACTTATCGTAAGCAACGCACATTCCTTTCCCGGAACAGAGGCTTTGCAAAAGGCGGAAACGGCACTGGCAAGCCTGCAGGAAGCCGACCTGCCCGTGCTCCGGAAAGCACACCGGGAATGGTGGCATAACTACTATCCGCAAAGTTTCGTGAGCCTTCCCGACAAGAAGATGGAGAATTTCTACTGGGCGCAGATGTACAAGCTGGCATCGGCCACCCGCACCGGCGGCGGACTGCTCGACAACAGCGGTCCCTGGCAAGTGCTGACTCCCTGGCCCAATGCCTGGTGGAACCTGAATGTGCAACTGAGCTACTGGTCCGTATACCCATCCAACCGGCTGGAACTGGGCATGCCGCTGGTGGACGCGATAGGAAACAATCTGGATAACCTGATAAACAACGTTCCCGAACCCTACCGGAAAGATGCCGCCGCACTGCCCGTAGCCACCGACTTTACCCTGACGGGGGCAACGGTGAATGTTCCCGGAACCGAAAAGAAAGCCCAGGTAGGCAACCTGACGTGGATTTGCCATAACCTCTGGCTGCAATACCGCTTCAGCATGGACGAATCGATATTGAGGAATACCCTGTACCCTACACTGAGACGGGCCGTCAATTTCTATCTGCCTTTCCTGACAGAAGATAAATCGGGCAAGCTCCATTTGAAAAGAACCTATTCTCCGGAGTACGGTACTGCCGAAGACTGCAACTACGACATCGCCCTGTTGCGCTGGGGATGCAATACATTGCTCGAGGCAAGCAGGATTCTATCTGTCGATGACGAGCTGATACCCCGCTGGAAACAAGTCGCAGAACACCTGACCGACTACCCGCAGGACGAAAACGGCATGATGATAGGCAAGGATGTACCTTTCAGCCGCTCGCACCGCCACTACTCGCATCTGCTGATGTTCTATCCGCTCTACCTGTTGAATGCAGAGCAGAACGGCAGCAAGGAACTTATGGAAAAATCCGTAGAACACTGGCACAGCCTGCCGGGCAATATCCTCGGATATACTTATACGGGGGCTTCTTCGCTGTATGCGGCATTCGGCGAGGGAGACAAGGCGCTGGAGAAACTCAACGGCCTGTTTGCCCGCACCCTGCGCCCCAACACCATGTATATGGAAAGCGGACCGGTTATCGAAACCCCGTTGTCGGGCGCACAGTGCATACACGACATGCTCCTGCAAAGCTGGGGCGGAAAGATACGTGTATTCCCTGCCGTACCTTCCCAATGGAAAGATGTACAGTTCAAGGACCTGAGAACCGAAGGCGCTTTCCTCGTATCCGCTGTGCGGAAAGGCGGAAAGACAAGCTTCATCCGTATCAAAAGCCTTGCCGGAGAACCGTGTATCCTACGCACCGATATGGCAAATCCGGTTGTAAAGGCAGGCAATGCTACATTGACCCTGCAAAAAGAGGGTGAGTACCTATTGGATTTAAAGAAAGGAGAAAGCGTAATCCTGACTGCCGCAGGAGGGAATATTCCCGTCATAAATCCTGTCGGCGGAGAAGGAGAAAATTATTTCGGACTGAAGTAGAAGGGCGGCTTTGGCGGAATAAAAAACAATCGGTAAACAAGCCCCCGCAAATACCCGTAAAAACAGCCTGGGTTTACGCATTCAACGTAATCCCAGGCTGTTTTTATATACCTGTCCCATACTTTTTCTACAAAAATATAAGAAAACTGGACAGAACTAAAAGCCAAATCAACGATACTGTAGAATTACAACACACACTAAAAAGCGATTAAATGGGAAAGAACCTAATTTAGCAAACGCAAAAACAAATTGTTATTACTATCATAGATTCCATATGAAAAACATCCGAAGAATCGTCCTTGTAAGACAGAGATAATAGCTTGATTGATAAGGAAAAATCGCTTATTTTTTTTTATTTGTTCCGTTATCCAATATCACTAATTTTGCAAAAGGCAATTTGGGAATATAGCCCAATGATACGGTTAAAGACAAATAAAATAAAGCTTGATGAAGTTATATAGAACAAATGATACTGTAAATGATACTGCAAATGATACTGTAAATGATACTGCAAATGATACTGTAAATTCCAAAGAGCAGGAAGTCTTAGATATCATCAATCAATATCCGGGACTTAATTCGTCTAAGATAGCTAAATTGATAGGGAAAAGTACATCTACTACTAAGCGCTATTTAAATTCTTTAGTTAGATTAGGAATAATAGAGTTTAGAGGAGCACAAAAGACTGGAGGATATTTTAAAAATGAGTTACATGAATAAATTTGAAGAACAAATCATAATATGCAAAGAGTGTTTAAAGTAAGCATCCGATAAAGTACACGTAGTACTAAAAAATCTTCTATTACTTTGCAGTCAAAAAGTAGTTATGAAACGAACAATGGTAAACATCCGGTAAAGTACACATTGTCTTTTTCATAAATAGAAAGAAAATGAACCGAGTTGTATAGTAATGAATAAATTAGTATCTGTTTAAGAATAGACTCTTTACTCAGTTTTTTTGCCGTTCATATATGAAGAAAATAACAAATGGCAATTATTATTATTTCCGGAAAACTGACGAAGATAATAATCGTACATTCCAATCTTGATTACGCTGACGCTTATAGTCCTTACATCTTAGAAAAAATGAGTAGCATACAGAGAATCTAGTCAGGTTCTAAAATATTATTATTCATACCTTTTAAAGATGAAATCCAATTTTTACCCGAGTTGAATTGGTAATACGTTCATTACGACAGATTTCAATAATTGACTGAATATCAACACTCTCTTTTCCCGATAAAATAGCATTGACCGTGTATTTCCGAATGATATTTTCAATCTCACCACCAGAAAGGTCAAATTGTGAAGAAATAGTGTGGGCTTCCTTTTCTGTCAATAACGGCAACATGGCTTGCCAGATTTTGATTTGTGCATCCACAGTGGGACGATTGAATTGTATCTTGTAGAGGAAACGACGCTCGAATGCCTTGTCCAAATTGGAAGTGAGGTTGGTTGTGGCAATCATGATACCTTCCAAACTTTCCATTTCCTGAAGAATGATGTTCTGTATGGAGTTTTCCATTTTATCCACAGCACGAGTCGTTCCTTCCATTCGCACACCAAGTACTGCATCCGCTTCATTGAAAAACAGAATCGGGGCAAGTGTGGAATCCTTGCAGATGTTGCGATAACGGTCAAACAGTTTTTTCATGTTCTGCTCGCTTTCGCCAACCCAGCAACTTTTAATCTTATCCACGTCCACTCGCAGAATATCCCGTCCGGTAGCACGGGCTATCTGATATACCGTTTCGGTCTTGCCAGTTCCGGGCGAACCATAAAATAGACTACAAAAACCTATTCTCATCCCAGTTGTCCGCAGCCTGTTCTGAACTTCATTAAAACGGTCGGCAGAGAGTATTGATGAAAGTTCATTTATCTGATTTTGTTCGGCGGTATTATAAATGAGTGTCTTTTCCGGAAAAGAATCCGATTTTATCAAGTTATGATCCGATTTGGATTTCAAAGTCAGATTTAATTCTGAAAGCAACTCGGTTTTGGCATATTCAGTCAGTTTGAAACAATCGGAACGAACCATTCCATCCTCATTTACATTTTCAATCAGATTATATTCAAAAAGTTCTGAAGTACTGCTGCGAAGTTCACTTTTACACCAATTGGGAATTTTATCATTATCGTACAGATTGTCTATATCGCAAAATCCTATAAAGTCGTCATCATTTTCTATAAAAAGGTGAGCCATGAAAATGAATAACAGACAATCTTCCTCTTCAAGACTAAATCCTTTTAGTGTGCGTGCAAAATAAGTGTTCTTTATCTCTGAAAGGTTGTCATTAGTTTGGGCAAGAAGTGTTTCATGTGTTATTTCATCATCATTCATTTCCCTCATCAAGTCATTGAATCTGTCAAAAAATGATTGAAGGTCTGTTATAGGCTCCGTGACATAAATGTATGGTTGGTTCTTTCTCAAAGTTTTGAGGACTTCCACAGGAACACGATAGGAAAGGTAGTCTCGAGAACGGGAAGCGCGTAAATAATGTTTTTCTTCAAGCGTATCAATTTCGGATGAGAGCCTTAACATTTTTGTGGTACGGCATCCTATATATGATGCAATCTCCGACATGCGAATAGAGTTATTCTCGCTTCGATCTACAAATAAAGCCAATAAAACGGTTTGTAATGGAGACAACTTTAACTTCCGCGAGGCATACCTTATATAAGTCGATGCCTTATGGTAAAAATCAGAAGCGAGATTGGAATCTTTAGCCAAATCAACTATATACTCGAATGCTTCAAGTATATTTTTAACACGGATCTTTTCTACTGTTTCTTTTTGTGATACTTCACAAAACCCTGTTTCCTTGATAATCTCAACCTCTTTACTTTCAGCAATCTTCCATACTGTATGACCTATGCCGTCAACCGCCGTAAAATCATAAAGCGGACTTTCCTCAGTCATGACTTTTGACACTACATCATTTATTGCTTTTTTAGATCTGTATGCAAGAAAGATA
>ENA-UESJ01000597-UESJ01000597.1-human-gut-metagenome-genome-assembly--contig:-NODE-597-length-19209-cov-8.160621_pt1 | contig 19209 bp, 17 predicted proteins | sample MGYA00243000_ERZ508001 | MGnify/ENA primary metagenome ERZ508001 (study PRJEB26167, sample SAMN06115479) | human gut metagenome | host: Homo sapiens | place: China:Chongqing | collected 2015-03-03... | reverse complement strand
AAGGTGCCGGTGTTCTCGTTTGAAAAGCTCGGCGACGTCAACGCCTACCTCGGCCCGGAGATGAAGTCCACGGGCGAAGTGCTCGGCCTCGGAAAAACAATGCAGGAGGCGCTGTTCAAGGGGCTGACCTCGGCCGGTATGGTCGTCGGCCGGCACCCGGACGGCCGCCACGGCGTGCTCGTGAGCGTGGACACGCATGACCTCGGCGAGATCGTGTCGCTGGCCAAGAAGCTCGACGACCTGCACTTCGCGCTCTACGCGACCGCAGAGACCGCCGCCGCCATTGCGCGCCTCGGCATCGACGTCGTGACCGTCGACGGCATCCGCGAGAGCGAGCACGCCTTCGCCCTGCTCGAGAGCGGCTGCATCGACTACATCGTCTACACCGGCGCGCTCAAGGACGCGACCACGGACGATTACATTGCCCTGCACCGCCGCGCGCTGCAGCTCGGCATCCCGTGCTTCACCTCGCTCGACACGGCCAACGCCCTCGCGGACATCATCGCCAGCCGCTACAACGAGCACAACACCGAGCTTGTGGACATCAACCACATGCGCACCAAGCGCCAGCGCCTGAAGTTTTCGAAAATGCAGGCCACCGGCGATGACTACATCTACGTCGAGAATTTTGACGGACACATCACCTGCCCCGAGTCGCTGTGCATCCCGCTGTGCTCGCGTCACCGCGGCATCGGCGGTTACGGCATCGTGCTCATCGAGCGCAGCGCCGTGGCCGACGCGAAAATGCGCGTGTTCAACCGCGACGGCAGCCCCGGCGGCATCGGCGGCAACGCCATCCGCTGCGTGGGCAAGTACCTGTACGACAACGGCATCGTGCCGCGCGCCGATCTCACCATTGAGGCCGGCGGCCGGGTGCACCGGCTGCACCTCTACACGCGCTTCGGCACGGTCGGCCTCGTGACGGTCGAGATGGGGAAGCCCGCCTTCGCGCCCGAGGCCGTGCCCGTGGCGCTCGAGGGCGAACGCGTGATCGACCGGCCCGTGACCATCGCGGGCGGAGAGTACCACATCACGTGTCTGTCGATGGGGAATCCCCACTGCGTCGTCTTTGTCGACCGCGTGGACGAGGTGGACGTCGCGCACCTCGGCCCGCAGTTTGAGCACGCAGACATCTTCCCCGCGCGCACGAACACGGAGTTCATCCGCGTCGTCAACCGCACGACGATCAAGATGCGCGTCTGGGAGCGCGGCAACGGCGAGACCCGCGCCTGCGGCACGGGCGCGTGCGCGGCCGTGGTGGCCGCCGTGGAAAACGGCCTGTGTCCGAAGGGCGAGACCATCACGGTCAAGGTCACCGGCGGCGACCTGCTCGTCACCTACGATGACGACGGCGTGCGTCTGACCGGCAACGCCGAGCTCGCCTTCACCGGCGTGACCACATACTGAGCCGCAAAACGAAAATCACCCGCATCCGGTCGGATGCGGGTGATTTTTTTGCTGCCGAAAAGGCGCTTTCCGTTTGCCGCGCCGCTCAGCTGCGCATGGCGGCGGCGAACGCGTCGATGCGCGCGATGTCGAAATCGGGCTCGGAATACTGCGCGCGGTACTGGGGCGATGTCATCAGCGCGCCGAAAAGCTGCTTGTAGACATAGCTCATCTTCGCGTACTGCATCTTGCCGCCGAGGATATCCTTCGCCGCCGCGTGCTCCAGCAGCGCAGGCGAGAAGAAGTGCTCGAGATAGCCCTCCGTACCGGGCGTGGTATAGCAGCACAGATACAGCCCGAGTTTCTTGCCCAGAAGCGCCTTCTCGTTGCGGCGCAAAAAGCGCTTGATGTGCTTGTCGAGCTTGAACATATACACGCAGCTGCCGATGATGACCGTGTCATAGTCTTCGAGCGAGACGCCGCGGTCGCGGACATTGCACACCGTCACATCGCCGCCGACGGCGCTCTTGAGCATATAGGCGATCTCCTCCGTCGCGCCGTAACGCGAAGCGAACAGGATCAGCGTTTTCATGCAGTGACCTCCTTTTCCGCCCTCACGGGCGGCCTTTCCACATATATGTATATAAGAGTATAGGAAGCCGCCGCGCCGCTGTCAAGCCCGCGCGCGATTTTTTTATCCGACCGGCACGGGTTCGCCCCGCTGCGCGTCCGGCTCGCGCCGCCGTGCCTTGGGGATGTTGATGGTGAGAATGAGCGCGTCGTCCGTCTCCTGCCGCTGCATACCGGCGTCGATGCCGCCCTGCTTCATGAGGTCGAGACTGTGGGCGATCGTGTTGAGAAACACGCGCACGTCCTTGAGGATGAAGGTCTTCTGCCGCTCGCTCTCGGGCGCGGCTTTGGCCTCGAGCAGGCGGTCGATGTAGGCGTCCGTCGCGGCGACGTTCAGGTCGCGGCTGAGGATATAGGCCAGCGCCGCGCGCTGCTCGTCCGGCGTCTCGAGCCGCAGCAGCGCGCGCCCGTGCCGCTCAGTGAGCCCGGCGTTGCGCATGGCGTTGAGCACATCCTCCGGCAGACGCAGCAGGCGGAGCTTGTTCGCCACGGCCGACTGCGACTTGCCCAGCCGCCGCGCGCACTCCTCCTGACTGAGACCGAAGAGCCGGATGAGCTGCGCGATGCCGCGCGATTCCTCAAGGAAATCGAGGTCGTTGCGCTGGAGGTTTTCCACCAGCGCGATGAAGCTCGCCTCCTCCAGATCGAGCTCCATGACGATGCACGGCACCTCACTGAGCCCCGCCATGCGCGCGGCGCGCAGGCGGCGCTCGCCGGCCACGAGCTCATACCCGTCCGGACGCGGGCGCACGGTCAGCGGACTGAGCACGCCGTACTCGGCGATGCTGCGCGAGAGCTCCTCGAGCTGCGCCGGGGGAAAGTTCTGCCGCGGCTGGACTGCGCTCGGCGCGATCGCGTCCACCGCCAGATACACGATGCCGCCGCGCTGCGCGCGGCCGGAATGGTTGGAAAACTGCATAGCAAACCCTCCATATCTTGTGTTTTACAGCATAAAAATAGACCATATATTGCGCAAAACACGGCGAATTCGGGCGCGCGCCGAAAAAAAGGGGGCGGATCGGGATCGATCCGCCCAAAACAGGGTCATGGGATAAAGATATGAGCCGTGGCTTCCAAGGTGCGGAAGTCAATTGGATAAGCTGTATTGTTATTGTAGCGCCGGGCGCGGAAAATGTAAAGAGCGAACGGTGTCGGTCGGGCACCTGTTTTGTCGGCGGCGGAATCTTTTTTCCCGCGCCGGGGCATACTGTCCGGGAATACACGGAAAAGGAGATGGAAGCATATGCAGGTGATCGACCGCATCGCGCTGATCCTCACGATCGTCGGCGGGCTCAACTGGGGCAGCATCGGCCTGTTCCGGTTTGATCTCGTGGCGTGGATCTGCGGCGGGCAGACCGCTGTGGCTGCGCGCGTGATCTACACACTCGTCGGTCTGGCCGCGGTCTGGTGCATTTCCCTGCTCTTTCGCGGCCGCGACGAGCTCGACGGCGCGGAGGACATGTAATGCCACCGGCAGCGAAAAACGGCATGGCTGACGCCATGCCGTTTTTTTCTCCAACGAGAACCGCTGCGAGATTTCTGGATCATTTACCCCAGCCGCGGCATTGCGCCGGCGCTGCCGGGAATGCGGTCGAAGGCATCGATCGGCGGCAGATGCGCCTCGAGCGCGCGCACGAGCTCGCCCCCGAGCAGACCGCCAAGCGTGTTGAGCATCAGATCGTCTACATCACACAGGCGGTACGAGCCGCGAAACAGGAAAAACAGCCCCGTGAGCTGCCCGAGCTCGATAAACGCCGAAAACGCCAGCGACACGAGCGCGACGCGGCCGAGATCCAGACCGCAGACGTAACGCAGGTACATCCCGAACGGCATCAGCATCAAGATGTTGCACACGACCTGCTGTACCGTGCGGTCGAACAGCGCCGGCAGATACGTGCGCGCATCGGAGCGCACGAGCGGCGTCTCGCGCAGGAAATCGGCCACGAACTGAAACGGCACGAGCTGCGCGTCATAGGTCGTGAGCTTCGCCGCCTGCGCAGCGTCCGGCAGCGGGAAAAACACGAGCGCCAGCACACACAGAACATAAAACAAAAACAGGCCGCCGAACACGGCGCGCACCCAGTTGAAGCAGCGCGCACGCATCTGCCGGCAGAAAAACGGCACGGCGACCGGCGCCGCCAGCAGCGGGAATGCGCATACCGCCAGCCGGATACTGCTCAGAACATTGACCATCATGTCAGCCTCCCATGGGAGCGCTCCCGCCCCCGGTTTCTGACATCAGTATAGCCGCAAACGGCATCACACCGCCATCGTTTTGGCTTACAGTTGGCTTACATCTTCGTAAGGCAGCGCGCAGGGCGCAAAAAAACCGGGCGCGTCAATCAAGACGCGCCCGGCCGGTTTTTCAAAAACCTCGCGGACAGATATGTTTCCTCAGGCGACGAGGAAGAACTTCACGAGGAAGAGCAGCGAGATGGCATACGTCAGCAGCGAAACATCCTTGCCCTTGCCCGTGCAGAGCTTGAGCACGGAGTAGCTGATCAGACCCAGACCGATGCCGTGGCCGATGGAGCCGGAGATCGGCATGGAGATGAGCATGATTGCCACCGGCAGGCTCTGATAAATGTCGTCAAAGTCGATCTTCTTGAGACCGCCGAGCATCAGCAGGCCGACGTAGATGAGCGCGGAGCTGGTCGCGGCGGCGGGGATGATGGCGGCGATGGGCGCGAGGAACATACTCGCAAGGAAGAGCAGGCCGGTCGTCAGGGCGGTCAGGCCCGTGCGGCCGCCGGCCTCCACGCCGGAGGCGGACTCGACAAACGTCGTGACTGTGGACGTGCCGGTGCACGCGCCCGTGACGGTGCCGACGGCGTCGGCAAGCAGCGCCTCGCGCATACGCGGCATATTGCCGTCCTTGTCGACCATGCCGGCGCGGCTCGCCGTGCCGACGAGGGTGCCGATGGTGTCGAACATATCAATGATGCAGAACGTGATGACGAGCGTCACGACCGTGAACCAGCCGATCTCGCCGAGGGCGGCAAAGTCGAATTTAAACAGGGTCGTTGCGGCCATGTCGCCGAACGCAGGCACGAACGACGCGCCCTTGAGCGCCGCAAACGGGTTCGTGTGCAGGAAGATGGCCTCACCTGCCCAGTAGATGCCGGACGCGCAGAGCATGCCCAGCAGCACGGAGCCCTTGACCTTTTTGTGCGCGAAGAGCACGATCAGAAACAGGCCGACAAACATGGTCACGACCGTGAGCACCATCTGCGGGTAGCCGTCGCCCATGTTGGCCTTGGCGAGGCTGGGCGTGAGCGCGCCGAAGAAATCGCGCATGACGTAAAACGGGCCGCCGTCGCTCGAGTACACACCGGCGTTGGAGCCGATGCCAATGTTGAGCAGCATGAGACCGATGGCCGGCGCGATGCCGAGCCGGATGCCGAGCGGAATGGCCTCGACGATCTTCTCGCGCACCTTGAGCACCGAGAGCACGATGAACACGATGCCCTCGATGAGGATGATGCACAGTGCCGTCTGGAACGACTGCAGGTAGCTCATGCCGGTCAGGGTGACGATGTTGGCCACGACGACGGCAAAGAAGCTGTTGAGTCCCATGCCGGGCGCCATGGCAAAGGGCTTGTTGGCCGCGAACGCCATGACGAGCGTGCCGATGGCGGAAGCGATGCAGGTGGCGAGGAACACGCCGTTCCAGAGCTGCGAGCCGCCCTGAGCGCCGAAGCCGGTCAGCAGGTTCGGGTTGAGCGCGATGATGTACGCCATGGTCATAAACGTCGTCAGACCGGCGACGATCTCCGTGCGTACGGTGGTGTTGTTTTCTTTCAGATGAAAGAGCTTTTCCATTGAGATCCCCTCTCCATATAGTTTTTGCCGGAAAACGCAAAACGTCGTCAGTATACCGCGATTCACTGCGCCTGTCAACGGCAAAAAGCCGGACACGGGCGTCCCGTGTCCGGCTTTGAGATCCCGGCGTTATTGCTCCCGCGCGGGACAGTCGCGCTCATGGCAGGTAAAGAGGATGACCTGCCGGTGCTGCGCGATCTCCCGGAAGAGCGCCATGGCGCGTCTGGCGCGCGCGTCGTCAAAATTCACGAGCGTGTCGTCGAGCACGAGCGGGCACGGATCATCCGTCGGGCACGTCAGCTCGCACAGCGCCAGACGCACGGACAGGTACAGCAGATCCGCCGTCCCCGCCGAGAGATAAGCCGTGTCGCGCGGCGTCGGGTCATCGGCACTGCGCGCCTTGGCCGACAGGTCGCGCGCGAGCACGAGCTCATCGTAGCGCCCGCCGGTGAGGCAGTCCATGTAGTCGGCCGCCTTCTGCGCAAGCTGCGGGGAAAAGCGGCTCTGCAGCTCGGCATCGGCGCGGCCGAGCGTCTCGATCGCAAGCGCAAGCGCGGCATACTGCCGCTCGAGCGCGTCGCGCTGCTCGAGAAGCTGCGCGTGCTCGCTTTTGAGCGCCATCGGGTCGCCGACGGCGAGCGCCGCACCCGTGAGCTGTGCCTGCTGTGTGCGCAGGCGCGTGCGCACGCTCTCAAGCGCGCTCCTGCGCTGATAGAGCGCGGCGGCCTCGCCCGTTCCGCTCTCAAAGTCCAGACTTTGCAGCAGCCGCTCGTGCGTCTCGCACTGATGCTCGCGCGCATCCTCGAGCGCGGCGGCGGCGCGGCGCTCGGTCTCCATGGCGGCGGCGCACGCGCGGTAAGCGGCGCGGTGTACCTCCGCCTGATAGTAAATGCCGTCGGCATCCTGTGCGCCGTAGCTGCGCAGGAGCTTTCCGAGCGCGGCGGACGCCTGCTGCGCGCGCTGCCTGCCGTTTGCCGCCACGATCAGCAGCACGAGGGCCGCGGCCGCCAGCGCGATGGCCGCATAATACAGCGGCTGCGCCACCAGATAGCCCAGCACGGCACAAAGTGCCGCGAGCACGAGCGCCGCGATCCAGAAATACGGCTTGCCGCCGTGCGCCGCCGTGTCGGAGAGCGCCTGTGCCCGCTGCGCGTCGCGCTCGGCGGTCTCGCCCGCTTCGTCCGGCGTCTGCACGCCGAAGTGCGTCTGCTCGAGCGCGGTGCGCTTGGCCGCGGCATCGCGCCGCGCCTGTTCGAGCGTCTGCTCGAGCGTGCGCAGGTTGGTTTTTTCCTCGCCCATGCTGCTCAGCGCCGCGCGGCGCTGCCGCTGGCGGGCGGCGTTCATCTGATCGGTAACGGCCTGCAGCTCCGCCTCCGTCTCCCGCAGCTCGGCGGCGCAGGCCGCCTGCTCCTGCGCGTTGCGCTCGAGGCGGTGCAGCTGCGTCTCCGTGTCCGCGATGCGCTGCTCCAGCTCCGGCAATGCGCCGTGCTGGCCGCTGCGGCGGCGGCGCAGCCACGCGCGCAGCTGCGCGTCGGCCTCGGTGTAGGAGCTGACCTCCTCGCCGGAGGTCACGATGGCGGAGATGCGCCGCTCAAGCTCGGGCGTGCCGGTCACGACGAGACCGCCCTGCCCGATGAACGCGCTGCGCTGGAACACCTCCGCCGACACGCCCGTGAGCTGCTCGCCCGCATCCGTCGCCGTCAGCCCCGGCACCGGGATGTCCGTGTCCGTGTACACCGCCGAAAAGGCGCGCATCGGCGCGCTCTTTGCCTCCGTCCAGCGGCGGATCGTGATGCGCTTGCCGTCCTGCTCGAGCTCGAGCTCGCCCGCCATGGGCTTGCCGCTCCAGGGCGCATATTTCTGCTTGTCGGGCACGAAGCCCGCGCGGGCGCGCTGGGATGTGTCGATCCCGTAGAGCATGGCGCGCAGGAAGGCGCACCACGTGCTCTTGCCGCTCTCGTTCGGCGCATAGATGATATTCAGCCCCGTGTCGAGCCGCAGCTGCTCACCGTCGAGCGTGCCGAACGTGCCCTGCATATGCCGGATGATCACAGCGTCACCACCTCCTCATCGTGGTCCAGTGCCGCGAGCCCCCAGCGCGCGGCCATGACGATCGTCTCTCGGTCGCGGTCGGAGTCCGCCGCGTCGTATTTTTGCTTGAGCTGCGCGAGAAACTGTCCGCGCAGCGTGCCCTCGCCCGCGCGCGCCCAGAGATCCCGGCGCGCGCGTGTCTCGTCGCGCAGCTGCATGGCGAATACCCGCCCCTCGAGCGCGGCGCGCAGCGCAGCGGGGTTTGGCGCGCGGTCGGTCTCACCCGTGAGCACGATGCGGAAGATATTGCGCGCAGCCCCCTCCGGCAGCGCGGCAAGCACCGCCTGCACGGGGTCTGCATCCGTGACATCGACACGCAGGATCTCATACCGCCGCCCGGGCACGGGCAGAAACTGCACCTGCACGTCGCCCGCGGCAACGTCCGCGAGCAGCACGCCCTTTTCCCCCGTCTCGTCAAAGCCGCGCCCTTCCATGCAGCCCGGCCACGCATACACCGTGCCCCCGGCGCGCTGCACGCCGCCGAAGCGGTGCGTGTGGCCGAAGGCGGCGTAGTCCAGCCCGCTGTGCGCAAGGTCCGCCGCCGACACGGGATTATACGCCGAGGCGGGATTTCCCACCTCCGCGTGCATACACAAAACGTCCAGCATCCCCGGCTCCTTCGGCACAGAAAATCCCCGCAGCAGCGCGGGACAGCGGCTGTCGGTAAACGCCGCGCCCCAGACGCGCACGCCCAGCTCCGGCAGCGCGACCGCCTCGATGCGCTGTGTGCGGAAGATATGTACGTTCTCGGGGAACGTCAGGCGCGCATACGGCGCGCCCGCGCTGTAATAGTCGTGGTTTCCGGGCGCGAGAAACACCTCTGCTCCGCAGCCGGCAAACGTCTCGGCGAGCGCCTTCGCCGTCTCGGGATAGGGGCTGCCGCTGTCGAGCAGGTCGCCTGCGAGCAGGATGATCTCGGCGCCGTGCGCCGTGGCCAGCTCCGGCAGGGCGCGCAGAAGGTCGCGCTGCTCCCGGCGGCGCTGCGCCGCCTGCGCGCCGGAGAGCGCCTCAAACGGTGAATCGAGGTGCAGATCCGCCGCGTGCAGAATGCGCACGCTCATCTCAGGCGCACCGGCCGCACATCGCGGCACAGGCCGGTGTCGCTGTCGACCTCGAAGATCGCGCCCTCGAGCTTGGCTGCGCCCATGGCGGCCTCATAGCGGCGCGGCGGGTCGCCGAGGAACTTGCCGATCGACTGCTCCGGCGCGATGCCGAGCACGGCGTTGGCCGGCCCCGTCATGCCGAGGTCGGTCAGGTAGCCCGTGCCCTCGGGCAGCACCTCGGCATCCGAGGTCTGCACGTGCGTGTGCGTGCCCCAGACGGCCGTCACGCGCCCGTCAAGATAAAAGCCCATGGCGCGCTTTTCGCTCGTGGCCTCGGCATGCATATCGACGAGGACGATCTTCGCCTGCGTCTGCTCGAGAATATCGTCCACGACGAGAAACGGATTATCCGTGTTCGTATCGAGCGTGAAGCGTCCCATGAGGTTGATGACGCAGATCGGCCCGCCGCGCACGGAATACTCGCCCCAGCCGCGCCCCGGGCACTGCGGCGCGAAGTTTGCCGGGCGCAGGATGCGCTTTTTCTGCTCGAGATACGGCTGCAGCTCGTAGCGCATCCACGTATGGTTGCCGAGCGTGATCACATCGGCCCCGGCGGCAAAGATCGCATCCGCCTGCTTGGGCGTGACGCCGACGACATTGGCGTTTTCACCGTTGACGACCGTGAAATCGATGTGCTCCTGCTCCTTGAAGGCACGCAGGTGCTCGCTCAAAAATGCAAGGCCGGGCGCGCCCACAACGTCGCCCACGGCCAGAATACGCAGAATCATACCTGTCCCTCCCATTCGATCGGAAGAAAATTTGAAAGCTATCGTAAAAGTAGTATACCACCGACGGCAGGCGAGAAGCAATCCAGAAACTGCATTTGCGTGCCGCGCATGGCTTTTCGCGCCGCGCGCATACTATCCGCGCAGCAGCCTTGCTGCGAAAGGAGGCAAAAGCATGAGCAGAGACAGCAAAATGTGCGCCGCGCAGTTTGCCAAGGGCATGGGCATCGGGCTGGGCGTCGGCATGGCGGTCGGCGCGGCGGCGGGCCTGATGATGCAGCCGCAGAAAAAGCACGCCAACGGCATCGTGGCCGACGCCGTGCGCACGGTCAGCGATGTGACGGACACGATCCGCGATACGATGGGCTGGTAAAAACGCGAAGAAGAAAATATTTTTGAAAAAGTGCTTGCAATTCTGGCAGAGCTATGCTATTATACTTAGGCGCGTTAGGAGCGCACTAAGCGCCGTTAGCTCAGCTGGATAGAGCGTCTGGCTACGGACCAGAAGGCCGGGGGTTCGAATCCCTCACGGCGTGCCATGAAAAAGTCTTGTAATCCTTGGGATTGCAAGACTTTTTTGTTTTTTCTTTTGTATCGCTGACAGATTAGCTGCCGCAAAAAAGCGCACAAAAAGCGCACAAATCCGAAAAAAACACACCCAAAAGCAAGATACATCCGCAGGAAAGGATGTTATCTATGGCCACCATTCAGGAAAACAGGAAAAACGGCAAGCTGGTTTCGTACAAATTTACGGCCTGCGTCGGCAGAGATGCCGCCGGTAAGCAGATTCGCTATTACCGCACATGGACGCCGCCACGTGAATACGCTCCGGCGAAGGCCCGAAAATACGCGCAACTGGAAGCAGCCCTATGGGAACAAGCCATCCGTAAGCACGGCATAAACAGTGCACAGATGCCTGACAGCGCAGCCGCTCGCTGCGCAGAAAAGACCGACTTCTGCGCATTTATCACTGACACATGGCTCCCCATTCAGGTATGCAACGGCAGCAAGAAGCCCAAAACCGAGGACTTTTACAAAAGCATGACCAAACTGATCTGCAAGTACTTTGACGGCTGGTTCCTGCAAGACATAAGACCTATCGACATCCAGAAGTACCTCATCTATCTGCGCACAGAATACACAGGCAAGTCCGGAAAGCCGCTCACGGCTAAAACACTTTCACATCAATACAGCACATTGCATCTGATTTTCGGTTACGCCGAACAGCAGGAGCTCATTTCGAAAAATCCGATGCGCAAAGTGAATGCGCCGAAGAAAGAAAAGCGGCCGGTGGACGCACTCACGCAAGCGCAGGCTCAGCGTTTCTTTCAATGTCTGCATGACTGTCCGCTGGATTTTCAGTGTATGCTGCACCTGCTGATCACAACCGGCATCCGCCGCGGCGAATGTTTGGGACTGAAGTGGAAGGATATTGACGCCCGCGCCGCCACGCTCAACATTGCACGCAATGTGACCTATACAGTCAAAAGCGGAACCATCGTCAGTTCCCCAAAAACAGCCGCCGGTATTCGCACGGTTCCCCTGCTGGGGGCCACATTGTCTCTGCTGCAGTCCTATCGGAACCAACAGTGCAGCGCACATCCGGGAATCAACCTTGATGAAGTGTTCCTGTTTCCGAGCAGCACTGACCTTTTTCACCCCCGCGACCCGAATGCCGTTACGCGCAAAGTCAAGCGCTTTATGTGCAGAAGCGGCCTGCCGGACATGTCCCCGCACGATCTTCGGCACCCGTATGTCAAGCACACGACAAAAATTTTTAGCTTACGCCTGATGGATTTTCAAGCGCAGGCTTATCCTGATGCTCGGCGAAAAACTCGCGGAGCTTGTCAGCTTCTTCGGGTAGGACAAAGCCGAAGCCCTGTCCGTCCACTCTGCAATAGAAAGCGATTTTCATGTCTGCCTCCTCAATCGAAAATGTCTTGGATTTTGTATGCGATCTCAATGCGCTTATCAGGGTACACCAGCACCCGGTCGATTAGCAGCTCGGCCAGCTCGGTGGTCAGCGTGTCCGCATCGAAAATCGCCTTGGACGCTTTCTTGCGGCTGTCCTGCCGTGCCTGTTCGTCCTGCTTTTTCTTCGCCTGTGCCAATACTGCGGCATAGGCGTTTTTCGTTTTCAGCAGCAGCTCGTCACACGCGGCCTTTTCCGCCTTGTAGGTGTTCAGGTCAATCTCGCCTATTAGATAGCGTTCATACAAGGCGCGCTTACCGTCTTGCAGTGCCTCGATCTGCTGCTCATATTCGGTGCGTTCCGGTACGGAAGCATCCACCCGGAGCGTACCGTCCGGGGCAAGCGGCGCGGCGGCTTCCATCTGTTTTTTCAGCGTCAGGAATACCGCCTGTTCCAGCTCTGCGGCGTTCAGGCGCATCTTGTGGCAGCGGCTTTCTTCGTCCGCCTCGGAATGGCGGCAATAGTAATACGAGGTTTTCTGCATGGTGCGGGACAGCGCATGACCGCAGCAGCCACAGAAGGCTTTGCCTTTCAGCGGGTAGTCCCGCTTTTTCTTGTTTGGCTGGGAAAAGCGGAGCTGGCTGGCCTGCACGGTATCAAACACGGTTTTCTCTATGATGGCCGGGTGATGGTCGGGGATGATGTACCACGATTCTCTGTCCTTCAGACGGCTTCTGGTGCCGCCTACTTCGAGAACCGCCCGCTTGCCGATCACATACACGCCGGTGTAGCGTTCGTCCTCCAAAATGCGGAGAATGGTGGATGCACTCCAAATCCCGTGACAGCGGGAAATATCGTGTGTGTGATTGCCGTGCGCCGCTTTGTACTGGCCGGGGGTAGGAATGTTTCTACGGAACAACTCCCGTGTGATGGCGGTGGCGTTGATGCCCTCAGCGGCAAGCTGGAAAATGAGCTGCACAACGGCAGCGGCCTCCGGGTCAGGCTCCATTCTGCCATCGGCGCTTTTGCGGTAGCCGTAGGGACAGATTTTGCTCTGATACTCGCCGCGCTGCATCTTGGCGTACTTGGCGCTCTTGGTCTTGATGGACATATCGCGGCTGTAATACTCGCTGATGAGATACTTGAACGCCACATCCATGCCGCCGGTGTCGCCCTTGAATTTGCTGCTGTCAAAATCGTCGCTGATGGAAATGAAGCGGGTATGGAAAAGCGGGAACACGCGCTCGATAAAGTAGCCGGTTTCAATGCTGTTTCGCCCGAAGCGGGAAAAATCCTTGACGATGATGCAGTCGATTTGATTGGCCCGCACCAGCTCAATGAGCTTCTGTACCTGCGGGCGCTCGAAATTCGTGCCGCTGTATCCGTTGTCGATGAACTCCGTGATCTCCGCGTTCAGGGCTTCGGGCATGGATGCCGCATATTCATGGAGAACAAGGCTCTGATTTTCAATGCTCAGGCTGTCGTACTTGTAATCCTCAATGGAGAGGCGGATGTAGAGGGCAATTACATATTTCTGCATTGTTTCAGCACCTCCGCATAGGTTTCAAACTCGCTCTGGAAGCGATAGCGCACCGTGATCTGCTTGTCGTGGGATACCTCGATGCGGTCGATCAGCCGCTCAATGAGCGCACCGGTCAGCGCACGGTCAGTCTTGATTTGCGCGGCATCCTGTTCCAGCGCCCGGTGCTGCTCTGTTTGAGCATCCATCGTTCGCAGGCCATCTTCCAACTGTTCCATTTCCACGGCGAGGTCGGCAATGCGGCTTTCGTACTTCTCCTTGTAGTCAAAGTATTCATCCTTGGTGAGAACGCCTTGCACAAGGTTTTCATACAGGCTCCGCACGATACCGCGAAGCCGCTGGATTTCCTGTTTGCGGCTGGTGATCTTCTCCCGCAGCTCAGCGCGGTCAGCGGCCTGCCGGGGCAGCTCCGCAAGCGACAGGCGGTAGTCGCCCAAAGCGGTGTTGAGCGCTTCCTGAAGCATATCCGCCAGCATATCCAGTAGCGCATCCTCGCGGATGGTCACGCCGGGGCAGGCATCCTTGCTGATTCGGCTCTGGCTCAGACAATGGTAGAAGTACACATCATCGGACTTCTTGCGGATATTCCGCTGCCGATGCAGGCTGCCGCCGCAATGGGCGCAGAACACCTTGCCTTTGAACAAATTCGGCGTGTAGGCTTTGACCAGCCGCGCCTTGGCGCGGCTGGCGGTCTGATTGAGAATTTCCTGCACCGCCGCGAACTGTTCCCGGCTGATGATGGCCTCGTGGGTGTTCCGTACCACCGTCCATTCCTCGGCGTCGGCCTTGACCTGCCGGTGATCCACGGTTTTGGTCTGCCCCTGAACGAGATCTCCGGTGTAGACCTCGGAGCGGAGAATGACGCCGACTGTCCGGGTCTGCCACTTGCCGCTGCCGAGCAAATTCTCGTGAGTGATCTTGCCCTGCATCTTCTTGTAGTGGCTGGGGGTGAGGACGCCCGCTTCGTTCAGCCGCACGGCGATGGTATTGAGGCCAGCGCCCTCGGAAGCCCAGCGGAACATCCGCTGCACCACAACAGCGGCAACCGGGTCAATGATAAGCTGGTGGCAATCGTCCTTGGCCTTCAGGTAGCCGTAGGGAGTACGCGCACCGATGAACTTGCCGTCCTTCATGGCCTGCCGCTGCTGCGCCCTGATCTTGCGCCCAATGTCCAAAGCGTAGGCTTCGTTTATCATGTTCCGCAGCGGGATGATGATACCGGAATGGGCGTCCTCCGGGGCGGCGGTGTCGAAGTTTTCATTGACCGCAATAAAACGGATGCTGCGGATGCGGAAATACTGCTCGATATAGTAGCCGGTGTCGATGGTGTTTCGTCCCAAACGGGAGAGGTCTTTGACAATCACGCAGTTTACATGACCGGCCTCAATATCCGAGAGCATCTGCTGAAAGCCCGGACGGTGGAAGTTTGTCCCGGTCGCACCGTTGTCGATATAGGTATCGTATACGCTGATCTCCGGGTACTGCTCCAGATAGCGGGCAATAATCATCTGCTGGGTTTCGATAGATACGCTGTGCGTGTGGGTATCCTCCACCGAAAGGCGGACATAAATCGCGGCGCGGCAAGCGGCGTCGGCCTCCTGCACGGCTACCGCAGCCGTTTCTTTTCTGCTTTTTCTCGCCATGCTCAGCCCACCTTTCTCTGTTCGTAATCTTTCTGCTGCGCTGCCAGCGTGAGAAGCTGCAACGCCTTTTTGTATTCGTCCTCATGGGTAAAGGTAATATCCAGCTCCTTTTTCCCACGGACGCGGATGCTCTGCACCATGTGAATGAGCGCCCTGCGGTCTAAGGTTTCCAGCGTGGAGAACTGTGTAAACTGCGAAATCCAGCGGTTGCGCTCACTTCGATTTTCCAGCACCTCCGTGAGCTTTTCCTTGAGAACGCGGACGCTTTCTCGGATGTCCTCGGCCTGCTTGGTGTACTTGGCCTTGTAGGAGGCGTATTCCTCCTTGGTGAGCATACCTCCCACAAGGCTCTCATAAAGCCTTGCCTTGAACTCCAGCACCTGCTCCAACCGGCGCTCGTTGTCGGTGATGTGGTCGCTGTATTCCTTGGCAAGCGCCTGATTGATGCTGGTCTGGTCAATGCCGGTCAGCAGCGCCTCCAGAGAAGCAATATTGCCGATATAGGCTTTGAGGCTGTCCCGCACACAGTCGATCAGGCTGCTTTCTTTCAGCATGACCGGATGAGTGCAGCCCTTTTTCTTGCCGGTGGGACAATAATAGTAGTGGTACTCCTTGCCGTTTGCACGGTTGGTCTTGCGGGTCATGCGGCTTCCGCAGCACCCGCAGATCAGAATACCGGAGAACAGGTACACCGTGTCCTCGTTGGGAGAAGTGCGGGTATCCAGCCCCTTGATGCGCTGCACCAGCTCAAAATCCTGACGGGCGATCAGCGCTTCGTGGGCATCCGGGACGCGCACCCACTCGGAGGCGGGGCGCTGCTCCATCTGCTTGATCTTGTAATGCGGCGTACCCTGTTTGCCCTGCACCAGCGTTCCGGTGTAGGTTTCATCCTGCAAGATGCGGATGATGGTGGTAGCCGACCACTTGCAGTCAGCCTTGTCCGCATAGCCTTTTTTCGCGTAGGGCAGACCGTTGTTCTTCTTGTACGCCAGCGGGGAGAGAATACCCAGCCGGTTCAGCTCAGATGCGATCTTGGAGGCGCTTGCGCCCTCCAGCCGCATACGGAAAATGTCGCAGACAACGCGGGCAGCGTAGGGGTCAGGGACGAGCAAATTCTTGTTGTCCTCGGCTTTCATGTAGCCGTACACCGGGAACGCGCCGACGAAATCGCCATTGCGCCGCTTCACGTCCAGAGAAGAACGGGTCTTGATGGAAATGTCCCGGCAGTAGGCTTCATTCATAATGTTCTTGACCGATACGGTCAGATCATCGCCGCTGTCGTGGGCGGTGTCGATGCTGTCGGTGATAGCGATGAAACGCACCCCGTAGGCCGGGAATACCCGGCGCAGATACCGGCCTGTTTCGATGTACTCGCGCCCTAAGCGGGAGAGGTCTTTTACAATGACGCAGTTGATGTTGCCATCGGTGACATCCTGCATCATTTCCTTGAACGCGGGGCGGTCAAAGATGATGCCGCTGTATCCATCGTCGATCTTTTCGGAAACGACCTCAATATCCGGGTTACGCTCTACAAAGTTTTCAATGAGCTTGCGCTGATTGGAAACGCTGTCGCTTTCGCTGGAATGATCGTCGGTGTAGGACAGGCGGATGTAAGCGGTAGCTTTGTATTTAGGCATGAAAAAGCACTCCTTTCTCCCGGACTGCTCCCGCATGAAAAGAGTGGTTATCTGGCTATTAGGTTTTCATCCTTTTCCACACCGATCATAGCACTCTCTGCGGAAAAAAGCGAGGATGTCGCTCAGCGCAAAATGCCTTGCAGACATTCCTCCAACGTAACGCCGTTCCCGGCAAAGCAGGCGTTTACCACAAAATCGCCGCAGCGGAAGCGGTAGGGATTTTTGATCTGGCGGATAAAGGCGGCAATACGTTCTTCCTTGGGAAGATTTTTGTCAACAGATACTTCCCGGATGTCCACCAGCTCATCCGTGTGGATTCGGGATTCTTTTGGCGTTGGCTGCATCATGGCGATCTCCTTTCTCGGTTTGGTGGGTTTCCTCAAGGTCACATGAATGCGCTGACGGGAAAGGCCGTCAGCGCATGGTATCTGACTTTGAGAGGCGGCTGCGCGGGCAGAATTGGAGCCACATAACATAATGGCGAATACCGGCGCAGCCGCTCTGCTTGTCCATTTGAGAAGAACTATCCTATTTGCCACGCGCCCCGAATAGTGGGCATGATGCAGGCCGCCCTTGGCAGGGCTGTCATAACTCCACGATACCGCTGCCTCAAAGAGCTGGCGCATACCGCAGGGTTCCCCCTCAAGTCTGTGGGAGGGCGTGAGCAAGTTTCATTATCCGCCGCGCTGTCATCGCGCCCGATTTGCCGAATCAGGTCTAAGGCTGCGTAGATCGCTCAGATGGCTTTTCCGGAATCACCTCCTTGAAGCCAACGTCGTGGCGGCGCACCTTATGCCGCTATCACGCGGGTTTTGTGCCTGCATCATGGTCTATTCAGTTTTCAACGTTCGGTGAAAGGCTTCGTGGAGAATGTCCCTTCACCTATCGCCGATTTTGGGCCACTTTTGCACCCTGTTTTCAGCAATCAGGGAAAAGTTTTTTCATTTTCTTCATCGCCGCGCCGATGCTCTTGGAAATATTCTGATGGCTGACACCCTCGGCTGCGCCAATCTCATCAACCGTCATCCCATCCACGAAATACATCCACACCCTGCGGAACTGCGTATCCGTCAGGTGCTTCCGAATCTGCGTGACCTTTCTGACGCTGCGGTGGATTGCCTCTGCCCGGTCATGCGCCTGCTCCATGCAGACATCCACGGCAGGAATGGAGGCCGCTTCCTCGGATAGCTCATCCAGCGCAAGCGTGTGATTGGCATAGACGTGAGCTTCCTTTTCGGAGGCGTGATAGTCCTCGTCCGACAGGGCTTTCCATTTCAGAAATTCTTTCTCGCTGGCAAAGTCCTCGCGGGTCAGGCGGACGATGACTTCATTGGCGTCCATATAAACGATGGCATCGGGGTCTTTCTTATTCAGTGCATAGATGCTTTTTCTATTAAACATTTTGTTCCTCCGTTCAGATCCGAGTGGGTAAAAAGGTCTGAACGAAGGGCGGCGGGGAGCGGCAGCCCACAGAGAAGAAAAACAGTGCAAACAAAAAGGCACCCGTACAGGCATAAGAGCCTGAACGAGTGCCTTGCAATTCTATTTCATAATTGGGCGGAGCTATATTGCGGATAATCTGTGATGCACAGAAAACGAGCTGCAACTCACATAGATAAGTGCAGCTCGCAAAAGTCTCTACAACACCTGCTTCTTTTTGAGATGTTCTGCATCCACTTCCTTTGCGGTGGATAGCTACATTAGCGATACCTCCTATTGTCAGTCAATCCCATAAGACATCCTCACATATTTCGTACTTGTGATGTATAACTCATTTGACATGAGTTGGGTGTATATTTAGCTGAATTAGAACTCACCATAAAATATAGGAGAGGTGATTTCTGATGAACTTTCTTGACCTTTTTGCCCTCAAACTTCGGGAGAAGCGAATCCAGCAGAAGATAACACAGCGTGGACTGGCTGAAAAACTGAACATGTGTACGCGCACGATTATTGAGATTGAAAACTGCAAAAGCAATCCGAAGTTTGAAACCGTGGCTCTCATTTCCAAGGAGATGAGAATCAGCCTTGACGCCGTGGTGTTTCACGACGAAAAACCGCGTGAAATTCCAAAAGTTGTGGCAGATTTCTTTGCCGGAAAGAGTGATGCAGAAGCGGAGCGGTATATTGCATTGTGCCAAAGCGCAGAGAAGTTGAAAAACGGTGAGTAAAAGCGACCATCCATGCGGATAGCCGCTTTACCTTATAGAATAGCCAGCGGGCATAGACGCACAATCTTAACCCGCTGGCTGCTTTTGTCCGCGCAGTTGGAACGACGGGCAACTTTTATTCTATTTTTCCTGTTTGTGCGCATCCCTGATTTTTTCGAAGCTGTCCTGACTGACGGCGTGTTCAATCAGGCAGGCTTCGTATTCGGCGATTTCCGGGTCTACGCCCGCAGTGATCAACTGCATCGTAAAAAACTGGTGCCGCTCGTAAATTTTCTCAGCAACTTCGCGACCCATATCGGTCAGATGGAGAAAGTAATCTTCATCCATTGTGAGAAAGCCACCGTCCCGCAAGGTAGCCACCGCATGGCACACGCTGGGCTTTGACACCTCCATGTGCCGGGCCACATCTACGGAGCGTACCATACCGAGTTTCTTTTGGAGAACAAGGATAGCCTACAGGTAATCTTCTCCCGACGCATGGAGTTTCATTATATTGCCTCCCTTATTCCGCAGGTTCCAGAGACAGAATGTCAAAGAAGCAAGGTGTTC
>ENA-UESJ01000593-UESJ01000593.1-human-gut-metagenome-genome-assembly--contig:-NODE-593-length-19271-cov-5.496874_pt1 | contig 19271 bp, 16 predicted proteins | sample MGYA00243000_ERZ508001 | MGnify/ENA primary metagenome ERZ508001 (study PRJEB26167, sample SAMN06115479) | human gut metagenome | host: Homo sapiens | place: China:Chongqing | collected 2015-03-03... | reverse complement strand
TGGGAGTCGCCTTTACCGCAAAGAACTCCTTGTAGCCCTTGTTCCACGCAAAAGCTTCCTTCAGCGCCTTCGCATTCTCCCGGATTCCCTTTTCATCATAGATATGAAACGGTGTGGGATATTTTTCTGCGATCTTTTCGATCATTTCTTTGGTAACAAATGCCTTTTTTTCCATAAGTATCTCCTCTGCATCTATCTTATTTACAGTAACGCGCTTCTCATCTCTTCCGGAGTCAGAGTGCTCAGATAAGCAGGTGCCACATCAAATACGGTCTTGCAGCCCTTCTGGCCTTCCTGATTCATGCGGTAAGCAGCTCTTGCATAAGCGGTCAGTACGCAGGAAGTGAACTCCGGGTTGGAATCCAGCTTTAAGCTATACTCGATCACATGGTTGTGCTCACCGTTTAAGCCGGTCTTGCCGGTACGCAGTACAAATCCGCCGTGAGGGATACCTGCGTGATCTCTCTGCAGTTCTTCCTCAGTGATGAAATGTACAGTAGTATCATAATCTGCAAAATAGTTGGGCATGGTCTTGATCTGCTCTTCGATCTGTGCTTTGTCTGCGCCCTCTTCCGCTACCACAAAGCACTCTCTGGTATGCTTCTGTCTGGTGGTCAGAACCGGATTCTCACAGTTTCTGACAGCTTCCAGTGCGGACTCTACGGGAATGGTATACTGCTTGGCATCCTTGACACCGGGGATACGACGGATGGCATCGGAATGTCCCTGGCTGACACCCTTACCCCAGAAGGTATAATCGCTGCCGTCTCTTAAAATGGCATTGGCATACAGTCTGTTCAGGGAGAACATACCGGGATCCCAGCCTACGGAAATCATGGCTACCTTGCCGCCCTCTTTTGCTGCAGCATCTACCTGTGCGAAATGCTCGGGGATCTTCGCATGGGTATCAAAGCTGTCTACCACGTTGAAATATTTTGCATACTCTGTGGTCTGTTTGGGCAGATCGGTTGCGGAGCCTCCGCACAGCACCAGGACATCGATCTTGTCCTGCATGGACAGTAACTGATCTACATTATAAACCTTCACATCTGTTAAAGTCTTTACTGTAGCAGGATCTCTTCTGGTAAATACGGCTACCAGCTCCATGTCATCATTCTGCTTTACTGCACATTCCATTCCTTTTCCTAAGTTACCATAACCTAAAATTGCGACTCTGATACTCATTTTTCTATCCCTTTCTATTTTATCCTATTTATGAGAACGCTGCGGCCGTTTCCACCCGGCAAAAGCGTTTTCTACATAATTATTGCTCACCCTGCTTCAACCGAATGAGGGCGATCTCGTTGCGCATGGCATCCTTGAAGACTCTGACAAAATTCTTCTGGCCACTGTAAAGGCAGGTATCACTGCTCTTTCCCGTCACCGTACCGGTGAGAATGTACTCGGAATCTATGATGAGACGGATCTGATCCATCTGCTGTTCCTCTTCCTTAGGCTCTCTGAAATGCTCCGGCACCAGGTATTCTATGATCCCGGCCTTTAATTCCGCATCTTCCGGAAAAGGTTCTCTGTTGTCTTCTGAAATCAGCACCACTTTTTTCTGTGCCCGGACCAGCTCCCTGATCTCCTCCGACCATTGCTCCAGGAATTCACCTGCTGCGGAAAAATAAATACGCTTCTCGGCACCCAGAAGCATGTGCCGGATCTTGTCACAGATGTGGTCATAGCCTTCGATGGTGATATAGCCTTCTCTAGGTAAATTTTTCCTGGGGACATCCGCCACCAGACGTTCTTTTGCTTTCCGCAGATACCGGATCCGGTTATCACAGAACTCGGATAATGCTACAGCCAGATATTTTGAGGAGGTTCCTTCGATCACATAAGCAGCTCCATGCTCCACCAACGATGCCAGTCCATTATAGACATTGGATCTGGAAATCCCCGTCAGCTTCGCCACCTCATAGCCTGTCAGTTCTTCATTTTGAAGAAGACACAGGTAAATGACAGCCTCCTGCCTGCTCAGTCCGAACAGGATAAGTTGTTCTATGATTGCCGCTTCTTCCATAGGTACTCCTTTTAGTAGTTCTTTACAGGAATACTATAGTAAGGATTCCTTGTTTTGTCAATAGGGGAAATACTTATTGAGAAAAGATGTCAGTAAAAGAAATGGAAAGTGATGCCACTCCTCCGGGAATTCTGTTTGTATTAAAAACGTCCTTTTTTGCTAAAAAAATACAAAAACAGGAGATTTTGGCCTTTTATAAGAGCTTATTTTCGCTAAAATGGGAAAAATAATAAAATCAGTACAAAAAATGTTTGATTTAGAAGATTTTTTGTACTGATTTTGCTATTTTGATGCGATTTGCACCAAAACAATAGAAATGGCTGTAGGCAGAAATGCCTATGACGTACAGATATTATGAGAAAATGTAGAACCCCTGCAGCGGATGGAATGTCCTTCCGAGAATGTTTGTCGGACGATGGTGATATTTTCTCGACCGCTATGTCACTTTTCGTCAGGAAATTCCCTCCGGGAGACCTGACAACCCGGAAGGATGTTCCATCCGATGCGGGCGTTCGTGGGGGTTATGGCAACCCTACGTTACGAGCCATGCACTCAATTTATTCCTGACTGTTGATGTAGTTGATCAGTCCCTCTGCGGCGATAATCTTCTGCATGAACTCGGGGAACGCCTGTCCCTGGAAGCTTTCGCCTGTGGTAAGATCCTGGATCACTCCGGTATTGAAATCTATCTCGACTTCATCGCCGTTTTGAATCTTCCGGGATGCCTCGGGACACTCAATGATGGGCAGTCCGATGTTGATGGCATTGCGGTAGAAGATTCTGGCGAAGGTCTCTGCGATGACACAGCTGACACCTGCTGCCTTGATGGCGATGGGGGCATGCTCCCTGGATGAGCCGCAGCCGAAGTTTTTCTCCGCTACGATGATGTCACCCTTTTTTACATTTTTAATAAAGTCCTTATCAATATCCTCCATGCAGTGGGTTGCCAGTTCTGCAGGGTCGGAAGAATTCAGATATCTTGCGGGAATGATAACGTCGGTATCTACGTTATCTCCGAATTTGAAAACCGTTCCTTTTGCGTTGTTCATTTTCTATTACCTCTCTGTATTATTTCAGTTCACAAGGGCAGGAAATCCTACCGGTGATGGCGCTGGCTGCCGCTACTGCAGGACTTGCCAGATAGATCTCGGATTTTACATGTCCCATACGTCCGACAAAGTTACGATTGGTCGTGGAGACACATCTCTCGCCTTCTGCCAGGATACCCATGTATCCACCAAGGCAGGGTCCACAGGTAGGAGTGCTTACGACTGCTCCCGCTTCAATAAAGGTCTTCAGAAGTCCCTCTTCCATAGCCTGCATATAGATGGACTGGGTGGCAGGAATTACGATGCAGCGCATGCCTTTCGCCACATGTCTGCCCTTGAGTACCTTTGCTGCGGTGCGCAGATCGTCAATTCGTCTGTCGCGCAGGAATGGCCACCAGCGGCGAACATTCTCACTACGGTTCATGTCAATTTCCACTACCAGGTTTTCTTCTTTCAAGTTGCTTGCCTGTGCCAGAAGTTCACCTTGCGGACCGGCTACGAAACTGTTTCCCCAGAATTGGATTCCGTTGGTCTGTCCCGAAGGATCCGGTTCCAGTCCTACACGGTTTACTGCAATAACCGGCAATCCGTTGGCTACAGCATGGCCTCTCTGTACGGTAACCCATGCTCCCAACTGGCGCATTTTTTCTTCCTGTGTGTCGGTACTTTCCCATCCGATAGCGGTAGGATAAATCAGCAGTTCCGCTCCTTTCAGTGCCATCAGACGAGCTCCTTCCGGATACCACTGGTCCCAGCAAACCTGTACACCCAACTTTCCGATGGATGTCTGAATCGGTTCGAAGCCAATGTCGCCCGGTGTGAAATAAAATTTCTCGTAATAGGCAGGATCGTCTGGAATATGCATTTTGCGGTATTTTCCTGCAATACTTCCGTCTGCATCGAATACTACAGCCGTATTGTGATACAGTCCGGCAGCACGTCGTTCCACTTCGCCAGCAGAATCGGCACGGACAGCTTCATCCACCAGCGCGGCGAATACAGCAGCATCAGCCGCTTGTCCGTCCATAGCTGCACGCGGGCAATGTCCTTCCACGCGAGGTCTTTTTCGCTGAGGATGACGCGCCCGTTTGTGTCCGCTGTATCCATCAACGCGGCGGATTTGCCGTGCATCCACAGCTTCACGCGATTTGCCCCCGGCAGCGCCGTCCGCACATGGAAGCCGCGGCTGTCCACCACGCAGTACAGCTCGTCCGCCCCGCCGAGCGCGAAGACGAGGAGCGTGACCGCCGCGACAAAGAGGAGCAGCATCCCCATGACCCATAAAAAGCCGCTGTTCAATAATTGCCGAACGCCCGCGCCGCCGCCAAGCAGCAGTTCCAGCACAAGCCCCAGCGCGGTCGCCGCGGCCAGCACCGGCACGGCAATGCGCATCACGGCGTTCCAGCTCATCCAGTCCAGTGCGCGCTGCCGGGCGTACATCCACGCGACGCGCATGGAGCTGGCGGGCGGCGTTTTGCCGCACACGGGACACGCTTCGCCCTCCGGCACGTCCATGTTGCACTTCTTGCAATACAGTGTTTTCGACAAGTCGTTCACCTCGCGTCTATTGTACCACACGGGCGCGGGTGACGCAAGCGAACACGGCAAAAGTCATTCTTCTTCGACGATCTTCCCGCCTTGCAGGGTAAGCCGACGTTCAGCGCGCGCGGCGACGGTCGGGTTGTGGGTGATGAGCAGAATTGTCTGCCCGGCGCGGTGCAGATCCTCCAGCAGGGAAAGGATTTCCTGTGTCGCGTCGGGGTCAAGGCTGCCGGTCGGTTCGTCGGCGAGGATGAGCGCGGGACGGCGGATGAGCGCGCGGGCGATGGCGACGCGCTGCTGCTGACCGCCGGAGAGCGCCGCGGGCAGGTGGTGCATCCGCGAATGCAGCCCAACCCGCAGGAGCAGCTGCTCCGCACGGGCGCGGCGTTCCGGCTCGCTGACGCCTTGCAGCATCAGCGGGAGCATTACGTTTTCGATGGCTGTCAACCGCGGAATCAGCTGAAAGCCCTGAAACACGAACCCGATTTCCTCGCCGCGCACCTTCGCCAATTCGTCAGGCGGCAAGGCTGAAACGTCCCGCCCGTGCAGACGATATACCCCGGAGGTCGGACGATCAAGGCAGCCAAGGATGTTCATCAGCGTCGATTTTCCTGACCCGCTTGCCCCGACCATGGCGGCATACTGCCCCGGCGGAATGCGCAGCGTAATGTCGGACAGCACCGGCAGCGGCGGCAATTTTCGCTCTTGCGCGGGGAAAGTGCGGGTGATGCGGCGCAGGTCAATCATGCGAATGTTCCTCCATGGGGGACAAAAAAGCCCCTGCACGGGTAGGATGCCCGGACAGGGGAGAATTTATACGATTTCCAAATGAAAAGGCGCAAGCAGATGGAGTATTATGAGGGGCAAGGGGATTCCGCGTCTGCGGACGCGGGAGTTAGTGCGCAGGGACGCTTCGCTGCCTGCGACTAAGGGGGCATACTTGAGCGCGTTTGGCATAGCGGGCGGCACGAGCGGGAGTGGCGGCGTTGCCCCAAGCCCCAGCAGGGACGCTGTCCCTGCACCCTGCAAGGGACATTGTCCCTTGACCCTTTTTGGCTGCCCGACTTGAGTGCGCTTCCGTGACGGTTTTTTCAGTTACTTCAAACGTGCAAAGTACGCCTTCAAATTCCCGCCGCAAATTCTCTCGATTGATTCGTCGTTGTAGCCGTAATTGCGCAGTGCCGTCAGCAGATTCGGCAGCTCCGCCGGATTCCGCACGTCGTCAGGCGACACCTCGATGCCGTCGAAATCACTGCCGAATCCAACAATATCCGAGCCGCCAAGCTGGCAGATATGGTCGATGTGCTGGGCAATCGTCACACTGTCCGCTTTGCAGTCCGCAGACAGAAAACGCGGGTAGAAATTCACGCCGATGTAGCCGCCGTACTGAATCATGGCGCGAATCTGGTCGTCGGTCAGGTTGCGTACGTGGTCGCAGAGGGCGCGGCAGCAGCTGTGGCTCGCCATCGGCGGACGCTCACCCTTGGCGAACAAGTCCCAGAATCCGGCTTCGTTCAGGTGCGACACGTCCACGCTGATGCCCTGACGCTGCATCACGCGGGCAATGCGGATGCCTTCGGGGGTCATGTGCGTTTCCGCGTCCACGGCGGCAGGGGTGGCGAAAGCGTTCGGGTGATTCCACACCAGCGCGCCGATGCGGATGCCGCGCTGCCGCCAGAAAGCCACCATCTCGTCGCTCTTCTGGAATACCTCGCAGCCCTCGAAGGAGAGCATGAAGGTGTTTTCTCCGGGCTTGACATCCTCCGGGTCATCGACCTGCCGGATACCCGCGTCGGTGAAGTGGTGGATGGCGGCGTATTCGGCGTCGGCGACGGCTTCATAGTCACCGTTCGGACCTTTCGGACCGCTCCACAGGGCGAGGGTTTGGAGGCTGACGCCGCCCTGTCTCAGGCGGTCAGGGGTAATATCGGTCTGGGCGAAGGTGCGTTTGCCAACGCCAAGGCTGAAGAGGGTATCGGAGTGAGTATCGGCAAGAAACATCGGCAGATTCCTCGTTTCATGAGAAAATTGGCAGAATGCTGGGAAATAGCATTCTGCCGAAAAAAGCATTCTTTTGCGTAGCAGGGGTTTCGCCTCTGCGGAGGCGACCAAAGGGCATGAAAACAGACGAATGTCTGCGATCGCCCTTTGGAAACCTTCGGCGCCGCTGCTTTTGGGGTTATTTGCGGTTGATTTTATCCGTTTCTTGGATAAACACGCGGGCGTAGCATGAAAGTGCGCTCAATTCAATCGCGCGGAAGGGTCAAGGGAGGAACTCCCTTGCGGAGTCCAGAGGCAGAGCCTCTGGTGGTTCCCCTCACAGCTCCCTTCGTCCCTCCATCGCCTTTGAGAGCGTCACTTCGTCGGCATATTCGAGGTCGCTGCCGACGGGGACGCCGTGGGCAATGCGGGTGCACTTGATGCCCATGGGCTTAATGAGCCGCGCAATGTAGGTTGCGGTTGCTTCGCCCTCGATGTCGGGGTTCGTCGCCAAAATCACTTCGCTGACCGGCTCGGTCTGTAGGCGCGTCATCAGTTCCTTGATGTGAATATCATCCGGTCCGATGCCGTCCATCGGCGACAGCGTGCCGTGCAGGACGTGGTACAGCCCGTGGTAATCGTGCATCCGCTCCATCGCGGCCACGTCGCGCGGGTCGCGCACGACGCAGATTTGCCCGTTATGGCGGCTTTCATCCGCACACACGGCGCACTTTTCAGCGGAGGAAAAATTGCCGCACACGTCGCAGTAGCGAATCGCCTTGCGCCCCTGCCATAGCGCCGCCGCCAGCGCGTGAACATCCTCCAGCGGCATCCCGACGATATGGTACGCCAGCCGCGCCGCCGTCTTGTGACCGATGCCGGGCAGCCGAGACAGCTCCGACACCATCCGCTCAATCGGTTCGATTTGTCCGGGCATCAGAACAGACCGCCCATGCCGCCCATGCCGGGCGCCATCTTGTTCATCGTCTCTTCGCGGTTTGCTTCACCCTTGCGCAGCGCTTCGTTCACCGCCGCCATCACAAGGTCCTGCAGCATTTCCACGTCGTCCGGGTCAACGACCTTGGGGGCAATCGTCAGGGACAGCAGCTCGCGCTTGCCGTTTACCTTCACGCTTACCACGCCGCCGCCGGACTGCGCTTCGTACTCCTGCGCATCCAGCTTTTCCTGCGCGTCCGTCATCGCCTGCTGCATCTTCTGCGCCTGACGCATGAGCTGCTGCATGTTCGCGCCGCCGCCGAAGCCAAAGTTCTGTCGTGCCATAAAAATCGTCCTCCTAATTATTCGTTTTCTGTCAGTTTCTCCGGGGAAATCCGCCGGATGGTCAGGTTGCCCGAAGCCGTCGTCACGCGGACAGACGGTGCGCCATTGACGATGGATACGCCGTCCGTCAGCAGCCGCCCGGACACCGAGCGAAGAATGGCGTCACACTGCGCGCCGGGAATCTCCAGGCTGATGCCGCCTGCGACCGAGCCGCCCTTGAAGGTGGAGAACATCTCCGCGAAGGAGAGCATTGCGCCCCGGCTGACCGAGGACAGAGAGATGTTCAGAAACGCAAGGCGCTCCAGACAGAGCATCCCCGTCGTTGTGAACAGACTGCAATCCTGACCGGACAAGTCGCTGCCGGCAATGTCGCCGCTGCCGTTCTTGACCTTCAGGCTCAGGCTGCTCAAGTCGGAGAGCATCACGAAGCCGGAGAGCGACTCCACGGACAGGTCACTGACCTGCAAACCGCGGACATGCACGCTGCCGGACGTCGTGCGAATCTCGACCCGCCCCTTCCACGCGCGCGGAATGCGGATGGTCACTTGCAGCCAGCGCGCGCTGAGCGGCAAGGGCGAGAGTGCGGCGGCGGACTGCTCCAGCGTCAGCGTATCGCCGTTCTGGGCGAGCGAAACCGCCTTCATATCGTGGTCGTCGCCGGATGCCATGACTTGGATTTCCTGCGTGTCATCGGCATAGAGTTCCAGCAGTGCGCCGGTGAGGTGAATCACCAGCTGCGTAATGGTCAGCGAGGAAAAAGAGTTGCGCGAATTCATACGCGTTCACCTCCGTCATTCGTCCTCATCATATCACGTTTTGGTGTTCCTTGCAAGCCAAAATCTATGCTGGGAGCAAAGTTGGCTTGCAAGGGGTGGCATGGTTGACTTCATTTCCATAGTGGTAACTTCCATGCTTCCAGAGGGCATAAAACAGACGAAGTCTGCGATCGCCCTCTGGACTCCTTCGGCGTTCGCCTCCGGATGCTACTTGATTTTTATTGGAAGTTTTTTAGTTTGTGCGCAGGGACGCTTCGCTGCCTGCGGCGAAGTTGCCGGACTTGTTTTTCCTCTTTGAGTAGGTTTAACGGAGCAACAGTTGGGGCGTTGCCCCAAGCCCCATAAGGGGCGCCGCCCCTTAACCCCGCAAGGGGCATTGCCCCTTGACCCCTTTTTCGGCGCCATGCGGCTGCTGTTATTCCAACAGCTCCGCCCCCGTCACCACGTCGTCCATCACCGCGATAACCAGCGGCATTCCGCGATCCTGCTTGCCTTGCAGGCGCACCGCGTCGCGCTCCACCAGCGTCGCGGGGGATTTCGCCTGCTGCACGCGAATCAGGTGGTCGCCCTTCTCCAACCGCACCACGCCCGCAAGCTGTTTGCCGTTGCTGCCATTCTTGTTGAAATAGAACGACTTCACGCCCTTGCCGTTGCGGTTCTGCTTCTCGAAATCGACGGAGAGCAGGCGTTTGGCGTAGCCGCGGTCGGTCAGCAGCACGATTTGGTCGCTGTCTTGCAGCTGCCCGCACCAGATGACCTCGTCGCCGTCCTCCACCTGCATACAGCGCACCCCGGCGGCGACGCGCCCCTGCACCGGTACGCTGTCGAGAGAGAAGCGGATGCACAGACCGCTGCGGGTGAACAACAGCAGGTCGTCACGGCTGGCGGCGGGGAGAACTGTCAGCAGACGGTCGCCGTCTTTCACGTTCACGGCGGCGAATTTCTTGCTGCGCACGTCGTAATCCGCGGCGGCGGTGCGTTTCACCATGCCCTGACGGGTGATGAAGAGAATGTCCGGCAGGTGCCCGACGTCCGCCATGCGGATGCACGTCATCCACAGCGCCTTCTCGTCGTCCTCCAGCCCGGCCAGCACGCCTGAAAGCAGCTGCCCGCGCTCCTTGGGCTTGACTTCGTTCAGCGACGCAACGGGCAGGGGATAGCAGTTGCCGTGGTCGGTGAAGATGAGCAGCGTCTCGTCTGTTTTGGCCATGAACAGAAAGTCGGCGAACTCCTTGTCGTCCTCCGTGCGGGTCGGGAGCGGCGTTTTCTTGTAGAGCGCGGGATTCATGCGCTTCAATTGCCCCGCGCCCGTGAACGCCACGATAACCTCTTCCGGCGCGGCGGCCTCTTCCTCAACTTCCAGCGGGGATTCGTCCGCTTTTTCGATGGTCGTGCGGCGCTCGTCGGCGAATTCCTCGGCAATCTCCTGCAATTCCTTGCGGATGACCGCCAAGAGCTTTTTCTCGCTGTGCAGGATGCCCTCCAAGCGGTCGATGAGTTTCAGAATGTCCTCGTACTCCTTGCGCAGGGCGATGATTTCCAGATTCGTCAGCCGCTGCAGGCGCATGTCCAGAATCGCCTGTGCTTGTGCGTCGGACAGCTCGAAGCGCTCCATCAGGCGGGTTTTTGCTTCTTTCGGGTTCTTTGAGGAGCGAATCAGCGCGATGACCTCGTCGAGGTTGTCCACCGCAATCATCAGCCCCTGCAAAATGTGCGCGCGGGCTTTCGCCTGCTTCAGGTCGTACTCCGTGCGGCGGGTGATGACGTTTTTTTGATGGCGGATGAAGTGCCCCAGCATCGTCTTCAGCCCCATCTGCACGGGCTTGCCCTCGGCGATGGCGACCATGTTCACGCCGAAGGTGACCTGCAAGTCAGAATACTTGTAGAGCACTTTCAGCACCTTGTCCGGGTCGGCGTCCTTCTTCAGCTCGATGACGGCGCGCATTCCCTCGCGGTCGGATTCGTCGCGAATGTCGTAGATGTTTTGCAGCTGCCCTTTTTTTTCTTCCGACAGCTTCAAAATCTTCTCCAGCATCGCGGCTTTGTTGACCATGTAGGGGATTTCCGTGATGACAAGCAGCTTGCGCCCGTTCACGCCGTCCTCCACATGCACGCGCGCGCGCAGGGACAGCTTCGAGCGTCCGGTCTCATAGCCTCTGCGGATCTCCTCGTTTTTCACCAGCACGCCGCCGGTGGGAAAGTCCGGGCCGGGGATGATTTTCATCAGCTCATCCAGCGGAATATTCGGATTCTCCATCACAGCAATTGCCGCGCGGATGCTTTCGCCCAAGTTGTGCGGGGGGATGTTCGTTGCAAGCCCTACCGCGATGCCGCTTGCGCCGTTGACGAGCAGATTCGGAAAGCGCGCGGGCAGCATGTCCGGCTCTTTGAGCGTGTCGTCGAAATTCAGGCGGAATGGCACGGTGTCCTTCTCAATGTCGCGCAGCATTTCCAGCGCGAGGGGCGTCATGCGCGCCTCGGTGTAACGCATGGCGGCAGCGCTGTCGCCGTCAATGGAGCCGAAATTGCCGTGCCCATCGACCATCGGCCCGCGCATGGAGAAGTCCTGCGCCATGCGCACAAGCGCGTCGTACACGGAGGAATCGCCGTGCGGGTGATATTTGCCCAGGCAGTCGCCGACGATGCGGGCGCACTTGCGGTGCGGCTTGTCGGGCGTCGTGCCGAGTTCCATCATGGTATAGAGAATGCGGCGCTGCACGGGTTTTAAGCCATCCTCGACGCGCGGCAGGGCGCGTTCCAGAATGACATGCTCCGCGTAGGGAATCATGGACTGGTGCATCACGTCCTCGACGGTCGTTTGCAGGATGCGCGACGGGTCGTCCTTGGGAATCGGGCGGTTATCGCTTGTTTTCTTTGCCATAACTTATTTTCCTTCCCCTCGCTGACCTTCTGGCAGCTCGAAATTATCCGGCTTGTTGAAGTCGGCGTTCTCAATGATGTAGTCGCGGCGCGGCTCGACCTTGTCGCCCATCAGGATGGTAATGCGGCGGTCAGCCAGCGCTGCGTCCTCAATCGTCACCTGCATCAGTTTGCGCTGGGAAGGATCCATCGTCGTCGCCCAGAGCTGTTCGGGGTTCATTTCGCCCAAGCCTTTGTAGCGCTGGAGCGTATAGCCTTTGCCTGCTTCCTTGATGCACTTCGCCAGCTCCTTGTCGTCGTAGGCATAGAGAACCTTGCTGCCCTTTTGAACCTTGTACAGCGGCGGCATTCCGATATAAACGTGACCGCCGGTGACAAGCTCTTTCATGTAACGGAAGAAGAAAGTGAGCAGAATAGCGCGGATGTGCGCGCCGTCCTGATCGGCATCGGAGAGGATGATGACTTTGTTGTATTTGAGGTTGGCGAGGTTGAAATTCTCGTCGATGGACGTGCCGAGCGCGGTAATCAGCGAGCGGAACTCCTCATTGCTCAGCACCTGATCCAGCCGCTTCTTTTCGGCATTGAGGGGCTTGCCGCGCAGGGGGAGAATCGCCTGATAGCGGCTGTCGCGCCCCTGCTTGGCGCTGCCGCCTGCGGAATCGCCCTCGACGATGAACAGCTCATTGTCCTCCGCCTTTTTGCCGCGGCAGGCGCTGAGCTTGCCGACCAGCGGCGCGGCGTCAAGCTGATTTGCTTTGCGGGCGTTGTCGCGGGTCTTGCGCGCGGCTTCACGCACCTGCGCGGCGCGAATCGCCTTCTGCACAATCTGCTGGGCAATCTCCTGATTCTTGAGGTTCTCCAGCCAGTCCGTCAGCTGCTGGGTGATGATGCCCTCCACCGCAGGGCGCACTTCGCTGTTGCCCAGACGACCTTTTGTCTGCCCCTCGAACTGCGGATTCTTGACCATCGTCGTCAGCACGCAGCTCAAGCCTTCGCGGAAGTCCTCGCCCGTCAGGTTGCTGTCCTTTTCCTTCAGGAAGCCATTGCGGCGGGCGTAGTCGTTGAACATCTTCGTGAATGCCGCCTTGAAGCCCGTTTCGTGCGTGCCGCCTTCACCCGTGGGGATGTTGTTGACATAGGAAAAAAGGCTCTCGGTATAGCCGTCGGTGTACTGGATGGCGACGCGGCAGATGACGGAATCCTTCTGCCCTTCGAGGTAAATCGGCTGATCGTGCAGGACGGTTTTGCCGTCGTTCAAATACCGCACATAGTCGATGATGCCGCCCTCGTAGTGGAAGGTCGTTTCGCGGCGGGCAGGGTCGCTCACACGCTCGTCGAGAAAGACGATTTTCAAGCCCCGGTTCAGGTATGCCAACTCCTGCAAGCGGCGGAAGACCGTGTCGTAATTGAAGCGCACGTCCTCGAAAATCGCGTCATCGGGAAGAAAACGCACGAGTGTGCCCTTCTTGCGTGTGTTGCCGACTTTTGCCAGCGGCGCGTCCGGCTTGCCCGCAACAACCTTGCCTTTTTTCTCGTCAAACTGACTTGTGAAGCGCATGGCATAATGGCTGAAATCGCGGTAGATGTCCACGGTCAGCCACTTGCTCAGCGCGTTGACGACCGACGCGCCCACGCCGTGCAGACCGCCGGAATAGCTGTAATTCTCGTTGTTGAACTTGCCGCCCGCGTGCAGCACGGTGAAAATGACCTCCGCGCCGCTGACGTGCATGGTCGGGTGCTCATCCACGGGCATACCGCGCCCGTTGTCGTACACCGACGCGGAGCCGTCCGTGTGCAGCGTCACGCGCACCTCATCCGCAAAGCCGTTCGACGCCTCGTCAATTGCGTTATCCACAATCTCCCAGAGCAGGTGATGCAGACCGCGCGTCGAGGTGGTGCCGATATACATGCCCGGACGCATCCGAACCGCTTCCAGCCCTTCCAGCACCTGAATATTGCCTGCATCATAGTGATTTGCTTGATTTGCCATGAAAAAACTCCTCTTATAATGAAGGAAGTATATCAAAATCGCAACGGTGACAAAGCACCAATTTTCATTATATCACAATTCCGCCGATTCATCAAGGCGAACAGCAAAATGACGCTCGGACAGCAGAGCGGCGCGAAAAATTTTCACCCGCTCAACAAAAACGTAACATTTTATCAAATATCGGAAACATGTTCATGGGAAAGCAAAAATAGATATTGCAAACGGGCAGATAATTGCCGAATCAAACAGGGGAAAATCCGCGAAAACGCCGCAGAATTTACAATTCACAGGGAAAAAGCCTCTTGACAATGAAACAATTTTGTAATAAAATCAGGCTGTACGGAAAGGAGTGATTTCCCCATGATGAATTCCGGTCTGCGGCGGCTTCTGTCCGGCGCGGTGGCGCTGATGCTGCTGGGCTGTTCCTCCGCCTTGGCGGATACGGCGACGGTCACTGCGCGCAAACTCATTCTGCGCGAAAAAGCATCCTCGACCAGCGATGCCCTGCAAACCCTGCCCAAAGGCACGAAGCTGGAGATTCTCGGCAAAAGCGGCAGCTGGTATAAAGTGACTTACGGGAAATACACCGGCTATGTCTATAAAACGTATGTCAGCGTGACCAAGACGGCCAGCAGTTCCAGTTCTTCCAGCAGCGCGACGCGGCTGGAAAAGGGGAGCACTGGCAGCGACGTCAAGGATTTGCAGACAAAGCTGAAAAAACTCGGCTATTATGATGCTTATGTCGATGGCGATTATGGCGACACGACCGTCGCGGCGGTCAAGGCGTTCCAGAAGAAGTATAACCTGACAGCAGATGGCATTGCAGGCAAAGAGACGCTCAAAAAGCTGGACAGCGTCTACGAGAACGCGAACAGCGACAAGGACGATGATTCGCTCCGCATGGGCGACAGCGGCAGCGCCGTCAAGGACTTGCAGACGAAGCTGAAGAAGCTGGGCTATTACGACGGCACGGTGGACAGCACGTTTGGTTCGGGCACATACGCGGCGGTTCGCGCGTTCCAGAAGAAGTATAACCTGACGGCGGACGGCGTGGCGGGCAGCGAAACGCTCAAAAAGCTCGACAGCGCGTACAAAAACGCGGACAGCGACAAGGACGACGACTCGCTCCGCAAAGGCGCAACCGGCAGCGCGGTCAAGGATCTGCAGACGAAGCTGAAAAAGCTCGGCTTCTACAACGCCTATGTCGATGGCAGCTACGGCGATACAACGGTTGCTGCGGTCAAGGCGTTCCAGAAGAAGTATAACCTGACGGCGGATGGCGTAGCGGGCAGCGAAACGCTCAAAAAGCTCGACAGCGCGTACAAAAACGCGGACAGCAATACCAGCACCGATGACGATTCGCTCCGCAAGGGCGCAACCGGCACGGCAGTCAAGACGCTGCAGACCAACCTGAAGAAGCTGGGTTTCTACACGGCGTATGTCGACGGTTCGTTCGGCTCGACGACCGAGAGCGCCGTCAAGGCATTCCAGAAAAAATACGGTCTGACGGCAGACGGCGTGGCAGGCAGCGCGACGCTCAAGAAGATTGAATCCGCCGTGGCGAGCGCCAGCAGCGGCAAGATTACCACTGAGCAACTGGACTGGTTCAATGGCGGCAAGAACGTCATCCCGAACGGCGCTGTATTCCAGATTAAGGACGTCAGCACGGGGCTGATTTTCTCCGCGCGCCGGCAGAGCGGCGGCAACCACATGGACGCCGAGCCGCTGACGGCGGAAGATACCGCGATTCTCAAGAAAATCAACGGCGGCACGTTCAGCTGGCGCCGCCGCGCAGTGCTGGTGAAGTACAACGGGCATGTGTATGCCGCGTCGATTTACTCCGAACCCCACGGCACAAACACAATTCTGGACAACAACTTCGATGGGCAGTTCTGCCTGCACTTCTACGGCAGCAAGACCCACGGTACAGACCGCGTGGATGCAGATCACCAGAAGTGCGTGGAACAGGCCATGAAGGCGACTTGGTAAAAATCCCAGTCAAGGGGCAAAGCAATGGGCACTGCTGCAGCGCGGCAGTGCCTTTTTGCGCACATCCGAAATCATCCGCCGATGCCCTATTGACAAATCGCCCAAAATCCTTACAATAAAATTGCGGCTGAAATCATTCATTTTTCATTCATTCCGATGGACAGCCGAGGACAAGAGAGAGAGGAAAATACCATGTTCGGATTCCGACCCGACGGACGGCGCGTGTCGTCCATTGACCCCATCGTCGGCATTACGCCGTACCTGATGCCCATGCGCTGCGACGCGCAGGTTTTTCTGCAGCACCGCGTGGACTATGAGCTGCTGACGCGCTACATTGCGGCGCAGGCGGCGAAGGGCGAGAAAATCACGTTCATGCAGATTATTATTGCCGCGTTCGTCCGCACTGTGTCCCAGCACCCGGAAATCAACCGCTTCATCCTCAATAAGCAGTTCTTTGCGCGGAACATGTGCGCCGTGTCCTTCACGATGCTCAAGAACCCGCAGAACGCCGAAATGGGCGAGACGGCGGTGAAGGTGAAGTACGACCTGACTGACACCATCTACGATGTGCGCGACCGCATGGAAAATGTCATCAACGCTAACCGCGGCGAGGACAAGAAGAATTTCGCGGATAAGCTGGCGAAAGCGGTGCTGGTCGTGCCGGGTCTGGCAACGGGCATCGTCGCGCTGGTTCGCCTGCTTGATCGCTACGGGCTATGCCCCGGCGCACTGCTGGATGAGCTGCCCTTCCATACCAGCATGTACATCACCAACAATGCCTCCATCGGCCTGCATCACGTCAACCACCACATCTACAACTTCGGTTCGGTTACGCTGTTCTTCGGCATGGGTACCGTGGAGAAGGTTGCCGTGGTAGAGAAGGGCGAGGCGCGCATGAAGCGCTTCCTGCCCATCGGCATCACGGCGGATGAACGCGTCTGCTCCGGCGCGCACTACGCGGCGTTCTTCGGTACGATGTCGTATCTGCTCAATCATCCGGAAGAACTGGAGAAGCCGCCGGAATCCGTCCGCTTTGACGAAAAGTGCGAATACCACGTCCCGAAAGTTGGCGAGCAGCCGGCGAAGAAGCAGAAAAAGCAGCAGAAAGCCACGGTTCAGGCGTAAATCAGCAGGAAAAAACGCATGATACGTCGAAATCCTCCGTTGCAGCGCATTCCTTGAAACGGGAGTGCAGAAGAACGGAGGATTTTTTTCATGCAGAATGTAGGTATTGTCGGCTTGGGGCTGATTGGCGGCTCACTCGCGAAAACCATCAAACTCCACACGCCGTACACGGTTTATGGCACGGACAAGAATGCGGACACGATGCGCCGCGCGTTCCTGATGGAGGCGATTGACGGCGAACTGACGGCGGAGACGCTGCCGCAGTGCGATGTTGTGCTGGTCTGCCTGTACCCGCAGGGGATTATCGACTATGTGACTGCCCACGCGGCGGACTTTAAGCCCGACAGCCTTGTGATTGACTGCGGCGGCGTGAAGCAGGTGATTTGCGACGCGCTGTTTCCCGTATCACAGCGGTATGCATGGCATTTCATCGGCGGACACCCGATGGCAGGGCGCGAGTACAGCGGCTTCAAGTATGCCCGCGATGATCTGTTCGACCATGCGTCGATGATTCTGTGCGGTCACGGCGACGACGACCCGGCGGTTTTGCAGCGCGCCCGCGACTTTTTCATGAAACTGGGCTTCCTGCGTGTGCAGTTCACGACGCCGAAGACGCATGACGAGATGATTGCGTATACGTCACAGCTGGCGCATGTCGTGTCGAGCGCGTATGTGAAGTGCCCGCTGGCGGATAAGCATCGCGGGTTCTCGGCAGGGAGTTTCGCGGATATGACGCGCGTGGCACGGCTGAACGAGGATATGTGGACGGAGCTGTTTTTTGATAATCGGGATGCGCTGCTGCCGGTGGTGGAGGACTTGGTGCAGCGGGTGACGGAGTATCGGGACGCGCTGCGGGATGAAAATCGAGAGGAAATGCGCAAGCTATTGCGTGAAGGAAGAGAAACCAAGGAACGCCTGACGGAGTAACACGCGGAAGAAGCAAAGCAATGATCTGAATGATAGAAAAAATCAACCTTGGTTGTCCGAAAAAGTCAACACCACAAAAAACGCGGTACGCCCCCAATCCGGGGAAAGCGTACCGCGCTTTTCTTTACACCAGCGTCTTCGTCTGCCACTTGCCGCTGTGCCAGCGAATCAGGAAACAGATGATGCGGAACACCCAGTCAATCTGCATGGCAATCCATACGCCGATGACGCCCATGCCCATCGTCGTCGCGAGGAAAACGCCGAAGCCGATGCGAAAAACCGCCATCGAGAAGACCGCGACCGTCATCGTGTACTTCGCGTCGCCCGCCGCACGGAGCGCGTTCGGCATCGTGAAGGACATCGGCCAGAAAATCACGCAGCCCGCGCCGTGCAGCGCCACAATCTGCCGCGCAAGCACCGTCGCTTCCGGCGAGAGGTTGAACGGCAGGGTAATAATCGGGTTGCAGAGCAGCATCAGGATGTTCAGCGTGCCCATGCAGAGGTAGACAATCTGCATGAGTTTCTTGGTGTAGAATTTCGCCTGATCGTAGGCGTGCGCGCCGCAGCACTGCCCGACGACCGCAATCATCGCCAGCCCGATGGCGTTTCCGGGCAGGCACTGGAATGAACCGAGCGTGTTGCCGACGGCGTTCGCGGCGGTGCTTGCCGTGCCGAAGGTGGCAATCATGCTCAGCAGCAGCAGCTTGCCGAGCTGGAACAGCCCGTTCTCAAAGCCGCTGGGAATGCCGACGCTCAGAATCTTCTTGACCTCGCTCGGATGCCACTCGAAGGGGAACATTCCCGGATACGGAATCCGGCAGTGCGGGTCGCGGAGGGCGCGCTGCGTGATGTACGCGCCCACGGAGCGCGAAATCAGCGTCGCCAGTCCCGCGCCCATCACGCCCCAGCCCAGCCAGAAGATAGTCACGCTGTTGCCGATGAGGTTGACGATGTTCATGATGAAGGAGGAGAACATCGTTGCGCGCGGATTGCCAATGCAGCGCAGGAGCGCGCAGTAGGCATTGTAAATCGCCATGACGGGATAGGAGAGCGCCGACATGAGGAAGTAAATCTGGCTTGCTGTCATGACGTCCTCTTCGACATTGCCGAAGATGGCGAACAGCAGCGGTTTGCGGAAAATCAGGCAAACCGCCATAATCGCCAGCGAAACGAGCAAAACGACATAGAACAGCATCTTTGCGGCAGTTTTCGCGGCATCCGGGCGCTTCTGCCCCAGATACTGGCTGACCAGCACCGCGCCGCCCGTCGCTAAGGCGGAAAACACGCCAATCAGCAGCACGTTGATGCTGTCCACCAGCGAAACGCCGCTCATCGCCGATTCGCCGCTCATCGCCGATTCGCCGCTCATTGCCGATTCGCCGCTCATTGCCGATTCGCCGCAGTAGGACACCATGATGGTATCCATCATGCCAATCAGCACAACGAGAAACTGCTCCGCCAAGAGCGGCAAAAGCAGCTGCTTCAAGTCCTGTTTGGAGAAAATCATCTCGGATTCAGCCGCCGGGAGTTTTTCAGGGGAAGTACGGAAGAAACGCATGGAAACCTCCTGAAAGAAATTCGGAATGCGGAATTCGGAATGCGGAGTAATTCGCGCGCGAACTGCGTCTGATACTATTTCCAAATGAGAATGCGCCAAGATGCGCCGCGAATTTTTCACGTTGGCTAACGCGAATGAAACGCAGCGT
>ENA-UESJ01000585-UESJ01000585.1-human-gut-metagenome-genome-assembly--contig:-NODE-585-length-19405-cov-9.786993_pt1 | contig 19405 bp, 17 predicted proteins | sample MGYA00243000_ERZ508001 | MGnify/ENA primary metagenome ERZ508001 (study PRJEB26167, sample SAMN06115479) | human gut metagenome | host: Homo sapiens | place: China:Chongqing | collected 2015-03-03... | reverse complement strand
CTGCTGGAGCCATACAGGCCCCCATATTCATTGAATCCTTGACACCGTAATCAACAATCTTTCCTGTTGTAATGCCCTTTATGAGAACACATTTTTTCTTATCCAGAGGTTTATCACCGACGATATACGCCCCTGCTCCTGTAACTGTCCATGTAGATGCAATTGGTCTCTGGTTTCCATACTCGAGCGGATAACGGAACTGCTTTTCCGCACTTGCAAAATGGCTTGACGCAATGGCAATTACATTTTGCGCATATCCGGCATTAACACACATTGCACCAAGTGATAACGCCTCGCCCATCGTTGAACATGCTCCGTACAGACCAAACATCGGTACTTCATATTTCATAAGTCCGAAAGATGTAGCAATAAGCTGTCCAAGAAGGTCTCCGGCATAGATATAATCTATGTCTGACACAGCCATGCCGCTTTTAATAAGCAGCTTGTCAACCGCCATCTCCTGAATGTGGCTCTCAGCCTCCTCCCAGCTTTTCTTACCAAACATGTCATCTTCTACCGCAACATCAAACATTTCACCAAGCGGACCATCAGCCTCTTTCTTTCCAACCACTGTCGCAGTGCATCTCACATATACATCTTTGTCAAATAACAGACTCTGCTTTCCAGTCATAATCCTCGTTTCCGCACATACTCATGTGCCATTAGTCTTTATAAGTAGTCTGTCCAAAAATGTATTAATTATGTATTATTTTCGTATTATGTCAAGCGTATGTGCAGCAGCACCAAGCAGATCAGCTCTTTCACAGGTTGCAAGATGATACCTGTAAAACATCTCGTATTCCTCCTCGTCAAGCTGATTCACAAACTGTCTTATGTAATTAGCCGGTCCATCCGGTGTCACAATCTTCACACGTTCACATCCTGCTGCTTCATTAACATTTTCAATATCTTCAAGTCGCACATAATCATACAGATCCTGCTCAGAAGATATCGTGTGGAAATCCTCTGTCAGCCTGCCCTGTTCCATACACTCCTTAATATGTCTTTCCTTAAATGCATATGTAATTACACCATACTCGTTCATAACATAAGCGACAAGAATAAAGCCACCTTTCCTTGTAATACGGGCCGCCTCCTTTAATGCCTTAACCTTATCCTCCTGTCCGAACAGATGATACATCGGCCCGAACAGCAGGGTTATGTCAAATGTTTCATCCTCGAAACGCTTTAACTTAAGTGCATTGCCCTGATAAGCCTTAACTGATGAATTCTTGGATTTCAATATTCCAAGATTGTGCTTTACCAGTTCAACTGCAGTTACATCAAAGCCTTCCTCAGCCAGTGCAACGCTGTATCTGCCTGTTCCGGCACCTATATCCATAATCTTTATATTCTCTCTGCCTTCTCTCTTTAATTCTTCAATACACTCATGTATATAATGAATCGATGTACGGAATTCAATCTGTCCGTGTCTTGAAGTCAGTCTTTTTTCTTCATTAAATTTATTATAATAATCTTCTAAAAAAGTTCCCATATTATCCTCGTATCCTGCGCATTTCTTTAAAACAGTTCCTATGATTCTACCATACAGATGTTTCTTAATCAAGAATCACAGTACATGTATAAGCTTTAAAGCCAGATATATAAGTCCTGCACACCAGCTAAAAAATATTCCATATAGAATAACAGGACCGGCAATCGTGAATATCTTGCAGCCAATACCGAACACCCGGCCCTCCTTCTTATACTCAATCGCAGGTGCAGCAACGCTGTTTGCAAATCCTGTAATCGGAACAAGACTTCCTGCTCCGCCAAATGTGGTTATAGACGGATAAATATTAAGTCCGGTAAGAATTACACTTAAAAATACCAGTATAAGTGTTGTATAAGATGCTGCATCCGTGTCAGGCACTTTCATCCACTTGCATACATTTAAAATAATCTGTCCTGCAACACATATACAGCCACCAACAATGAATGCCTTAAAGCATTTTGCCACACAGCTTCCTTTAGGCGTAACATTTTTTACATAAGCATTATAGCTTTCATTTCTTTTTTCAATATCAGCTTTGGTACCGCTTTCAGAATTAATATCGTGCATACATCCTCCCTTTTTGCAATGCAAAATCAATACATATATAAGTAATATACAAGCTGTCCTAGTGCTTTTCCTGCCGCTGTCGCCGCCACAATAAAACCAAGACCGGTGCCTGCCTTTGCTCTGTGAACGAATATAGGCAATGCTTTAACTGTCTCTGCAAGGCTTATTAAAAATGTGCCTATAAATATCCCGGATATCAACCCGAATATAATACAGCCCGTCATTCCTATTCTAACCGTGATTCCAAGAACATATACAGCATTAGCTGCCGTCGCACCGATTATTATACATTCCTCATACAGAGACACATGTCTGCTCGTCCCGCTGACATCAGCATATCTGTTAATAACACCAACGCTGGTTATAAGTGCAAAAAGTCCTGCAGCAGTAAACACTCCCGACATAGCCCCAATAAGAATAATAACCGCTATCATTTTCCACCTTCCCTGTCAATAACAGATTCTGATATATCTTTGTCATATTTATCCATTTCCACCTCAAGCGGTGTTGGCGCTTTTGACAGCTTTTGTCCCGCAAAATGATCATAAAATATAACAATCCCAATAAACAATCCCACAGCATAGGCAATCTCCATTGCATTCGTTGCCTTATATGCAGAAGCTCCAAGAAGCTCGTACACCCGGTCAAATATATCTGTCGTACTTACGTCATTGTTGTAAGCAATAATTCCATACCCGCTTCCAACCATTGTTATAAAACATATAACAGCCACCTTAAGCCAATGCACAGCGCCTTCCTTCTCCGGCTTCTTGTACTCAACAACAAAATCACATTCCCCAAGACATTCAATATCTGCATCCGGATAGTCCTTCTGAATAATCCCCACAACATCAAGTGCGTCAAACACCTTCCGGTCATACTTGCCCAGCGTAAACTCCACAAGTGTTATATGTCCGATTTTTTCAATCATATCCTTATCACTGCAATAAACAGTCATCACATCCCCAATAGTGACCTTAGGCTTCTTAACATACCTTTTCTGGTCAATCTTCAAATAAATCTTCTCTGACATAACAAACCCTCCACACTCTAGTATGGCACCCCCGGACAGATTTATTCCACAAATTTGTGTCCTCAATATCCCGCCAGCAGACCATCCACGCCCCACCGCTGCCCTGGCATGGTTCTAAAACAGGCTTCAATTGCTAATTTGTCAGATGCTGTTTTCAGCTCTTTCGATTATTTGTGTTCATTCAACATCTGTACAGCCCCGCCGCTGTGTCCGTCTATGGTATACGCCCGAATATTTCGAATCGTATGGGAGTTAATGCCGCCAGATGTAAAAGGGCGGTGTGGATAAACTCGTTCAAGCGAAGCGCGTTTGTTTATCCGCACCGTAATAAACTATACAGATGGCGGCATTTACTCCCACTAGATGAAGAAATCCTGAGGGCATATGCCATAGACGGACACAGCGGCGGGATCGTTAATATATGAATGAACCCTATCACGCAAACAGCCGCTTGCGCATGCCACTTAAAATCTTCTTCTCCATCCTCGACACCTGCACCTGCGATATTCCAAACTCCTTAGCAACCTGCATCTGTGTGTAATCATCATAATAACGCATCCTGATAAGCTCTTTTTCACGCTGAGAAAGCGTCTCCATAAGCTGTGCAAGTGCCACTTTACTTGATGCAGTTTCCCCAATGTCCGCCTTGTCTTCTAACTTGTCCATCAGCATGACCTCGCTTCCATCCCCCTGATAGATTGTCTTATATATTGACTCAACCTCCATTGATGCAGACATTGACAATGTTATGTCTTCAACTGACAACTCACAGGCAGCTGCTATCTGTTCTACTGTCGGTTCGCAGCCTAATGCATCACGGAGCTGCCCCGCCGCTCTCATGCTTTTTACCGCATTTTCTTTGATAGAACGGCTGACCTTTACCATTCCGTCATCCCGCAGGAATCTTCTTATCTCACCTGTTATCATGGGAACTGCATATGTTGAAAATGCAACATCCATATCAAGATTGAAATTATCAATTGCCTTTATAAGCCCTATACAGCCTATCTGAAACAGATCCTCCTGTTCTGTTCCTCTTCCCTTAAATCTTTTAATTATGTTCCATATAAGCCCCAGATTATCTGTTACCAGCTTCTCTCTGGCCTCTTTGTCATTATTGTGTGCTTTAGCGATCAATTCCCTGGTACAATCCTTAGTCTGATCCATAGCATCACATCCTATCAATTACTCCCCTATTTTCTTTCTCATAAGCACTGTTGTTCCTTTGCCTGGTGCTGACGCAACCCTTAAATCATCCATGAATGCCTCCATGAACGAAAATCCCATTCCTGAACGTTCCTGTTCAGGCTTGGTTGTATAAAGAGGTTCCATTGCTTTTGCAACATTTTCCATACCAAGACCGTCATCGTGTACTTCTATTATTACCTGATTCTGTATGCCCTTTAATCTCATTCTTACTTTTCCCGGACCATTATCATAACCGTGAACGATTGCATTGGTTACTGCCTCGGAAACCGCTGTTTTTATGTCCTGCAATTCTTCCATTGTAGGATCTAAATATGTAACAAAGGCTGCTGCCACAACCCTTGCAAATGCTTCATTTTCTGACTTGGCTTCAAATAATAATTCAACATTGTTATTCTCCATCATACTTACGCCTCCTGTCCTTTAAGTTCATATATGTTAACTATCTTATGAAGTCCTGATATGAGAAGTATCCTCTTAACACTTTCACGGACTCCCACGATTGTTATGTCACCTTTATCCATAACCTTCTTGTAGCGCCCCATAATAAGTCCTATTCCTGCACTGTCCATAAAATCCACTTTAGTAAAATCAAATACTATATGAGTTACTCCTCTTTTATCTATTACATCATCTATAACCTGACGCATCTCTTCTGCCAGATGATGGTCAAGTTCTGCATTCATTCGTATCATAAGCTTGTCATCATTAACCATGTATATATAATCCATATGCTGGATTTCATCCTGCTCATCCGCTGTATTAACCTGTTTTGACATAATAATCTCCTCTTTCCTCTCTGCTTTTACACTTCACTAATTCTGCAACAAAGCCCCCGGCAAAGAATTATCTTTGCCGGGGGCTTATCTTTTAGTACCTCATCAATGTGAATTAACGTAATCGCTGGCTTCTTTGTAATATCCGCTAGTCGAATAATCATCCACAATATACTTATAGTATTTCTTTGCATCATCAGTCTTTGCTAATGCTACATATGACTTGGCTGCATAATAAGCTGAATCTGCACTGTTATTACATTTGTATGCTTTGACAAGATTATCTGCCGCAACTTCATAGTTGGACTTGTAATACTCTGTCATTCCTGTGTTATAGAAGGTCTGTGCTGCTGCCGGAAGTGTCGCCGTTGCTATTGTATTATATAAAGTCTTTGCTGACTCACTTGGAAGTGCACTGACATCTATATCAACAAGCTTATTCGCAGCATCATCAGGCTTATTAGCAATATAATCGCTTGCCGCCTCTATTACTGATACTAACAGCTTGTTGCTTCCTTCTGTTCCATTGACAACACCGAGTTGCTGCTCAAGCGCATCCTTCTGCGCCTTAACCTCTTCAAGTTCTTTCTGCATAGAATTCAGTTCCACATTACCAGAAGATAACTGCTCACTATACTCCTGAAGACTTTTCTTATAATCCTGTGTAAGTCCCTTATTCCTTGCCGGAACAATAAGAAACCATATTAATGCTGCGCCTATTACAACACCTGCCAATACATTTATTATTGTTATTGCACCATTACTTGGTTCTTTATATGACGACCTTGGAAGAATAACATCGTTGCCACTTAGCGGTTTCTTATCAATATCCTTTTCCTTTCTCTTAGGAAGGAAAGAACCTGATGTTTCCGCTTTCTTTGCTGCATTTCTTTCTGCTATCTCTTTCTGATAAATATGTGCAAGTGTATTATTCTTATCTATTGCAAGAACAGCGTTAAGCAGCTTTTTTGCTCTTGAAAGCTCGTCCTGCTTAATATATATAAGTGCAAGCAGAAGATGTGCCTTAATAAGCTGTGGATTATTGGCAACTACCTTCTTGAGCTGTATTACAGCCATATCAAGATTGCCTTCCTTGGCATATTTCAAAGAAAGATTATATTTACGGATAGTACCTGTAATCATCTCAAATCTGTTCTGGTTAGTCTGTATCTTCTTAATATAGTGTCCTGCAATATTGCCTTCAGGCGTAAAATTCTTACTTACTACCCACTGGCTTAAAGCCTCAACTACATCACCCATCTCACAGTAAACAAGACCTAACAGATTTCTTGCATTGGTATTGTACTTGTTAATCATAAGGCTTATCTTAAGAGATTCAACTGCACCGGTTAAATCTCTTACTCTTGCTTTATATAGTCCTGCATTATAATATGCATCTGATACTCTGGCTGTCTTCTTATATATTCTTACATTCTCTCCACATTGTGGACATGTATCACCATCTGTAAGGAAGCTTCCACATTTATAACATCTCATATGTCCACCCCTCACTACTTATCTGTATTCTTTCCGCTAAGTATCTGTGATATCAGATCTGTGATATCCGGTACATCATTGTTATATATTGTGTCCTCAGCATCTTCTACTTCAAGACTTGGCTGAAACTTCTGTATCTCTTCATCAAAATTAATCATGATTATTTTCCTTTCCTTCCAATGCACGGTCCACATCACCAACTAAATAAAGCGACCCCGTTGCAAACATCAGTCTGTTATCCCATTTTTTCATAGCTTCTTCAACACTCTCAAATACATATACCGGTGTATCCTTAATATGTGCTTCAAATGTTTCTTTTATTATATCAGCTGGAAGCTTTCTGATACCGCCCGTTATTGTAACATATATCTGTCTGAAATGCTTACAGCTGCATAGTATCTTAATCATTCTGTCATAATTCTTGTCACTTACTACTGAAAAAAGTAATGTTGCCTTATCAAGCCGACTGTTTTCATAAAGACTGTTTACTGAATCTACAAAGCTTTGAATCCCTTGTGGATTATGCGCTCCGTCAACATACAGATTATCTCTTAACAGTTCCATTCTTCCTGCCCAGTGTGTATCGTACATTGCCATACTGACTGCTTTATTGTCAAGCTTAATCATCCCCCTGTCACACAGATTAGCACATACCGTAAGTGCAATGCTTGCATTTTCCATCTGGTACAACGCATTTGTACTTAACCGGAAGCAATCATTCTTATAATACTCATTATGAATTAAAAAATCAATATACCCGTATGTATTTTGTATCAGTTCAAATGTATTGTCGTCAACCACATGACAGTCGCATCCAAAGTCTGCTGCACGCTTTCTTATCACATCAGCAGCTTCTTTCACTATGCCGCTGCACACAACCGGTATTCCCGGTTTAATTATCCCTGCTTTTTCATTTGCAATCTTTTCTATTGTATCACCAAGAATTGCAGTATGTTCAAGCGATATTGTTGTTATTACTGAGACAACCGGATTATCAACTGCATTAGTTGCATCCAGCTTTCCGCCAAGACCCGTTTCCATAACAACATAATCCACATCATGCTTACTGTAATAATACATTGCCATGCCAAAAAGATAATCAAAATACGCAAGCTCCTGTGTCCTGTGTTCTTCCACATACCAGTATGCTTCTTCAAAATCCTCTTGTGAAATCATTATTCCATTGATTCTTATACGTTCTGTTATATCATCAAGATGAGGAGATGTAAAAAGTCCTGTCTTATAACCATTATGCTGTAAAATTCCTGCAATATAAGCACACACCGATCCTTTTCCATTAGTACCGGCAACATGTATTATTTTTAATGACTTCTCTGGATTACTCATATCATGTAATAACTGTCTGCCTCTTTCTAATCCTGTAGATGATGCAAACTGACTTATACTGTCAAGACTATTCACAATCTCATTATACATGTCTCATCTTTTCCTTTCCGGATGTCACATACTTTGTATAGAAATAATATGTCTGTCCTCATATGTAATAACAGCTGTGTATTTTCCACCAGTATATGCCCTTATCACATTATTATCCCCTACTGCCAGCATAGAAGCTGAATCATGTGCCTCTTTTAAAGTTTCTTCAATATATCGTAATTCTTCCCTGCTAAATATACTCACAGCAGACTCAAATACTTCATCATCAAATGAATATTTGAAGAAAAAGGCTGTCCATTTTATCTTAAGTTCCTTTGCTCTTTTTTTGGTCTCTTCATCTGCCGTTTTCTGTACAGATTCAAGATATATCTTTCTCTCCTCTGCCTTCTCACATGCAAGTTTTAATTCTTTCTCTGTCTCCTGAAGTCTCTTTTTCTTCCTGTCACTATCATCAAGACTTCTGTCCATTTCCCTCTTTGTATCATTAACCTGTGCATAATATCGTTTTGATTCATCTTCTGTCTTTCTGTTATTAATGTAATCATCTTTGACATCTTCAAGTTTTGCAAAATTATTTTGTGCAATATTAAGCCTGTCCACGGCAGCATCATATTTCTTCTGTGCTTCAGTCATCCTGTCTGTCTTTACAGAAACATCCTTTTCACATTTTTCTAATTCCTTGCGTGCCTTTTCAACCTGAGTACACATAACACGGTATTCTCTGTCCTTATCATCAGCGGCTTTCTTTTTGTCCGCAGCAATATAAGACGGCATAAGGTCTGATGGTGCATAAAACTTGATATCATTTGCATGGCTTACCTTCCATATGTATCCCGCCGCCTGAAGTTTTGATATTCTTGTCATATTTCTGACTGCCTGATACATTGTCTTTACCTGCGCCTCTGTCGACCAGAATGCATCTTCCCCAAGAAGTCTTATTGCAGCTTCAAGCTTTGTCGTACTTCTCTGTCTGCCGAGTACATCTATAATTCCCTCGCCATTGAATTTCTCTGGCATAAGACTTTTTTGAACCTCACGTTTAGTCTCCATTGAAGCAACCCCTAATTTTCTTCCAACCTGTTCAGCATATGACTTTTTCTGGACAGCTGTAAGATTACGTATCTGGTTCATAATATTATTTAAAAATGCATTGTTATATCTTATGCTTATTTCTTCTATTTTATGAGCGGGTGACATATATTTATTAATTCCGTATGCAGATGCCGCCTCATCAATAATGTATCTGGACATCTGCTCTTTTACTTCCTTATCCTTCATGTCTCCTTCAATTTCAGGACACATCACTTCAAGCCGCTCATATAACATTTTCTCAAGTTTTTCCCTGTCTAACGCCTTATAGCGAAGACAGTCTTCCCGTACGAGATCTGATACTTTTTTTACCTCATAATCAATCGAATTCTTTATTCCTATACTCTGTGTAAATGAATTGGCAACATCTGCAAGCACATTAACCAGCCTGTACCCGGTCTCTTTAACCGCATTAGATATATTAACATTGTCAATAAGCGCTATCTGCATTCTCAGCTCATCTTCACTGATTCTGCTTATCTCTGATATTATATCTGACATATCTGCCTCCTCTTCTGACTGCTACATAAGCCAGCAGTCTGAATTGTACCATAAGAACAAAAGATATATTTCGATTGCAATAAGAACCGCCATAATAATGTATCTTACAGCCTTATTACATCTTGTAAGTATGTCATACACTCCCACAAATGCAACATATGTTCCTGCCGTAAATCTGCATGTACTCATAACATGTGATGTCAATGGCACAAGAAGTGATATAATCCCGAACACTGCCATTGAGTAATATTTTCTGTAAAACATATATCCATAAAGTATCAGTATTGCAATACAGAACCACCCCATATATGTATATCTTGGCTCAATCTGTCCTGTACATGCCTTCCACAACACGCCTATAATCGGGAAATACTCATCCTCTCTCCATGCAATCTGGACATTCTTATATGCCCATGCATCACCACAGAAGAAATTAAGAAATGCCATATATGCAAATGCACCGAACGGGCACACAAGCACTGACAGTATCTTCTTAGGTGCTTTAAGCATATCCATTAAAAATGTCTTAACCCTACCAAAGCTTATCTTAGTTCCTTCCATGTCAATATATAGCTGTACGACCAGTGCAAATACAAGTATACAACCTACAATTCTTGTTCCACTTGAGCATGCTGCCATAATTCCTGCTGCCATGTATTTCTTCTCAAAAAGGAAATAGAAAAAAAGTACAATGAACATTATAAACATCGCTTCCGTATATACAGAACTGCAATAGAAGGTGTAAGGTGCCATAAATAAAAGCACTGGCATAATCATAGTATATTCTTCTTTAATAGAAGTCTGCTTCTTAAGACCTTTAACAGCAAAGAATGCTGCAATAATTATGCATATATTAGATACTATCATTCCAATAACATAAGTATTAATAAGCCCGCCTGTCACTGCCTTTAATGCTGCACACACGATAACATATAATGGGAAGAACGCCCAGTTAGCCTGAGGATCAATATCCGTAGGGTGTGTATAGCCATGATTGATTATATAGGCATATTTCTTTGCATCCCACTCGTTCATAAGAAACAGAAATGATCTGTGTGTCCCCATAATTCCATTATACACAGGAACCATGATAAGCATAATCAGTCTTGATATCGCAAATATAATCAATATCTTTAACAGAAGCCTGCAATTCTCATTATTTTTTAGTCTGTTCATCTAATGCCTCATTTCAATAATATACGGATTATATGATATATAGCTGCCGGGATTGTACTTATTACAGGTACTACAAACATTGCAGCCACAACTATTGCAAACAATCCAATATATATATACTGTGCACAGTACTTAGCCCATACAGGAACATTTATAGTTCTCTTATAATTAATCACAAGGCATAACACAGTTATTAACAATGTCACAAGTGTAATAAGCAGTCCTGCATTTCTGCCCTTTGGCACAAATGTAAACACTAATGTATTCTCGCCTTCGTGAACCTGTACACCTGTAAACAGCCCTGCTATCTCTTTAGTCTTAACTGTCTTTCCATCAAGTGTCACGGTCCAGTTAGCACTCTTAATAACCGGTATCAGGGCATAATCCTTAGTTCCATCACTGTTTATCTTAACTGTAAGCGTATTATTAGTATATGAAACATCTGTCTGCTTATCTGCGAAATCCTCACAGAGCTTATCCATCTTCTCCATATTAAGAAGTCCGATAGTCATCTTACTCTGGTTCATATATTTAGGCTTATCATATTCAATCTTAATCTGAACATCTTCATCTTCAAATATGCCAAGATAAAGAAGATTATTATTATAATCCGTAAAATATGCTGTATTATTAACATCTCCAAGTGTAGGTACAACAACTGCCTCACCATTCACATATACATGTATGCTGCTCTCAAGCTTAGATGCATTAGCATCCGCATTAGGCTTCTTCACATCTGCAATATTCATATATATAGCACTTCTGCTTCCGACATTAATAGTCATGGACTTAATATTGCCAGCAGTCTCTGCCTGTGGATATATTCTTGTTACAAATGTTTCTTTATCTCCAGTCATTGCTTTATACATTCTGTTATGGTATGTAATCCAGTCAACATTAGTCATATCAAGCTTGCTGAAGCTGCTGTCAACACAGAATCCAAATGGCAGGTTATAATTAGTGTTGTAAAGGCTGTAATCGCCTTCCTTCTTCTCTAATGTATATAAAGCACTGTCAAGTTCATTGATATTAACTGCCTGTGTAACATGCAGCACTGCATTACTGAATACTGTTCCACCTGAATCTAACAGCCACAGAAAATACTTAGAATATCCCCATCTCTTGGCATAACTTTGTGTATCGTCCTCTAAAGCTGCTGTGAAGCTTGATAATGCTCCTCTTCTCAATATAAGAGGATAATTGGCATTAAGACTGATATCAGGATTTACTATTCTGTCTGTAGCAGACTCTTCTATATCAAGGCTGTCTGCCGCATCATTGGCATACTGTACATAATCACCAATCTGGTAATCTTCATATGTATAAAATTTAGGAGGTCCTATAAGAGCATATGCACCGATAAACAATTCAAGTGCAATAACAAGGATAACTGATTTGCAGTTAAATTCTTTCTTCCTTATGAGCATAAACATATACACTGCAAACATTACTGCAAATATCATTATAAAAAATGCCATTGCAAGCATTTCATTGTTTATTGGTAATATGTTATAAATCATAACATATACTGCACCAATTACCGCTACTACCGCTGCCTGCCTGCGATAAAACGCACTCTTTAATGGTATATCTGCAAACATCTTCTCAGCCATTCCTGCAGCAACACAGATAAGCGTGAACGATATCAGATATCCGTTTCTTAATGTATATCCGTTATATGAGCCAAAATGCCACATAAGGTTAGTAGCCTCCATGAGCACCGGACCTAATGCAACAACAAGCATGGCTATAGTATATATAAGCTGTCTTCTGTCTGACTTATATATTTTCATTCCCATGATAATAACTGCTATAACGAATGCAAGTCCATAAAGCATCATCCAGCGCTGCAGTGCTGCCATTGCACCATCTGTAACGATTGAACTTGTTATCCAGCCTGCATACTGTGATAAAAGCCCCTTAGACGCACCACCTCTCTGTGATGAAGAAAGCTGTGCAAATACAGGAACAAGCACGAATGCTGAAAGTCCGATACCTGCAATCGTACCTATACCGACATTCCATGCAGTTTCCCTCCACTGCTTTCTCTCCTGCATAACTACCATTCTTATTCCACAGATAAGGAATATGTATATAAGTGACATTGCACTTAAGTAATAATTAATTATGAAGCACAACGCAATCATGCATATATAGAACATTTTCTTTCCTGTCTCAAGCATTCTGTCGTATGCCATTATAAGAATAGGGAAAAATGCAACTATATCCATCCATGGTGTAAAGCATGAACCATAGAGAATTACATAACCACAAAAGGCATATATGCATGAAAACATAACCTTTAATCCATACACAAGATTATTGTATTTCTTATTAATAAGCGCATACATTGCAACTGACATGAATATCATCTTAACAAGTGTAATTATTGATATGCTCTCTAATATGTAACTTCTTGGAACAAAATATAATAAAAGATTAAACGGTGTAATCATTGAAAATGCCGATATACTCATTGACACATTTGTTCCAAGACCTGTATACCAGTCAAACCATATTGATGCCTTACCATGCATGAAATCCCACAGATGTGCATAAAGCGGTGCTACCTGCTGCATGTTGTCAAAATAATCTATTCTGCTGCTTCCAAAAGGCCATATACCTTTAAGTATAAGTATTACAATCATAACCAGACCTGTTATTATACCAGGTACTGCGTATGGCCTGATCTTTTTTAATAATGATTTAAATCCCGATTTCTTCATATAATTCTACCTTTCTATACATTTACACATATTCTGTCATCTTTGGATTTAAGTTTCCGCCTGACCTTTATCAAGGCTTATACTGTAAAGAGTATATTCTGCATTGTCAGCATGAAACTTCACTGTAAGAAGCTCATCACCGCTGACATATCCTACCTTTAGCTTCGTTGTTCCCTTGCTGTCTATATTTCCAATCAGCTTATCATTCACATATACCTCAATTCCTTTATCACCAAAGGCTGTTGTATCATATTCCGTAATATCACATACAAGATATATATTATCAGCTGATTCCTCCGGAATATAGTATATATATGAATCTTTGTCTGTATTCTTCGTTCCTTCGTATCTCTTAGATTTCTGCCAGCCCTGACCTTTACGGCTGCAGACATTGCTTTGTTCTTTACCATTACGGTCTTTATGTTCTGTACATATCTCTTTCGTTCCAAATGTATATTTCAGATTACCATAACCCGGCCAGTCTGTAAGCTCATGTGTCAGATAGTACATTCGGTATTCTGTTCCAACCTTAGGATTCTTTCCCCACCATAATACTAATATGTAAAAAACAACAAGTACCGCACATGCTGTGTACAGCAATACTCTTGCTATATTCTTTCTCATACAGACCTCCATTTTTATACTTCTACAATCATATAATATAAATCATTTTTCGCAATCTGCCAAGTAAAAAAAGGTTCTACAGACATATTGTCTGCAGAACCTCACAATTAAATCATATTATAAGACAATTATCACATTAAAGCCTGTAATTAGCAAACTCCCTGAGCAAGCATAGCCTCAACAACCTTCTCAAAACCAGCGATGTTAGCACCAGCAACATAGTCTGTCTTTCCACCAACTGTCATATCATATCTCTTAGCAGCATCTGAAATGTTAGCGTAGATTGTTTCCATGATTCCCTTAAGCTTTCCATCAACTTCTTCGAATGTCCATGAAAGTCTCTCTGAGTTCTGGCTCATCTCAAGAGCAGATGTAGCAACACCACCAGCGTTAGCAGCCTTACCACCTACGAAGAGAACACCATTCTCCTGGAGATACTTAGTAGCTTCTAATGTTGTAGGCATGTTAGCACCCTCTGTTACAGATACAACACCGTTAGCAACAAGCATCTTAGCATCCTCGATGTCTAACTCATTCTGTGTAGCACATGGAAGAGCAAGATCTACCTTGTACTGCCATACTCCGTGTTCACCATTCTGCTTAGCAAAATACTGAGCTGATGGCTTAGCAGCAGCATATTCTGTAAGACGTGCTCTCTTAACTTCCTTAACTTCCTTAAGAAGTGCAACATCAATTCCTTCTGGATCATAAATCCAGCCTGTTGAGTCTGAGCATGTAACAACCTTAACACCTAACTGCTGTGCCTTCTGGATAGCGTAGATAGCAACATTACCTGAACCAGATACAGCTGCTGTCTTGCCCTCAAGTGACATTCCATTATCTTTCCATAAAGCATTAGTAAGGTATAATAAACCATAACCTGTAGCTTCTGTTCTTGCAAGTGATCCACCGTATGTAAGTCCCTTACCTGTAAGTACGCCTTCGAACATTCCACGGATTCTCTTATACTGACCGAACATGAATCCGATTTCTCTTGCGCCTGTTCCGATATCACCAGCTGGAACATCGACATCAGCACCGATCAATTTGCGGAAGGAAAGAAAGGACTGTATGGATACAATAACTATGAAGACCGTCAGGAATATGCCGACTTTATGTTGAACGTAAATAAACATATAGCTGATTTCAGTATTTCTGCCAATGCGGGTTGGAACTATTCTAACTATTGGGCATTGGAGAGAGGATACAAAGGGACATTATTGGGAGTGCCCAATAAATTTGCGGCTTCTAATATCGATCCGGCTAATGGTCGTATCTCAGAAAAGGGTGGTGATAGTCGTGTACGTAATCATGCTGTTTTTGCCAATTTGGAACTTGGTTGGAAGAGTATGCTTTATTTGACGCTGACCGGACGTAATGACTGGAATTCACGTTTGGTGAATACCGATGAAGAATCTTTCTTCTATCCCTCAATCGGTCTGTCCGGGATTATTTCCGAGATGGTCAAATTGCCCGAATTTATCTCTTACCTGAAAGTTCGTGGTTCGTATACGGAAGTCGGTGCGCCTGTATCCCGTTCGGGACTGACTCCGGGTACGGTAACTACCCCTATTGTGGGTGGTGCATTAGATCCTACCGGTATCTATCCGTTTACTGATTTCAAGGCAGAACGTACAAAGTCATACGAATTTGGATTAAGTCTGAAGTTGTGGAATAAATTAAGTGCGGAGGTAACCTACTATCATTCTAATACATACAATCAGACTTTCTTGGGTGATCTTCCGGAATTTACCGGATACAAGCAGATTTATTTGCAGGCCGGTAATGTGGAAAATCGTGGTTGGGAGGCTTCATTAAGCTATTCCGATCAGTTTAAGTTCGGATTAGGAATCTCTTCAACATTGACATTCTCTCGTAATATAAACGAGATTAAGGAGATGGTTGAAAACTATCATACGGATTTGATGGATGAACCGATTAATATTCCGGAGGTTTTGAAGGATGGTGGTCGTGTCATCTTGAAAGAAGGCGGAAGTATCCACGATATTTATGCCAACACCTTCTTAAAGAAAGACCACTTGGGATATGTTGAGGTAAAGAGCGACGGAACCTTTGGAATGGAAAAGGGGGAACCCGTTTATTTGGGAAAAACTTCTCCTGATTTCAATATGGGATGGAGTAATATGTTGACATACAAAGGCTTTGGACTCGGATTCCAAATCAACGGGCGTTTTGGTGGTGTGGTGACCTCTTCTACAGAGGCATTGCTTGATCGTTACGGTGTGTCCAAACGTTCGGCTGAGGCTCGTGAAGCGGGAGGCGTATTGTTGAAGGGACAAGGTCTGGTAGATGCGAAGTCTTATTATCAGATGACAGGTACGGGAAATTATGAAACTTCCGGTTACTATGTATACAGTGCCACCAATATTCGTTTGCAAGAACTTACCTTTAGCTATACTATGCCTAATAAGTGGTTTGGTAACGTGTTGAAAGATGTTACAGTTTCGTTTATAGCCAACAATCCTTGGATGTTGTATTGCGAAGCTCCGTTCGATCCGGAACTGACTCCTTCCACTAGTACTTACGGACAAGGTAATGATTATTTTATGCAACCGAGTGTTCGTAGCTTTGGTTTCGGTATTAAATTTAAATTATAATACACCTTCTTTATTATGAGAAAAATGAATCATTTTAAACTATTAGCGGTGATATGCGCAATGACGCTATTTGCCTCATGCAATTTTGAAGAAATCAATACCAACCAATTTGAGATGAGCGACGGAGAAGGTGCGATGGATGGTTTTGAAGTCGGAGGGCTGATTACAGCTATGCAACGGACAGTGATTCCCGTAGGCACACAGGCTGATGATACAGATGTTATCAATGAATATCAAATAGCTTATCATCTATCAGCCGATAATTGGAGTGGATTTTTTGGTGAGAACAACAGTAATGGTTGGAACGCAGGTAGTAACAATACTACTTATTATTTGTTGGACAATTGGATAAAAGCGACCTATACACAGTCTTATACCAATGCTCTTGATCCTTGGAAGAAATTGAAAATAGCGTCCGAGAAAAATGGTACGCCCGAAGTCTTTGCTTTGGCTCAAATTCTGAAGATTTCCGCTTGGCACAAGACACTTGAAAGTTTCGGTCCGATGCCTTATTCTCATGCGGCGGACGCTACAATGAACATTCCGTTCGATTCGGAGAAAGAGGTGTATACGGCGATGTTTGAAGAATTGACCGCAGCCATTGAAGAATTAACAGAAAAGGCGGAAAATGGGGTGAATGTAATGGGCGCTTATGATGCGGTATATGCCGGAGATGCTACCAAATGGGTGAAATACGGCAATTCGCTGATGCTTCGTTTGGCTATGCGTGTCCGCTTCGCTGATGCGGAACTGGCGAAAAAGTTTGCTACTCAAGCAGTAAATCATTCTATCGGCGTGATGACGGCTAAGGATGATGCGGCTCAAATGAGTCAAGGAGCAGGTATGACTTTTCGCAACAACATTGAATGGCTGGCAGGCAACTATAATGAAGCTCGTATGGGTTCTTCCATCTTTTCTTATCTGATGGGATATGAAGACCCGCGTTTGAGCGTTTATTTTTTGCCGATGGATGGTAATGCCTCTTATGGTGTTGAGGCTTTCGACGGAAAAACGTATCAAGCGGTGCCGGCAGGGCATGCCAATGCGCAGAATGATATCTATAAATCTTGCTCAAAGCCCAATATTCAAAGTGGAACTCCTACATATTGGCTGCGTGCATCGGAAGTTTATTTTTTGCGTGCGGAAGCAGCTTTAGTGTGGGAAGGTTTCGGCAGTGCGGATTCATGGTATAAACAGGGCATTGATATGTCTTTTCAGGAGAATGGTGTGACCGATCCTGTAGACGATTATATGAATTCCAATTTGGCACCTCGGGCATATGTTTTTTCCCATTATCAGTATGGGCAAACACTTTCTGCTCCGTGTGAGACTACTGTCAAGTTTGAAGGGACAACTGAGCAGAAGTTGGAAAAAATTATGATTCAGAAGTGGATTGCTCTTTATCCAGACGGTCAGGAAGCTTGGAGTGAAATGCGTCGTACCGGATATCCGGGATTTGTTCGAATTGCTTCTTACGGATACCAGTCGGAAGTAGCAGAAGGTGAGTTGATCAGTCGTCTGAAATTCCCTACAACCGAATATTCAGATAATAGCCAGAATACTCAGAATGCTGTATCCTTGTTAGGCGGTGGTGGTGATAGTGCCGGTACTCGTCTCTGGTGGGATGTAAGAAGATAATAATGGATGTACAATTAATTAGATGAAATTATGATGAAAACGATAAAAACCTTGTTTCTTTCTGCTGTGGCATGTGGATTGTTCTCTTTATGCGCTACAGATATAGAATCTACTTCAATTCAGAATCCTTATACATACGGTGATCAATATTACCAGAATTTACGTGATTACAAAGCCAGCGATCATTCCATTGCTTTCGGATGGTTCTCTCAGTATGGACAGCAGAACTCTATGGCCGTTCGTTTTATGGGATTGCCTGATAGCTTGGATATCTGTTCATTGTGGGGAGGAATTCCTGCCAAAGAGAGAACGGATATTTGGGAAGAACTTCGTTTCGTTCAGAAGGTGAAAGGTACTAAAATGCTAGTTGTTGCCATTACTCGTATTGATGCAGAAACAGACGACCATGCATTTAAACAAGCTTATAACGAAGCAAAGCAGATGCCGGCTGGTGAAGAAAGAGAACAAGCTCTTCTGAGAGCGATTGAAATGTATGCAGAGTATTTCCTTGACCAGGTCTTCTTGAATGATCTGGATGGTTTTGATGCTGACTATGAACCGGAAGGTGACTTCTTGAGTGGAAATTACTTCGTGCATTTTATGAAGTATCTGTCTAAATACATGGGACCTAACCCTGATATTACAAAGGAAGAACGTTTGAAACTCATTCAGGAAAGATATGGTACAGGTGTAACTGATACTAACAAAATGTTGTGTGTAGATGCTCCGGGTGATCCTTCATCCGAATTGTACGATATCTGTGATTATTACTTCAAACAGGCTTACGGTGGAGGTACCAGCAGTGGATGGCCTATTGAAAAGGTTGTGTTCTGCTGTAATATGGGAGATGGCTGGCAAGGTACAATGAGCGATATGTATGAGCAGGCACGCTATCAGCCGGCAAACGGACGTAAGGGAGGATTCGGTGCTTTCTTTATTCATAGAGATTATAATGTACACGAAAATAATCCGTATCCTTACAAACGTCACCGTGAAGAGCAGGATGGTATAGGTCAGCATGCCCCGTGCTTTGATACTTATCGCACGGAAACTGATGAGTC
>ENA-UESJ01000570-UESJ01000570.1-human-gut-metagenome-genome-assembly--contig:-NODE-570-length-19625-cov-25.819675_pt1 | contig 19625 bp, 22 predicted proteins | sample MGYA00243000_ERZ508001 | MGnify/ENA primary metagenome ERZ508001 (study PRJEB26167, sample SAMN06115479) | human gut metagenome | host: Homo sapiens | place: China:Chongqing | collected 2015-03-03... | reverse complement strand
AACTGACAGAGTCAGTAGAACTGACAGAGTCAGTAGAACTGACAGAGTCAGTAGAACTGACAGAGTCAGTAGAACTGACAGAGTCAGTAGAACTGACAGAGTCAGTAGAACTGACAGAGTCAGTAGAACTGACAGAGTCAGTAGAACTGACAGAGTCAGTAGAACTGGTGCCAAATTGGGCCTTTTCTTGACCAGCAGATACTGGACGGCACTCGCGTATACGGAAATTAAAACCAAACAAGCATGAAAGCAAAACACTTTAAGCAGCTCGGGAAAAACTGGGCTTTGTACTCGGAAGTCAATACCAAGTACTGTAATTGGACCCCATCCATCGCAACGGTCCACGAAGGCATGATTTGGCCGCAAGGTATTTCGGTCAAGTTCCTGTGGTTCGGCGTGACCCTCATTCGCGTAAGCGAATAAATTAAAGATCCCCGGGGCCAAACGCTCCGGGGATTGTTGTGCAGAAATAAATTTTTAATTTGTATAAGGTTTAATTATATTTGAGGCATGGCACGAAGTACATATAAAATGAGTCCGCTCGCCTATATGGAGGAGGGACAGAAAAGGCGAGACGCCGGAGATTTTGTAAAGCCCACCGATGCGGAGGAGCTTTATTTTGCATTCATTGAGTATTGCAAATTCATGAAGGATAACTATTTCTCCCAGGCTCACAAGAATAAGAATGGCGACGACTGCAGCGTCTACATTTCCCGCCCGATGACCATCGAGTCATTCAGGCTGTTCGCTGGGATCAATCCTGTTGAGTACGGGGAACTCACGGGGGATCCGGTAGCAGCTGCAATTGGTGGCACCATCGAGGACGCCATCAATTCCCAGCAAATCGAGGGAGCCCTGGTTGGCAAGTACGCTGCCAGCCTCATCCAGGTGCTTCAAGGACGCAAGACAAATGTCAACCTGACGGGAGGCATCACTCTCGAGCAGATAACAGGAATGGAGGTAAAATAAAATGGGACGCCGGCTTCAATTTGACACCAAAGGCAACGAGAAGCAGAAGGAAGTGGCTCGGTTATGGCTGGATGATTCAGTCACTGACATTCTGTATGCTGGCACGAAAGGTGCTGGCAAATCCTACCTCGGGTGTTCCTTGATAGCCGGCGATGCCCTCACCTATCCGGAGACATTTTATTTTATTGCGCGTAAGACGGCCGCCGACTTAGTTCGATACACCATCCCCTCTCTCTACGAGGTATTCGCCCATTGGGGTATCACGGAGGACTACTACCACTTCAATGGTCAATACAATTTTTTCGAGTTGTACAACAAAAGCCGCATCTACCTCATCGATGCCAAGTATAACCCCAGTGACCCCATGTATGAGAGATTCGGGTCCATGCAGATGACTCGGGGATGGATCGAAGAGGGCGGAGAGTTTATCCGCGAGGCGAAGACCAACCTCCAGGCTTCCATCGGTCGATGGAAAAATGACGTCTACAAGCTGGCTCCCAAACTCCTCATCACCTGCAACCCGTCCAACAATTTCCTCTACACGGACTACTACAAGCCATGGAAGGAGAACAAGCTGCCTCCCTGGCGTCGGTTCGTCAAAGCTCTGCCCCAGGACAACAAGACTCTCCCAGACACGTACATTGAGGGGCTTCTCCGGAACCTGACCCAGTCGCAGATCGAGCGACTGGTCTTTGGCAACTGGGAGTATGACGATGACCCGAATTGGCTGGTCGATTATGACGCAGTGTGCGACATGTTCAGCAATGAGTTCGTACTCCCGACGGGCAATCGGTTCATTAGCACTGACCTTGCCGGGAAAGGTAGAGACAGTTGGGTGGTTGGAACCTGGGACGGCATGGTATGCCGGATCCCAATTGCCAAAAGCTTCTCGGAAGGCAAGGAGATGGAGGAGAAGATCGCCAAATTGGCCACCGGTCTGAAAGTCCCCCGGTCCAGCATCGTCTCTGACGCTGACGGACTTGGGTTCTACTTGGAGAGCTACCTGAAAGGCATCCGGGAGTTTCATGGAGGACAGTCAGCCATTGACTCCAAGACGTACAACAACATCAAGTCGGAGTGCGCATTCAAGCTGGCGGAGCTCATCAACAAGCGCCAGATCCACATCATCTGCTCTCCCGAAGTTCAGGAGAAAATCAAGCAGGAGATGACGGTCCTCAAGTCCAAGAACACGAACTCCGCTGAGCAGAAGCGAGAGCTCATCTCCAAGGACACCATGAAACAGCTCCTTGGCAGGTCTCCGGACTTCCTGGACATGCTCATCATGCGAATGACATTTGAGATAAAGCCGAAGGCGACTGGCATGAAGTCCGCCAAAATCATAATCCCAGCGAAGCGATGATACTGGACATCATAACCCTCATCCGCGACATAGTCAAGATGGTCAATCCTCTGGCCGTCTTTGAGTGTGACCAGGCTCGGATGCTGAACGTCAAAGTAGACACGATGGAAAGATTCGTGACAGACTCGGACGGCAATCGGGTATCGTCTGACTTTGTCTATGTTGAGGAACCTACCACTGGCTACTACGATACCCCGTATCGGGGCTACCCAACTCAGCGTACCATCATGCAGGTCTACTTCTGCAAGTTTGAGCCGATGGCCAATGATGCCTACAAAGGCAATACGAAGTTCAGCCAGAACTCGCCCACCATCGGACGACTGGAGCTAAAGAACCAAATCGAGGAGCAGATGGTCCGGCCTTTCCTCTACTTGCTCAAGACCTCTCAGCTGGTCAAGCAATATCCGGAAATCATGAACACTGTCCGGGTGCTGTACCCATCTGCCAGATTCGATGCCAACGAGGTCAGCGTAGGACTGGAGTTCACCTTCAAACAGGACTGGTGCATTGAATCGTACAAGGACAAGATCTGGCGCCCCCTCCCCGAAGTGGTAAAGCCCGGGTTCAACTTGTCGGGGCACACTCTATTCTTTGACCGACAGGACTTGCCCATGCCGGTCTATCCCCCAGCCCGGCGCCAAGCTATGTTAGGTGTATCGGGTTTCCTGGTATTGGCATTCTCCATCTTGCAAACAGACAGTTATATTAAACAACTTAGCATTGATGAAACCGGAGACCTTGTTTTTGACTATCTATGGACCAAAGAGGACGGGTGGAAAAAGTCGAGTGTGACGTATCCCAACATGGGACCCGGCTCTGAGTTCGTCGTTCATAGAATACAGTTCGATGACATCCCCGACCCCTACTGGAGTCTCAAACATTGCTATATAGACTATATAAAATGATACAGCGAATCGACATACAAGGCGGTCAGATGACGTTCGGCCAACGCATAGAGCTTGGCCGGATCATCACTGAAAAGGAGCTGACTGACATCGATAAGATGAAGGAAGGAATGCAATGTCTTGGGGTCAAATGGAGTCTGAGGAACACCTCAGAAATTGTCGAGTACTGGTACGAGGTTCTCATGGGCATTAAATATTGGATCGAGCGAGAACAGACTGAGCTCAAGTACGAGCCCAGTGCCGAGGAAAAGGCAGCCGGCATTGCTCAATTCTCTTTGGTGGTTGGCGAGATGGCCACCATCACTGCACTGGCCAAGGACTACTCGAAGGACCCGGATGAGATTCTGGAATGGAAATACGGGAAGGTGTACAACCTCCTTTTCACCAACTTGCAGAGTCACCTCTTCCGGGAGCGACTGAACAAGGAACTGGAGCGTAAGGCTCAGCAGAAAGCCAATGCTCGCAAACCCAGAAACAAATGGCGGTAGGACTGGAACAGATATTGGCTGAGGGTCTCACCCAGATGAGGGACGAGATCATCCGGGCATCACAGGACGCCGGGCAGGAAGCCTCCGGCAGAACCTATGCTCAGATAACAGTCCAGACGGGACGAGAAGGGGAAACAGTTTGGGGAACGATCGAAGCTCCAAACTACTTCTACACTCTCATCCGGGGACGAGGTCCTGGAAAGATCCCCGCCAATTTGGGACAGATCATCATGGAGTGGGCAAAGCTCAAAGGCATCACATTCTCGGATCCCAAGGACCTGGTCCGATTCGGAAATGCCACTGCATGGAAGATAAAACGAGAAGGCTCAGAGCTTTACCGCAATCACATTTACGTTGACTTGGTCGACACTCCCGCTGATAACTTCGAGGAGTACCTGGCTCAGCATTTGGACAAGACAATGGAGGTCCTCATTGAAGAGGCATTCACTCCTGACAACAATATGGACCACGGATATATAATATAACGCGATATGGCAATTACCAATCAACCGGCTGAGGATTCTTTATACTCAGCATATTCGCAAATACCAGTTAAGACCGACAAATTAACCCCTGGGCTTGAGATCAAGACTCAGAACTTTGACGAGGACAATATGGTCTCGTTGAACATTATAGACAATGAGGCGGTCGAAGTAATTGATAACAGTGGAGGTAGTAGTAACAACTATTCTGTGAAGTTTCCTCTCCGTAGAAAGGTGGTACCCGGGGAATGGTATGCTTTTAGGGTTTCTAGCGGGGCTGGAGTGGGTGCCACTTCACTCACCGTTGCTTTGTTCCAAGCAACCAGTTCGGGGAATCTTACCCCTGTGATTGCTAAAACAAATATACCAATTGGTGCCAACATGACGTGGAGGGTTCAGATACCGCACATTGTTACAGCAGGATCCCCCCGCGATTTCCTTGTCATTTTTGCAGGTATTGAAGGAGCAACAGCTGGAGTGAAGGTTACTCTCACAGGTATGAGTTTGGCCTACGGAAAGAACTTTGTCGGCTATAGCCCCAGTCCAATTAAAGCAGCGAACTCACTAACTGAAAGCATCGACATCTACAGAGACTCGGGATTCGGGACGACAAAGAAATACGACCTCAGTTTCTTGGCAAAAGCCGGATTCCGGGACGACAGATTGAGAACATTTCCGTACATAGACCAATCCATCGGCTTTGCCATTGACTACAGTCTCATATCGGCATATGCTTACAGAGTCATCGGCGACCGAAACTTCAATGTTCGATATGCCTCCCGGGGAGTTAGGGCTCGAGGCTACAACGCTAATTTCACCGAGTCATACTTAGGACTCGTACTGACTGACCGGGTTCCTGACAACGACAGGAATCTGTATGTAAAAAAATATTACGGGTATCCGTATTACGTCACCCTATTCCCGAGAGGGTTTTTGGGGTCACCAAATGTCGCTACATCGATCGACGTTCGGATTAAACTTTATGAGGTTGCCGAAAAACAATTTGATATTTCTACCCGACTCAACATCCCCCTTGTGTACGAATTTGAGGATGAAGCTATGGATGAAGCAGACTACGTAAAACTCGGACCTTCTGCAGGAGAATACTCTTCTCAAGCATGGAACATCATATTCGTCAATACGGAGGTACCTTGCAATCCATTCTACATTCGCTGGATAAACCAGAAAGGCGGATGGGACACTTACATGTTTGAGCAACACAAGAAGTATACGCAGGAGGTTGACCGGGGAGACCAATACGTATTAGCGAATTCCAGAGACCCCTATGCCTCACAGACGAGAGGCGAGTTAGCTCCGGAGTTTAAGAACATAGTCCAAGCAGGAGCAGGACAGCTTGATGAGAACGACTTCAACTTGCTCAAAGGAATTGCTCTCTCGCCTCTTGTTCAAAGGTACAACTACTCAGTCAGGGCATGGCAACGAGTCCTAGTAAATGACACGGACTTAACTTGGGACACCAAGACTCCCAGGAACACTGTTAGCTACGAGTTCCAGCTTATTGACGAACAAACTCAGTGGTAATATGAACTATGAACTACTCATGAAAGGCATTGACGGCGAGGTCTGGTCCCTGGACCTCCCGCTGGATGCTCCTGCGATGAATTACCAGATCAACAATCTGGCGGAGCTGAAAGACAGGAATGCCTCGTACTCCCAGCGGATCAGTCTGCCCAGGACGACCCATAACGAGCAAGCATTCCAATTCAGTTTTGTAGTTGGCTCAGGTTCGGGTGTGCCATACATGAGGTTTCCTTGCCAACTATTCTATGAGGGAGCACTCATATCCCCGGCTGGAGCAGTATTGAACATCGTAGACGTATCAGATACATCGATCGGGGTCCAGATCCTCGGGGCAACCGTTGACCTGTTCGACACACTAAACAACACTGACGCGAAGGACCCTGGGGATGGTATGTTCCTCCTCAAGTGGTACACGGACACAATGGGACAGACTGAGCGATACCTCTCCGGCTCCGGAGAGGCTAAAGTCCTGTACTTTTGGCTGTATGCAACTCTACAAAAGAACCCGAACTTCCCCCCTTTCGCCATGGAGGCAATCAGGCAAGTCAGTGAGTTGGACAAGTTCTACCCCCACCTCAACTGGTATGACTTGGTGACATGGATCTTCGATCGAGCAGGCTACAGTCTCGAGACCGACGTGGACCCCGTCGACCGAGCCGAAATGTTTTTGCCTTGCACTTACCCCGTTTTGGCAGACGCCCCCAAGGCTCCGAGAGCATCCGGAATTGGCTGGATCCAGCATCCCTCGATTGGCACCCCCAACGGGGTGATATGGAAAGGCTCCCCCGGGGTAACTCTCAAGGACCCGGTCGCCGGACGTTTGACTATAGGCCCCGGATCCGGAACATTCAGCTGGATGACTCTATGGGACACGACCATCACGTTTAGATTCTCGTGGTCCAATATTTCTGCCATCCAAAAGAGTAGTGTGACAGTCAAAGTTACCCACTACAAGAACGACGGAACCAGTGCTGTAGTGTTGACAAGGTCCTGGTCATCGGGGTCTTCTGGCAACGTTTCGGTCGACATCCAGATGGAGGCAGGGGAGCACATACTGGTGTCTGGAACTCTCGCCATAGTCACTAACCCTGGCAGTTCGTTTGACATGAGATTTCCGGTCAGCATTACTGCTCCTCCTGTGCCTGAAACTTCACCAGGGGATAAGCCCCAACCCGGACTAACCTATGACCTCCTGGCCTCTACTGGATTCAAAAGCTTGGGGGACATAGTCAAAGCATTTGTCCAGCTGTTTGGTCTAACCGTCGACGTTAATCCCGTCACAAAGGTAGCAAGAGCATACTCTATTCGGGAGTTTTACAACAGACGAAGTTCGTCCGGGAAAAATTGGTCTGACAAGCTGATAAAAGGAAAGGACACCAAACTTACGTTCCAATTGTCCAGCTATGCCCAGTCCAACGAGATAAAGTTAGAGGATAATAAGGACAACAACGTTACTGACTCGTACAAGTTCAGCATCCCGGACGTCAACCTCCAGCCCACCAAACTCCTGTTCCAAATTGGGTTCTTGGCAGGGCTCAACCAAAGCCTCTATGATGCGGACACTACAAATAAGATTCATACACTTGCTAACTACCCTATCTGGACCATCAATAGAGGTCGGATGGAGAACGGGGAAGTGACCGAGACGACTTGGGAGTACAATGTTCTAAGTAAGCCGATGGTCGTCCACATAGATAAGTCTGACTATATGCGGCCCAAGGTGAGGGTAGGCCACACCACTACCCAGGTACGACTATACACGGCGTATTTCAAAAATTTGAAATACTACGTTCCTAAGTACTACGACAAGCTCATCAACAATATACTCAAAAGACCAAAGATCCTACAGGTCCAAATTCTTTTGGACTCGTTCGACATTCAAAGTCTGGACTTGTTCAACCCGATATGGCTGGAAGAGCATGGGTTCTGGTTCTACGTTTCGAAAATAAACAACTTCCAAGCTGGAAAGATACCCAAAGTAGACCTAATACGAATGTGATATGGCCGAAAAACAGAAAAATACAATTTACAACGTCCGTGTAACAGCTGAGGATGCCCTCAAGACGTTAGCCGAATTGAAACTCCGGTCCCAGGAGTTGAGAGACCAGCAGAAGGCTCTCGGCAAAGTAACTGAGGAGAATGCTCAAGAATACTATGCGCTTGACAACCAGATCAAGGCAATCAACAGCGAGGCGAACAAGTACCAGAAGCAAATCCAGAACAACATTAAGCTCCAGAACCAACAGGAGGCAAGTTTAGCAAAACTTAGAACCCAGCTGGCTTTGGACAATGCCGAGTTTGCAGAGCTGGGCAACTCAATGCAGGACGCGGCTCGTAAAGCCGAGCTCGGCAAGCGCATTGCAGAAACCACCGAGGAGCTCAAAGCTCAGGAGGAGGCACTCGGGGACTATCGCCGGTCAGTTGGTAACTACGAGAAGGCAACGGATAACCTGAAACAGGAGCTCAACGACTTGACCGACACTCTGATCCGGATGGCTCAAGCCGGGGATACGAGTTCAGCATCCTTCAAGGAGATGGTCAGGCGAGCTGGGGAGCTCAAGGCGGCAGAGGACACGGTCAATACAGCCATCGACCAGACTGGACGAGGAATCGACACACTGGTCGCTGTCACGGATGCAACTTCGGCAATCACTTCCGTCTACGGTTTATGGACCACAGCCACTCAGGTACTGGGGAGCGAGAACGAGGAGCTCAATGCTACCATGACGAAGATGATAACCATCATCACAGCTCTTTCCTCTTTGTCTTCTCTCCAAGCAGCTCTCTCCAAGACCGAAGCCACTTATCGAGCTGCATCTAACTTGGTTCAGCTGGTTGGCATCAACCAGACTCTCGCCGAGACGAAAGCGATAGCTGCTAAAAATGCCGTACAAGGAGCTAGCAACATCCTCACCAAAGCAGCAGCAGCTGCCACATGGCTTTGGAATGCGGCTTTGGCTGCCAACCCCGTTGTATTGGTGGCAGCAGCAGTGGGCGGATTGGTGGCTGGAGTGGTTGCTCTTATGAACGCATTCAACAGTAACACGGAAGCTCAAGAGAGAGCAACCCGGGCAATGGAGGCATACAATCGAGCTGCCGAAGCCTCCACGTATGTACTGGATCAGATCGAGACCAAGCGGAACACTCTGTCCAAAGCCGAGGAGATCCGGGGCAAGAGAGAAATAGAAAATCTCAAAGCCAATCATGCCACGTCGGAACAGATCGCCGAAGCTCAGCTTAAAACAGCTAACAAGCTCCGCGAGATTGAGATGAGTGCAGCTCGTCAAAGACAGATGGCTGCAATGGATGAGTTCGACTCCTTGAAAAAGGTGATTGCAGCCAAGGAGGAGGAGCTCAACACATGGTCAGGAAGCTTGGCCAAATACAAGGAGTCCAAAAAGGAACTCGACGATTTGAAAGGCCGATACCAAGAACTGTTCCGGACAATCGAGAATGAGGGAGCCGCAATTGATAACTTGGCTCTTGAGATTGCAATAGCCAACCGGGAGGCTCAGCAGGCCATTGCCGATAAGGCTCTGGAGGTTGCTTTAAAGAACTCGGAAGCCATGCAGAAGATCCGGGAAGACGATCTCAGGTTCCAAACAACATTCCAGTCTACGAACATTGCCATCCGGATGGAGTATGAGAAAAAGCTCTACAAGGCAGCTCAGGATGGAGCCCGGGAGCGTCTCGCTCTCCAAAAAGCTTACGGCAAAATCACTAACAAGGAGTATCAGACGGCTCTGAATGCCCTGGCTCGGTCTGACAAGCAGTTCTACGAGAACCAAGCCAAACAGCTCAATGACTACCTTGCGGGGGTGAGAGCCAACATATTGGCTGTAGCCTCCGGAGGCACAGTCGACATGCAGATTGCCCAGGTTACTCAGAAGTACCAGGACGCCATGAAGGAGCTGGCCAACATTCAGTCTCCTCAGTTCGTGAGAGGTATGAGCGAGGAGGAATACCAGAAAGAGTATGCCGCTTATGAGCAGTTCCTGGTCAACAGAGCCGAACTCGAGAAACAGATTCAGCAAAACCTCCAGGATGAAATTAAAAAGATCCGCGAGGACGCTACCAAACAGCAACTTGACCGGTTCAACCAAGTTCTCAACGAACAGTATGCCGAGGACCTCTCGAAGGCAGCGGACAACGAAAGGGAGAAGCTGGAGCTCGAGAATGAGATGCTCCAGAAGCAAATCGAAGCCAGGAAAGCTGCCGGGGAGAAAACCTATGAGCAGGAGGCCCAGCTCCGAGCCAACAATCTTCGTCTCCAGCAAATGGACCTCGACAAGGAGCTCGCTCAAGCCGAATTAAATCACAAGTCCAAGTATGAGATCAGGAAAAGGTATCTGGAGGCAGAGTTGGCAGCAGCTCAAGGAAACGAGGACGCCATTGCTCAGATCCAACTTGAGATGGCTGAGAACGAGGAGGCTTTATGGGAAAAACGGATCGAGAAGCTCCGGGAGTATGCCGAAATGGCATCCGGCTTTGCTAATGCTTTCAATGACTTGGCCAGTGCTCTCGGGGAGCGCCGGGCTCAGGAGGTAGAAAACCAATACAGCCGGGAGGAGCAGGCATTGGCAAACATGTACGCTAATGGCCAAATCACGGAGGCCCAGTACAACGAAAAGAAAGTCAAGATGGAGAAACAGAAGGAGAAGGAGTTGGCCAAAATCGAACGGGAACAAGCTATCCGGGAGAGGGCAATGGGATCCTTCGAGATTGGCATCAATACTGCCATCTCCATCATGGCATCGGCTAAAATGGGATTCCCTTTGGCTATCCCGTTCATTGCAGCAGCTGCGGCTTTGGGAGCAGTTCAGATGGCAGCTCTTTGGGCAGCTCCTCTGCCGAAAGCCGCAAGAGGTAAATACATTGAGGGACCCAGTCATGCCGCTGGAGGAGTGCACATTGAGGCGGAAGGAGGCGAGACCATCATTAACAAGAAGTCGAGCCGCATGTTCCTGCCTCTTCTGTCAGCCATAAACGAACTCGGTGGCGGAGTACCGTTCACTAAAGTTGGATCGGACGGGGGATATGCTATCCGATCATTCGCTGAGGCGTCGGAACCTATGAATCGGCTTGACATGGAGAGGGCAATTCAAAAAGCATTTGGCCAGGTGAGAGTGATTGCTACAATCGAAGATATTCGGAGGGAAGATGCTAACTACGTGCAGATTCAAGACCGGGCTAATTTTTAAATAGTCCAGCACAAATAGTATTTCAATATCTATTAGGAATAATTATATTTGTATTGAAATAATTTGGCACATGATATTCATCAACTTAAAAGGCGCAATTGACTCCGAAGAGAATCGGGTCATGATGGAGCTTTGGGGTGGGACCTCAGAGATCTGCTCCGTGGAGACCTTCCGCCGGGTACTTGATGAACACCCCGACGAACAGGAGGTGTGCATCAACATTGACTGTGACGGGGGCTCTGTTGAGGAGGGCTTCAAGATTTACGATCATCTTCGCATGAGCGGGAGGACTATATACACAAATATTGTCGGGGGATGCCACTCGATGGCAGTGTGCATCCTGTTGGCAGCTCCGGCAGAGAACCGGTCGGCAAACAGGAATTGCCGGGCACTCATCCATCGGGTATACATGCCGGTCGGGGATTGGCTCACTTCCGACGATGCTCGTAGCATTGCCGAAGAGCTTGCTCTGGAGGAGGAGGCTATTCTTGACGTGTATGTCGAGAGAACAGGTCAGGACCGGGAACGGCTCCGCAATGTCATGCATGAGGAACGCATCCATGATGCCAAATCACTTCTTGACTTGGGATTCATTTCCAAAATCAATTCATACAACACAAACCAAATTTTTAATGCTATGGCAAAAAACGAAAAAAGCGCTTATGAGAAGTTCATGAGCAAGGTCAAGGCATTCCGGAATGGCAAGAAAGGCGCTCCCGCCAATTTTGACTATCTGGATGCTGAGGGTCAGGTCGTTCTCCAGACCGTAGGTGAAGAGGACAATCTGGCCGAAGGTGTAGAGGCAACTCTCGCCAATGGCGAGACGTCGGGCACTGTCGTTCTGGAAGACGGTCGGGTGGTTACTGTCGAGGACAACATCGTCACCAGCATCGAGATGGAGGACACCGAGTCTCTCGAGGACCGCGTTGCAGCACTGGAGGCGATGCTCGACGAGGCAACGAACCTCATCAAGGAGCAGGAGAACGAACTCCGCAACCTCCGTGGTAGCAACTACCGCCCAAAGAACCGCAAGACGGTTCTGCCCGGGGGCAAGAAGGCCGATCCCTCGGCAGCCGACCTTAAGAACGAAGCTCGCGAAAAGCTCCAGAAGGTCAACGCTGCCAAAAAGATTCTCAAGTAGTCAAACTCAAAAACTTTAGGAACTATGGCAAATAGAAATGGCGGATTCCTTGACATGGATAAGTTCACTTTTTGTGGACGTGTCATTCAGGCAATCTCGGAGATGATTATGGAGGACACCATTCAGGGTCCTGACATCAACTCCATCCACACAGTCTTCCCCGACATCGTCACTAACACCGAGGTGGGTTACATCGGCGAGGGCGGCATGGTCGGCGTGGTCAACACCGGGTGTAACCCGACTCCTCAGCCGTGGAACATCAACACCCGCAAGCTGAAGTGGGAGCCCGGTGTCTGGGAGATCCTTCTGTCCCAGTGTTACACTGACCTCCAACAGTCGGCAACTATTTACTCTCTCCGCACCGGCGTCGACATTCCGGACTTCACGGACACGGACTACATGAACATTGTCATCGAGGTTCTGGAGCGCTCCATTATGGATTTCTGGTACCGCCTGTTCTGGTTCAACGACAAGGACGCCAAGAACGTTACCGACAGCGGTATCATTACGGATGGTCTCGACCTGAAATTTTTCACCATCATCAATGGTTTCTGGAAACAGATTACCACCCAGGTTACAGCCAATCCGTCCCAGCGCGGAGCCACCATTACGGAAAATGCTGGGGCATCTTATGCAGCTCAGAAGCTTACTCCGGCCAAGGCAAAGGAGTATATCCAGTCGGTCGTGTTTAGTGCCCCGCTTCTGCTCCGTCAGCAGTCTGACAAGTTTATCCTCGTTACCCAGTCGGTCTACGATGCCTATCAGCAGTCTCTTATGGACGCTTGCTGCCTCGAGTCGGCTCGCTTGGCTCTGCTGAATGGCATGGAGGCTCTCAGCTTCAATGGCATCCCGGTCATCGCAATGCCCATCTGGGACAAGATTATCGCTACGTCGGAAGACACTGGCACGAAGCTCAACAATCCCCATCGAATTCTCTTCACCTCGAAGAGCGTGCTCGGCATAGGTGTTGATGCAATCGACAGCTTCGAGAAGATGCGGATCTGGTACGAGTACAAAGACCGTGCAGTCTACGTAGAACTCATGGGTCGGGCGGATGCCAAGCTCACTAACCCGGATCTGTTCTCGGTAGGTATCTAATCCTTAAAAATCTAAGAAAATGGCAGGACTTGATTGTTCTAAAATCAAAACAGGATTCATCAACCAGGTGTGTGGTAAGCCGGCAATCGCCGGCACCGCCGCCAGGGTGATTCTCCTCAGCTACTCGGACGTCGACAAATCGAAGTCTGTTGTAACTGACAACGTTATCTCTTCGCTCATCCTTAAGACCGGTGCCACTGGTTACGAAGTCGACTCGCTGCCCAACGCAACTGTAGGCTCGGACACCATCAATGCTGGCACGTACCTCAAGACTCACCAGCACAACGTAGTTGTCCGGATCTTCAAGAAGTCGGGAGCAGCCAAGAAGTTCGTAAACGGCCTGACCAATGCCCGCGTCATCGCTATCGTCGAGAACAACGACACCGGAGACAAGGGGGACACCAAGTACGAGGTGTATGGCTGGGACTCGGGTCTGGAGCTCACCGAAATCACTGTCACTACCGAAATGACCGACGGCGTCGCATACCAGGTAACTCTGGCCAACGGCACCATCGCTCAGGAAGGTTCGCTCCCGATGAGCCTCTTCGACACGGACGAAGCCACCACAGACCTCATGGTAGACGGGCTTCTGACCAAAGGATCTAAACCGTAGCACTCATGACTGACATGCTCGAAAGACTGAGAGCTTACCAATCCAAGTATGGGTCCCTGAAAGGCGAAGCCTATCGGGCCCATACATTGGAATTGGAAAAGAACCCCGTTCTCCATCGAGAAGTAGACGAACTTTCTCGGTACTTTTTGAATAAGTCAGTTTCCCGATGCGGCTTCTGCCTGATCGAAGCCGACTTAGCATTAAGACGAATAACAGAACAACAAATGAAAAATGTAGCACACCCCGATTACGAACTCAGAGCAGGTACTCTGCTCCATGACCCGATCAACAAAGAGTTCAGCAAGATCCTCACCCCGAGGAACATCACGGAGGATCTCTGCCTGTACCACATCGCATTCAACAAGGATGCGCTCTCGTACTTCACCCGAGTTCCCGAAGACCTGAACGACCGACTGGAGAAATTCATGTCTCGTTATGGCAAGGAGATGCCGGACAAGGACGTGGAAATCAAGAAGCGTCAGGCTCAGGTTCTGAGCAAGCAGATCGAGTCCGTGAAAGCCGAACTCGAAGAGCTGAACAAGAAACAGATCGAGCTGAACGCCAAGCTCGATGAGTACTCCAAAGCCATGGAGGCAATCCATGCCATTCTCGACTCGGCATCCGCCGAGGAGAAGACCGAGGAGAAGACCGAGGAGAAGACCGAGGAGAAGCCCGAGGAGAAGACCGAGGAGAAGCCCGAGGAGAAGCCCGAGGAGAAGCCCGAGGAGAAGCCCGCCGACATCGACACCGAGGTGAAGGAGTTCATCGACGCCGGGATGGATCTGGAAGCCATCAAAGAAGCCTATGCAGACTCGCAAATGTCTGCCGGGGAGATCGAAGAGGCTTACAACCGGATAGTCAATCCCGTTTCAGAGGCTCCCAAGAAGGGAGCCAAAAAAGGAGGGTCCAAATAGGACTGGTAATAGGACGGGGTCGCTTCCCGTCCCTCCTACTATTAAAATTACGCCAGTATGAAAGTTGCACAGATCAAATCAGCTCCTCAGTTCGAATCCCGGGACTGGAGACAATATGGCATCCAAACATACGGAGATACCAACGACTTTCCCCAGACAGTCAGCGAGATTGTTCAGGCTTCAAAGACCGGCAATGCCTGCTTGAGCATATACAATGACTTCGTATACGGTCATGGATTCAAAGACCCCGGCATCTACAAATTGCGGGTCAACAAAGAAGGGGAGAAGCTCGACAAGATCCTCCGCATGGTCTGCAAAGACTTTACATTATGGCATGGGTTCGCCATCCATGTTAACTATAATATGAACTTCCGCGTCAGTTCTATCCACCACATTCCGTTCGAGTCACTCCGACTTGCGAAGGCAGACGATGATGGATTCATTGGCCGGACGGCATATCACCCCGACTGGGGTCACCGAGACAAGACGAGATCCCGATGGTCACCGTCTGACATCGAGTGGTTTCATCTCTTCAACCCGGATCCGGAGGTTATTCTGAACCAGGTAGGAGAAGCTGGCGGATGGGACAATTATAATGGCCAGATCCTCTACTTTTCAGGAGACTCCGAAGGCAGTCCCTCTTATCCGGTCCCCATCTTCATCGCTGAGATGACCGACATGAGAACCGAGGAAGCACTTGCCAACGTAGCCGGCCGAAACGCATGCTCCAACTTCTTGTCCGCTGGAATATTGGTAGACATCAAGGACGAGACTCAAGACCAGTCCCAAGTCAATGAGACGCAGAAAGAGCTCAACAAATTTCAGGGAGACGAGAATACCTCTCAACTGTGGTACATTCAGTGTAAGTCCAAAGACGAGGTGCCCCAGTTCATAAGATTCTCCGGGGAGAACTACGACAAAGCATTCGAAGTAACGCAGAGAGTCATCCCGGAGAACATTGGCCAATCCTTCAAGCAACCCCCCATTCTCCGAGCTGTTGACGTGGGGGCTAACTTTGGGGCTGATCTCATGACCAATGCCTACAAGTACTACAACTCTGTTACAGTACGGGAGCGTCAGCAGCTGGAGGAGACTTTCGTATCGATCTTTGAGTACTGGTGGGCTCCTTTGGAAAATCCCGACTTCGCTATTCAGTCTCTCACTTACAATGCCGGCGAGTCTATAGCAGACAGAATTGGCAAGGACAACATGACTCAGGTACTGGAGATTATCCGGGACCAGATGCTCTCCACTGTTCAGAAGAGAAACATGCTCAAGCTCATCTATGGGCTTTACGACGAGGAGATTATAAAACTCATGCCCGATGATACTCAACTCTAACGACCTTCGGAATGTTCGGCCGATAGCCGAGAACATCGACGATCCGGCCAGACTGGAACCATACATCCGGGAGGCTGAGACCCTCAGATTGGTGGATGCCATAGGAGCCAACCTCTACAGATGGCTCGACGAGACAGACTTTTCTGGCCCCGGACCTTTCCAATATGGGGACGTAACCATTACAAAAGATCAGTACACTGCCGCCATGGAAGGCGGGTATTATGATGGTGGCTGTTCCGGGGATTGTCGAAGCGAAGGACTCAAGATCGCCATTGCATACATTGCGTATTCCCGATTCATCGTCAACAATCCAATCAATCCCACTGCCTTCGGTGTGAGGTACAAAGATGGCGAATTCAGCACTCGAGTAGAAGACAACATAATCGTCCGTAGCTCGAACGAAGCACGGAACATCGGGGAAGCCTACCTCGAGAAGGCTATAAATCACCTTAAAGCTCTGCGGTTACTGACTCCATGTACTGAATATAAGGAGTCTCCGGCTCGTAAAATTATTATAGGACGTGAAAAGTTATAAGTTTCACAGATATGAAGGAGGAAGTCATGAGAGTGGGAAAATGGATATGCGGGAGCATTGTAGGGTTTTGGGGGCTTTTAGCTCCGGTCCAGGTCCTTATCCTCTGTGTCTGTATTGCCGTTATCGTCGACTTCATAACTGGAAATATTGCTGACTACAAACGTCACAAACGAGCTCATCAAAAATATGTGTTCAAAAGCGAGAAAATGTGGGATACCTGTTGGAAGTTGGGACTCAGCATTGTCGGTATCGGCATGGCCTACATGCTTGACATGTGTGTCCTCCCGAACTTGGGGGGTCTCAACCTTGCCAACTTCTTTGCTGCCTTCATCGTCGGAACAGAGTTTTGGAGCTTTCTCGAGAATTCAGCTATAATCTCAAATCATCCCATATTCAGGGCTCTCCGGTCGTACATGGAGAGATCAGTCAGCAAGAAGACTCAAATAGATTTTGAATGCCATGAAGACAAGTAAGTATTTTAAGCCCGAGGAATTCGAGCGATGCAATCCGTCCTGCTCCATCGAAGACATGGACCAGGACTTTCTCAATCTCCTGGATGACCTCCGTGAAAAGGCAGGCATCCCTCTCGTCCTCAATTGCGCTTATCGTTCCAAAGAACACGATAAGGCCAAAGGACGGTCCGGCAACAGTGCTCACACAGAAGGTTTGGCAGTGGACATCCGGTGTGCCTCGGGCCCCAATCGGATGAAGATCCTCCGGGCAGCCATTGCATTGCGGATCCGGAGGATAGGCATCGACGGGAATTTTATCCACGTAGATGCTTCTAAAACCCTCCCGCAGGACACGATATGGACTTACTAAAGAGAGTATTCTGCACAATAGTTCTTGTAGGTATAGGCTTTATAATCGGGCGTAAAACAGTCGAGGAAAAGACCGTTATAAAGTACGTCGATTTACCCCCAATTCAGGGGGAGGTCAAAGTCCCGGATTTGGTTCCAAAATGGGAGGGTTTTAGGAATCCAATCAAATTGATATATATCTATAAGGGCCAGGAGGAAAAGGTTCCTAAAACACCCCCAGAAATCACAAATGGAGGGGGTTTTGGGGAGGACCAAAAGGAGGTGGATACTCTGGAGAGCGTAAAAAGGACAATATTGGACTGGAATACGACCAGGAAATACGCTGGAACATTTTTCAAAGATCCCAAAATTGGCCAATTTGACTGGGAGGCTACAGTCCAATACAACACTCTCCAGCATCTTACGTACAAGTACACCCCCGTCCGAGAACAGATCAAAGAAACGAGGTCCCGGAAATGGTCCCCCTTTCTGAGAGCTTCGGCTAACTCCTTCGGGCAGGTTGGGGTTGGGGGAGGCATATATTACAGAAATTTCGGAGTAGATATATCCTATATGCGGGACTTCGAGCTGACCCGATCGGGGTATGAGGTCGGCTTTAGCTGGAAATTTTAGGAAACTACTCCGTCCCGGGCTTAGGGGAGCCCGGGTTTTTTGTGTTCCCAAGCCGAGGATATTGGCCCCCGTGGCAGGGACCAGCAGTAAACAATGATAGGGAACATGTGTTCTTAAAGAGGATAAGCCCCCTAAAAAAGTTGATAAAACCATTGTTCCATTGTTCCGGTCCCCCGGCCCCAAAAGTTGGTCAAACCATTGTTCCATTGTTCCGGTCCCCCCAATGAAAAACATCCAAACCATTGTTCCATTGCTCACGGCTATCTCACTCTCTCCATGCTGCCCCATCTGTGGAACCAGATAATTGAGGTAAACAATCTGAAGATGATGATTAACTATGGCATGGACAAGATGAAGTTCGGTCAGGCTGTACTGTCGGGACAGAGCATCCGTCTGGTAGCTTCCTTACATTCACTGGCAAATTTGCGTGGTGTGGCAAAGGCGGAAATCAAGTTTGCCATTGAAATAGAGGGTGAAAAGAAGAAAGCGCTCGAAGGAATCGCGATTTTCTTATATTACTTTAACTGATGATGCGTAAAATGATATGCCCCCAATGCAAGGTGGGGGCATTTTTTGTGCTGAACGGTAACGGGGAGCGCCTGCCTGTATATGTATCGCGCGAGGGAGAGATTGTACCCAAAGACCTTGCCGCTTCTTTGGAAGGGTATGACTTGACGGAGGTCTACTGTTTATGCTGTTCCTGGCATGGCAGTCCGAAGCGTTTGCTGAAATATTGATGTATATACTCCTTCCATAAATGCCGGAGTGCCGCCGCAGGATGATAGAATAGCATTCGTGGTCCGGCATACCGCATCACTTCTCGCATCCGTTCTTTCATGGCAGGCTTGTAGCAATGAATGGGGCAGAGCCTGCAAGTGCTCTTTTTTTCGCCAAACGGGCAGCGGGACAGGCGTATGCGGGCATACTCCAATAATTCGAGGCATTGCGGGCAGAGTTCTTTGTTGCCCTCTTTCTTGCGGCAGTAGAGACGGATCATCTGTTCTACGGTGCGTTGCTCTTGGGCGATGCGTGATGGGCGGGTATTATTTTTACTCATTCATGCTGCGTTTTAGATAAATCATATCTTTCAGTTGCTTGCCCGCTTCGTATATGGGATGGTCATAGTTGTCCGTAAAAAAGTCGGGGATACGGTGCGAATATGTGAATCCGCAGCTTTCATAAAAGGGAACGGTCAGAGGACTGTCGCCCGTACCTACGAACATGGTTCGGCATCTGCCTGCATACCGTTCGAAAAGATATTCTATCAGCATCCTGCCATATCCCTGTCGCTGGAATTGCGGGTAGGTGGCGATGTTCTTTATCTCGAAAACATCTTCCGCTTCACGAGTAACGACACAAGCGGCTTTTATGTCACCTGCATCTGTCAGGACGAACATTTCGCCACGTTCCAGATAACGGTCTATCATTTGTTCCTGCTCGTCGGCGAGGAGTAGGAGGTCGAGGTATTGTTTTTTGTTATGGAGAACAGGACATATGCTTATCATATCGCTTTCATGGATTTACGTTGCAAAATTAATCTTTGCAGGTATAATACCAAACAAAAAACGAAATGATACTGTTGATTAATCTGTGATAATTCGTG
>ENA-UESJ01000569-UESJ01000569.1-human-gut-metagenome-genome-assembly--contig:-NODE-569-length-19636-cov-10.231402_pt1 | contig 19636 bp, 20 predicted proteins | sample MGYA00243000_ERZ508001 | MGnify/ENA primary metagenome ERZ508001 (study PRJEB26167, sample SAMN06115479) | human gut metagenome | host: Homo sapiens | place: China:Chongqing | collected 2015-03-03... | reverse complement strand
GTCCTATATTATATTTATGTACGTGAACATTATTATATATTGCCACTCTCACCAGTAACGGTCTTCCGCATCCCCGTAGAGAGCCACCACCCGGTCGGCGTCCTTTTTCTTCTTCGCCCGCAGGTAGCTCACCGAGATGTTCTTGTCCGTGTAATACTGCACGAGGTTGCGGTACTCCAGCAGCCGCTTGTAGCTCTGGTCGATGATAGCCAGCCGTTCGGCATCCGAGAGCGACATCCCCGTCACGTTCACCACGTTCTTCAGATCTTGCAGGATGTCCGCACTCTCGCTCAACAGCTTGGCGTACCCGAACGAGATGGTTTCCAGCTCGTCCGGCGTGTAGTTCGGGTCGCCCAGCATCTTCTGGTAGTTGCGCACGTAGATTTCCGAGATGTCCGCCACCAGCCCGATGGACTTCTTCACCTTCACTCCGCCTTTCACCACGTCATGCACCGCCTTTAGCGCATCGTAATACTTCCGCCCCTGCTCGAATATCTTCGCCGTTTCCCTGAAGCCGTCCAGCGTGTGCTGTGCGGTGGCGGAGGTCTCCACGATCTCCTTAGCCGTGTTGATGATGCCCTGCGCCAGATTGCCGGGGTCGTGTACGACCCATTGGGCGTTGGCCGCACCTGCCGTCAGGCACGCCACGCCCAGAATGATTGCCTTTATTGTTCTCATGTCCTTACTGTTTTAGGGTTCCGTCACTCTTTCTCCTGTACTCTCCGCCCGGCGACAGCCGGATGCGGTCTTTCTCCCGGTCATAGTCCATCATCACGGCGAAGCCCGTCTCGATGAACAGCACCCCTTCCGTTTCCCGGACGAGGTAGGTCTCCGCTTCACTGTCGCCCTTGTGGTTTCTGTGCATGACCGTTACACGGTACTTGCCGTCCTCTTCCCAGAGGGTGAAGGGCGGCTTGCCGCCCGTGCTGACCCACTCGCCGCACATCTTTTCCAACCGTTCCGCATTTGTCTCCTTGCAGGAAATGACAAACGCCAGCGCCACCGTCACCGCCGACAGCAGCAGGATTAAATTCAATCGTCTCATCTTGATTCCGTTTTTTTAAGTTTTACAAAATTTTATTCTCTCCATGCCGTTTAGCCGTTTGTACATCCAGCCGTTCAGCCAGCCAGCCGTTTAACTGTTTAACCGTTTGACCGTTTAGCCGTTTGGTTAATCGTCCGACCCTTTAGCCGTTCGTCCGGTCAATCAACCACCCGTCCGGCAGCCTGTCCGCCGCTCCCAGTTAGCACATCGGTACATTATTTATACTTCGTCTCCGCCAGTCGCTTGATGGCAAGCTCCAAATCCCCGCCCAGCTCTTCCGCCAGTGCGAACACCTCCGTCTTCTCGCTCTCTTCGGTGGTATAGGTCAGGTACTCGGCAGCCGATACCTCCGTGGCATACACCGCCGACTGCACCCCGTTCAGACCGATCCACACCTACCTTTATCCCCTTACGTTCCAAAATAACATACGGTTTGACAAGCCCCTCCAAAACAGTTCCCTGTACACCATAATTAGCACAAACAACAGGAAAATCCGCCATTTTAAAAAGACGTGCCATATTATCCAAGCCCAAATCAAACTCATGATTTCCAATAATCCCGGCATCATATCCCATTTCATTCATCAGCTTCACTTCAACCTCACCACCAAACATATTATAAAAAGGAGAGCCTTGTGAAAAGTCACCACAATCAAACAATAACAAATCCTTATCCTGTTTCCGTATTTCTTTTATTAAGGTAACACGACGTACAAAACCCGCTTTTCCTGCAAACTCCGGATTCGGATCAGTAATGGGGATAGGTTCCACACGGCTGTGGGTATCATTAGTATGAAGTATCAAAAGTTCTTTGATATCCTGTGCTGCCAGCGCACAACATACACACAAAGCAGTAAATAATACATATATTCGTTTCATAACGGTTCAGTTTATTCTTTAACGGTAATTCTTCCTTCTATCTTTGAGTCTATTTTCTTCCCTGCTTTAGTCTGCTCATTCACATAGTTCAGAAACAACTGACGCACAGTGGCCTTTTCAGGCAGCAATTTATCCGCATCGCCCACTTTGGCAAAAGCAGTCATATGGTCATTTCCCTCAGCCAAATAATCCAAGGTGGCTACTTTATACTCTTTGGAGTCTTCAATTTCTTTTCCGGCCACTGTAGCATCCAATAATTTTCCATCTCCAGAAATTTCAAGACAAGCGCCACTTAATCCCTCACCATGCACAGCTGCTATATTTTCAAAAAGTTCACGCAGCAAAACCCCATTCATAGTAACAATGCACAATGTATTTTCAAAGGGAGTTATTTCATAAATATTACCGTAAGTTATATCCCCCTCGGGCAAAGCCGTACGTAGTCCCCCCATATTCGTCACCCCCACGTCGGCCATACGGCCTATATATGCAGAAGCAGAATAACGTAAAATATCCGCTACCAAGTTGGATAACTCACTTTCAGGACGAAAGCGATCCATAAAACGAGCGCTTTGTCCTATGACCGGTGACATAATACTATCAACCGTTTTTTGATACGGAGCCAAAACAGCGATTGCAGCGGAATCCGGATTAGCATCCAAAGCTGCTGTCACTTCTATCCTGCTTCCCTCAACTGATGCCAGAGAATAGCCTGAATGACAGCTTGAAAACATAAAAATCCCGGCTACTATTCCTGCCGGAATGATACACATAATTCGGTTTGGTTTCATGTTTATTAGTTGTTTATTGCCCAAATGTAGTTAAAAAAGAAGTTGCAACCAACGATATCAGATGAAAAATAGTTGAATTTAATTTGGCTGTATGACAAAAATCTAGTAATTTTGCACCGCTTTCGCGCAATCGCTGTCAAAGAAGAGTTACTTGATATGTTGCGTTGGTAACGATAAACAATTTAAAATCAAAAAAAATGGATTTAATTAAAATTGCTGAAGAAGCATTTGCTACTGGCAAACAGCATCCTTCATTCAAAGCTGGTGATACTATTACAGTGGCATACCGTATCGTTGAAGGTAGCAAGGAACGTGTACAGTTGTACCGTGGTGTTGTTATCAAAATCGCTGGACATGGTGACAAAAAACGTTTCACCGTTCGTAAAATGTCTGGAACTGTAGGTGTTGAACGTATTTTCCCTATCGAATCTCCGGCTATCGACAGTATCACTGTTAATAAAGTTGGTAAAGTTCGTCGTGCTAAATTGTACTATTTACGTGCTCTTACTGGCAAGAAAGCTAGAATTCAGGAAAAAAGAGTTAATCAGTAAGATTTATCATTCCTACATAAAAAAGGAGTATTCTCTTCCCGAGAATACTCCTTTTTTAATTTACATCCCCTTTACCACGATTTTTTATATAATCATGAACAAACAGACTTGAAATAGCATTTATATTTAATATTGAATCAAACTTAAACCATTTATGAAAAGAATAATGTTCATTTTAGGAGTAAGCATCATTATGGCCTTACTTACTGTTACCACAGCCTTGGCAGGTTGGTGGCTCGGAGCGTCTCTGCCTCTAGATATATCTGATACCACTCGACAAATAGCAGCATTACTCACCGCTTCTGCTTGTACATGGATACTCTATATTGTAAGTCGCAAAGTACTGACAAAAATCAGTCTCAAACCATACTAAATATATAGTCCATTAAAACAAAAAGGTCAACCGATTCTATATCATTCTCGATTGACCTTCTTATTTAAAATCTTGTTTTCATCATTCCTTATTTTCTGTTTCCTGTATCCCGGACTCTTCCTTTCCACGTAAATAAACAGAAGGTGCCACACCGAATTGTTGCTTAAAACATTTACTAAAATAGAACGGATCATTAATACCTACTTTATAAGAAACTTCGGCTACCGTATAACGATTTTCCAACAACAGTTCCGCCGCTTTCTTCATACGAATAATCCGGATATATTCATTGGGTGAATATCCCGTCACCCCACGTACCTTACGATAAAAAACGGTTCGTCCCAATCCCATCATCGAAGCAAACTCATCAATCGTAAACTGAGCATTACCAATCTGTTGATCCATAACCATCTGTAATCTGTCAGCAAATTCTTTATCCTTATCAGAGGTACAAATAGCCGGTCGTACCATATTCGGATCATTCGAAAATTTCTCACGTAATTTCTCACGTTGCTCTATTAGTTTGAAAGCGCGTGCCAACAGTAGTTTCGGGCTAAAAGGCTTAGTAATATATGCATCCGCACCACTTTCCACGCCTTCCAAATGACTTTCGGCAGAACTCATAGCTGTCAATAAAATAATAGGTATATGACTTGTATCAAAATCATTCTTCAATTTTCGGGTTACCTCAAATCCTGTCATCCCCGGCATCAGCACATCACAGATTATCAAATCAGCATCATACGTACGTGCACGTTCCAATCCAGACGGACCATCCGCCTCGGCCACAACTTCAAAATATTGTCCCACTTCTTCTTTCAAAAACTCACGTACATCGTTATCATCTTCTATAATAAGTACTTTACGCTTATTAAGTGGTGCAGATGGAAGTTCCACGCCCCCTTCTTGCGCCGATATTTCTTCTGCAAGAACAGCTGCATGATGTACTTCCTCCTCTTCCAACAACACATTATGGGGAATCAGAAAATCTTTTTCCTCATAAACAGAAATATCAGTAGGCAAACTGACCGTAAATATAGACCCACCACCTTCATTTTCAGTATATACTATCGTACCTTTATGTACACACACCAGTTCATGTGTCAAATGCAGGCCGACTCCGACACTACTACCCGAAAAGCTACTTTGCATAAAACGCTTAAATAACTCATTACGTTTCTCTTTAGGAATGCCTACACCGGAATCGGCTACCGATATGACCAACTGTTTCTTTGCTTCATCCACCGTCACAGAAAAAGTCACTTTTCCACCGCTGGGTGTATATTTGAAAGCATTAGACAACAAATTATAAGTCACTTTGTCCAAATAACCCTTATCGATAAACATCTTATAAGAAGCTACAGATGGCAAGAACTTGAAATCCATATTCTTAGACTCAGCAGCATCATTGAAACTCAAGAAGATTTCATACAAGAAAGCCATGACATCCGTTTCCTCCAAAGAAAGGGCCAGTTTATTATTCTGCATCTTACGGAATTCCAGCAACTGATTGATAAGACGCAACATACGCTGGGTGCTTTTATCCATGACCTTCAATGAATAAGCCATTTCTTTAGGGATTTTACCACCACGCTGCATCTTTTCCAATGCTCCTTGTATCAAAGTCAAGGGAGTACGGAACTCATGAGAGATATTCGTGAAAAAAACTAATTTATACTCTGTCAGCTGTTTCTCCACCTGTATACGATTACGCAAAGTATTAAAGTCACGCATCAGTCTGAAAGTGATATATAGCGCCACCCCTATCAAAATAGCATAAATAAAGAAAGCCCAAGTAGTTTTCCAAAAAGGAGGAACAACAATAATCTTCAAAACCGTTTCTTTATCTCCCCACACACCGACCCCATTGCAAGCTTTCACCCGCAATTTATAAGTACCGGGTGCCAGGTTCTTATAAGCTGCAAAATTCAACGAAGACGGTATACTCCACTCTTTATCATAATTATCCAACCGATACGTATATTTAGTACTATTCGTTCCGGAATAATCAAATGTAGAGAAATCTATGACAAAAGAATTTTGAAAATATTTCAACTCGATTTCATCTGTATAAATCAACGAACGGTCTAACGGAGAATCCACATCGCCCGGGCGCATGGCAATACCATTAATTCGAAGATTGGTAAAAGCTGCCATAGGAGTTACAGTGGAATTATTCACAATTTTGCCGGGAGTGATAACAACCAATCCATAATTAGAACCAAACATCAGTTTGCCATCCTTACTCACACAACCACTGTTCTCACTATAGACATTCCCTAACGCATATGCCGAGAAAAAGAAATTTTCAAAGGCATGTGTATCCGGATCAAAACGAGAAATACCATATTCCGTTGCAACCCAAAGCTTACCCTCCCTGTCTTCAACAATAGATTGCACCATACTGTTTACCAGTCCGTCACTTCCATCATAATGCTCAAAAGTCAAGTTTCTGTAATCACCTTCTGGCATACACATACTGAAGCCTTTTCCTGAAGTACCTACCCATATCCGGCCTTTACTATCTTGATGGATACATTTTATTTCATTACTACGTAACTTACCGTTATTATAATTATAAGTAATATAGTTATCCGGGGCATTCATTAACGAATCAGGATTAAATATGTAAACTCCGGCACTGGTGCCCACCCATATCCATCCATTATTGTCTTCCTGTATCACACGAATCTGGCGCTGGCTATAAAAATTGTTCAAAAACCGCTTGAATACATACTTATCCTTTTCCTTCACCGCCAAATTCAATCCACCGCCAAAAGTACCTATCCACATTCTATTCTTCCGGTCCCGGTAAAGAGTAAAAATATTATTATTCCCAATAGACAGAGGATCATCCGAGTGATAAGTGTACCATTTTCCGTCAATACTCAATCCGTTTCCACGGCTACCCAACCAAATACTACCATCAGCCCCTTCCTCAACAGCATAAATGTTAGAATCAAAATAACGACTGCTCTCTATCGTTTTCAAATGAGGGTCATAAATATACAATCCTCCACGACGGGTCCCCAGCCAAATCTTATCATCAGGCATACGGTTGATCATACGCACGGTATTTGAACGGTCTGATAAAGTTTCATCTTCAGGAAAAACACGCTCAGCTCCTTCATTCAAGACCGAAAGACGAGAAATACCCGTATATTCCGAACTGACCCAAATACCACCGGCTCGATCCTCCATAATATATTGCAAGAAATTTGAAGTGATATGACTGAATCCATTAATATTGGATTCGAAATGCTGCAATTCATCAGTTGCCAAATCATAAGCAAACAAACCGTTACCATAAGTGGAAATCCAAACAATATCACGAGAATCATGAACGATGTGGTAACGTTCCTCATCTATATAATTTACTTTATCAGCCGGAATCAGTTGGAAAGACTTGACAAATCTGGTCTTGGCGTTGACATACCATACCTTACCTGTATGATTATAAATCCAGAAATTCCCCCGGTTGTCAATCTGAACTTGTCCTCTTGCTATATTCAGTTCCGTATCCCGGCTCACCTGATGAGTTCTCAAATTAAAGACATAACTGCCATCTTCCGTAAAAACGATCCAATCGTTTTGCAAGCGCATGGTACTATATACTTTACTACCTTCACCTAAACGGGTAACAATACGGCTATCCTCTCCTTCTCTCTTCAACGAAATTGTTCCTGTTCCCGAAAGAAAAAAAACATCTTTACCAAAAGACATCATCTTGAAGGCATCATGATTTTCTTCCACCAATACTGCCTTGTTCCCTACCACTTGAGCTATACCGTCATGGCTACCAATCCATATTCTTCCTTGCTCATCCTCAGATATATAAGTAATATTATTAGAAGGGAGATTGTTATTTTCTTTCTTGAAAACCACAGATGTAAATTCACCATTCATATAAGTCACTTTACGACACCCGTTTCCATCCTGCCACAACCAGACATTACCTTCACGGTCAGTCATCTTGTAACTATACAGTTGCTCATATTCCCCACAACCGGTAAAATCAACAAAACAATCTTTCTTCAGATCATAACAACTAAACAACTCGGCAGAAGTCGCAATCCATAAGAAACCATTTTTATCTTCTTCCAAATCGCGAATCCGATGGTCTATCAACGAAATTTTATTTCCACCCTCAGGACGATAAGTCACAAACGAATTCCCGTCATAACGACTAAGTCCATTCAGCGTTCCCATCCAAATAAAACCTTTGCTATCCTGATATATATACCGAATTGAGTTATTGGCGACCCCATCTCCCGTAGTCATATGAGTAGAACGCACCTCGACTGATGCGGCAATACTCTGACTGAAAAGAATAAAGAATGCCCATAGAGCATAGATGTGTTTTTTCATATCATTTATCACAGTGTTTTTGTCTTGCAAAGGTATAAAAAAAGAGTGTATCAGAATGAATCGATACACTCTTTTTTATTTTAATCCATATGGAAGACCTCGGGCAGCGGAATAGTAACCGGAGAGTTATCCGGATTCACTTCCATGATATCCGCCATATAGTCCCACCATTTCTGCACGATAGGATTGGCTCCCATATCTTGCGAAGACTCCTCTCCTTTAGTTTTCTGACAAGCAAACAGAATATTTGTATCCTTGTCCCAATAAATGGAGTAATCATATACTCCTCCATCGGACAACATTTTTTTTAATTCCGGCCAAATGGCTGCATGTCTCTTCTCATACTCTTTCTCGAAGCCCGGCTTCAAGAACATTTTAAAAGCTTCACGTTTCATGGTATTTTCCTCCTTTTTATAAAGTCCTTGTTTTTACTTATTTAGTTTCTCCATCCATTACATGGAAAATTGGTTCGGAAGTCTTTTGTTCCGTACGGTAATATTGCACGGCACTATCATTCATTTTAGGATGCTGCTTGTTCAGCAAATTAATCATCTCAGCACCCGCCCAAAGTACCGGTCCATAGCCGTGGGCAGCATACACATTGACCGGACGATAATAATAAAAAGCCGGATCAAAAGCCATACCTGTACCTACACAAGTTCCATCCACCTGACCTTCCGCATTGATTTGGGTGGTAACGGCATGCCATCCCAACTGTGCCACCGGACCGTATGCCATAGCATCAATCCATCCTTTATTGATAGCATGGGCAAAGCAATATACATAAATAGCCGTGGCCGAGGTTTCCAGATAAGAATCGTTACGATCCAGCAACTGATGCCAGAAACCTTCACCACTCTGGCAGGCAGCAAGACCACGTACATGAGCACGGAACAGCTCCAGTATTTTATCGCGCTGAGGATAATCCTCCGGCAACACATCCAAGACCTCACACATAGTCAACAACGCCCAACCATTGGCACGTCCCCAATGGAAAGCAGGATGATCCTGCATACCTTCCACCCATCCATGACGGAAAAGGTTTTTCTCGGGTACCCACATACGGTCTGCAAATTGAAATATCTGACGTACAGCTTCGCTCAAATACATTTGCTTTTTATCACCGGCAATACATGAATACCAAGCTACCGGCGGAATACCCATAAACATATCGTCCAACCACAGCGTATTATGTTGTGGACGGGTACGGGCAAATGTTCCATCAGCAAGACGATACTCCTTATTCACAATAAAATCCATATAATTATCAATCAACGGCTTAAGTTCCGGTGAATTTTCCTTCATCTGCACCTTGACCATAGCCGCGCACACCGCCCCGGCATCATCCAATGCATGAGGAGTCAGAATTTGTTTCATCTGCGGATCTACAGTTCCATACTTTTCCAATACCTTACGGAAGTGCGGAGCAACCTCGGCCAGAAACTGAAAACGATCTGTTACATATTTATAATAAGCCTGATCCCCCGTAGCCTCAGCAGCAGCCAACATAGCTGAATAAGTCACCCCCCATTCATAACTTGCCAAACGGAAAGCACCTCGTTCCAGCTGTGCATCAGCCGTCATATTGGCATAATCCGTAATAACCTTACCTGTATTCTTATCAACGACACGAGTCGGAGTATTCTTTTCCAAATAACGAAGGACACGATTCATATCGGCCTTTATCTCCACCGATGTACGCTGACGTATCATGTTAACTTTCTCGGCAGCCGCATCCAGCTCATCCAATTGCAACAAAGCTTCCGACCACATCAAAAGTACATAAGCATAACGCAGAATCGGTTCATCAATAGGACTATTGTATGCATACTCGCAATCATAACCTTCCATCACAAATTTACGATGACGATAAGCAAACTCTGCCTCACCATTGCCATCCTGTTTCAAGTCATACTTACCGGTTACTCCCCAATCTGCAGCCTCCTGCGCTTTCACAGAATGGCTTGACTGTCTTACCGGCCAACGATATACATAAGGAACCGGCGTCGTATTTCCCGCCTTGTACATATCGCCATCTCCGCCCAAAAACTCTTCACCATAAGGCATGCAAATTTCTGTTTTGCCTGTTCTACCTTCTTGCTCTCCGCCTCTGGAGTAGGATATAAACCTTTATCATGCATAATCTTAAAAACATCATCCTGAATTTCATGCTCCTGCTCTAATATCTTTAACATTACGTTTCTTACATTTTCATGCACACATTCATTAGAAAATGTGTTGTAATTACCTGTCGCTGTTTTTACTGATGTAAGTGCATCATCAAGAGCTTCTTTTTCGCCGTAAACTGTCTCCATGTCAAATTGCCTCCTTTTTATTAAAGTTGATTGTAAAGCATATTGAAATGTCCCTGATGCTTATCGGAAATTTCTTTAAAACAATTTTTTACTTTGTCATCTTCCGCGTGCTCTGCAAGCATTTTAAATTTTTTTACAAGAAGTTCTTCTTCTTTAAGGCAATCATTTATTGCCGAAAGTTCTTTTTCTGATAACTCTGCCATATATGCCTCCCCAATAATTTATTATCACGAACAATTACAGTATTGTTCCAAAATAAAATTTTTATACTTAATTTTTAATTTGCATATTTACAAACATATGTTCGTATGATATTATTATATCAAACAAACGTTCGTTTTATTTTTATTTTACCGGAGGCAGCATGATGATTATTCAATATAATATGGATTTGACAGAAAAGTTAAGAATTCTCGGAGACGCCGCAAAGTTTGATGTATCATGCAGTTCAAGCGGCGTTGACCGTAAGAATAACGGCAAAGGAATAGGCAATTCCAAAGCATGCGGCATATGTCACAGTTTTGCTGCTGATGGACGTTGTATCTCTCTTTTGAAGATCCTTTTTACTAATGAGTGTATTTTTAACTGCCGCTATTGTATCAACCGCTCTGATAACGATACTGTACGCACCAGTTTTACGCCTGAGGAAGTATGCACTCTCACAATGCAGTTTTACCGCCGCAACTATATCGAAGGTCTTTTTTTAAGTTCCGGCATAACGCACAATCCCAACTATACTATGAGCCAGCTTGTAGAGACTGTTTATCTTTTACGCGAGAAGTACCATTTTGGCGGATATATACACCTGAAGGCCATACCGGGTGCAGCGGCTGACCTTATTGAAGCTGCTGGTATGTATGCTGACAGAATGAGTGTTAATCTTGAGCTTCCGACTGCTGACGGACTTGCCTTACTTGCACCGCACAAGAGCCGCAAAACTATTCTCACTCCTATGCGTCAGATTCAGAATGGTATATATAAGAGCCGTGAGCTTCCTCTTATTGATAATAAGACTGCCTCTCTTCCCGGCAGCACTACCGATAACACTCCTGATAATTCTGACAGTAATTTTTATAATAACCACATAAGCACAGCAGACCGTTTTCATGCTCCAGGCATCATATCAGGCAGCAGCACACACAATCTTTCTACAGTCCGACCAGTAAACAATTCATTTGTTCCCGCCGGACAAAGCACACAGATGATTATAGGTGCAACACCTGAGAGCGATTATCATATAGTCACTATAGCAGAAGCATTATATAAACAATATGATTTAAAGCGTGTATATTACTCTGCCTTTGTCAATGTCAATAATGATGACACTCTTCCAATCCAGAATGATTCGTCAGACGTTCCGCTGCTTCGCGAACACCGCCTCTATCAGGCTGACTGGCTTATGCGTTTTTATGGGTTTAAGTCAGCTGAACTTTTAAGCCCCGAAAAGCCTAATTTTAATATTTTCATTGACCCTAAGTGTGACTGGGCAATACGGCATCTGGAACATTTTCCTGTCGAGATTAACCGTGCCGATTACTATACACTTCTGCGTGTTCCCGGTATCGGCGTCAATTCCGCAAGACGTATTGTGCGTGCAAGACGCAGTGCAAAGCTTGATTTTAACGATTTGAAAAAAATCGGTGTTGTGCTTAAACGTGCCATATATTTTATAACTTGTCAAGGACACATGATGTATACAAATATGCATATTGAGCAGAACTTTATCACCAACAATCTTATAAGTTCTGAACAACGTAAGAATTATGAGATAAGCAGCCATGATACTTACAGACAGATGTCTTTATTTGATGATTATAATATAAAAAGCGGAGTTTAATCTTATGAATAATACAGATATTACCAATAAAACTATTTATCTTTGTGATGACACTATAGAAGGCATTTTCACTGCAATTTACAAGGCATGGGATAATAACCCAAAAACAACAGATGTAAGAATCCGCAGCAGTTCATCTTCATTATCTTTTTTTGAAAGCTATATAGAGACAGACACTGACTATGAACTTGCATTAAAAGTATATAATACTATAATCAGAAAGCTGTCGTGGGATATTTATTTTTATATATACAGAACCGCACTCTCATATGAAGAAGAACGTGCCTCATATATATACTCATTTTTAAAAAAGGCTTTTAAAATGGGGCCGGCTATTATAAATATGCTCCACGATGATGATGTACTAAAGATATTTAATATTGATAAACAGGTCGGACGTGAGTCACATAGCTTTTTGGAATTTGTACGATTTGAAGAACTTGCCAACAGTGTACTTGTAAGCCGCATAGAACCAAAGAGTAATATAACCCCTCTTATAAGTGAGCACTTTGCTGACAGATTACACTGTGAAAACTGGATAATACTTGATACCGGACGAAACTTCGCTGCCATACATGAAGCTTCAAAGCCTGTGTTTTTTTCTTATCTCACAGAAAGTGAACTTGCAAATTTTTCTGTATTATCAGACACAGAAAAAGGCTTCCAGAATCTTTGGAAAACATTTTTTGACACTATAGCTATAAAAGAGCGATGCAATCCAAAACTTCAACAGAGTAACATGCCGCTTCGCTACAGAAAATATATGAAAGCAGAAAACAAGGGGGGACATGTATAAACACATGTCCCCGATTATTCTCACAAACAGCCTGCTACAGTCTGTTTAATCTGATTTTACTTGTAGCCGCGTGCACCTTTTAATCGTGCCATAGCTCTTGATAACGATGCCTGCGAAATATGATATTCCATTATGCTTTGCTTTGTTCTGAGCTGTTCCTTAGCTCTTTCCAACGCTGCTTCGGCACGGAATTTATCAATTTCTTCCGGCTTTTCTGCCGAATATACCAAAACATCGACTTTGTTATGGTCAACCTCAACAAGTCCATCTGAAACAATAGCATTCATCCATGTTCCGTCAGGAAGCTTAAATTTGATTTCACCAATTTCAACTGTAGATGTCATCTGCTCATGATTTGCCATGATTGCCATCTGACCATCATAAGCAGGATATATAAGTATCTCACATTCTCCGTCATAAAAAACCTTATTGCAGGCTACTATTTTCAATGAAAAAGTGCTCATACATGACACCTCTCTTAATTCTTAGCCATCTGTTCAGCTTTTGCCTTAACGTCATCAATATTACCTACGTTAAAGAATGCTGCCTCAGGATAGTCATCCATCTCACCATCAAGAATAGCTTTGAATCCTTCAATTGTCTCTTTAACAGGAACGAAACGTCCCGGAGTACCTGTGAAGTTTTCTGCTACAAAGAATGGCTGAGAAAGGAATCTCTGAACCTTTCTTGCTCTGTATACAGTAAGCTTATCTTCATCTGAAAGCTCTTCCATACCAAGAATTGCAATAATATCCTGAAGTTCTCTGTACTTCTGTAATATCTCCTGAACACGTCTTGCAACATTGTAATGTTCTTCACCGACAACATCAGCTTCAAGAATTCTTGATGATGATTCAAGTGGATCAACAGCAGGATAAATACCCTGTTCTACAATCTTTCTTGAAAGAACTGTTGTTGCATCAAGATGTGCAAATGTTGTTGCAGGAGCCGGGTCAGTAAGGTCATCGGCAGGTACATAGACAGCCTGTACTGATGTAACAGAACCATCCTTTGTAGAAGCGATTCTCTCCTGAAGTTCACCTACATCATTAGCAAGTGTAGGCTGATAACCAACGGCTGAAGGCATACGTCCGAGAAGTGCTGAAACTTCCGAACCAGCCTGAACAAAACGGAAGATGTTATCAATAAACAAAAGCACATCCTGCTTCTTAACATCTCTGAAGTATTCAGCCATTGTAAGACCTGTCTCTGCAACTCTCATACGAGCTCCAGGTGGTTCATTCATCTGACCAAACACTAACGCTGTTTTATCAAGAACTCCTGACTCTTTCATTTCTGTCCAGAGGTCATTACCCTCTCTTGAACGTTCACCAACACCGGTAAATATAGAATATCCACCTCTCTCAGTTGCTATATTATGAATAAGCTCCTGAATAAGAACTGTCTTACCAACACCGGCACCGCCGAACAAACCAATCTTACCACCTTTTGCATAAGGGGCAAGCAAATCGATAACTTTAATACCTGTCTCAAGCATCTCTACTACCGGACTCTGGTCCTCAAATGTAGGTGGTTCTCTGTGGATTGACCAATGTGTCTCATTTTCGAGACTCTCACCACCATCAATAGTATCACCGAGAACATTAAAAAGTCTTCCAAGTGTTTTCTCACCTACAGGGACTTCAATTGCAGAACCAGTAGCTACTACCTTCATATCACGGCAAAGACCTTCACTGGCTGCAAGCATAATACAGCGGACAGTATTATGTCCTATATGCTGTGATACCTCCATAACGCACTTTTTACCATTGTTAATAACATAAAGTGCATCCTTGATAGACGGAAGATTGTTATCACTAAACTCTACGTCAACTACAGGTCCTGAAACCTGTACAATCTTACCTATATTTTCCATAGTTGTAAGTCTCACCTCACTTGCTTCTTCTTTTTCTTTTTCAAAGCCTTGGCACCACCGATTACCTCAGTGATTTCCTGTGTAATTGCAGCCTGTCTTACTCTGTTATACTCAACCGATAATTCTTTTAACATTTCCTCGGCATTGTTTGTGGCGGACTGCATCGCCATCATTCGGGCATTCTCCTCACTGGCTGAAGCCTCAACTAAAGCACCATACATAAATCCTGTAACATAGTTATATACCAGTTTTTTAAGGACTTTTTTAGGTGATGGATATATAAAGAAATCGCCATCATTTTCATAAGTTCCTTTTTTATAATCATCGCTGTCATCTTCTGATGATTTACCATCTGGATTTTCATTACTGTTATAACTGTTACCACGTTTCTTCATTGCACTATCAAGCATTTCCTGCTTAATAAACTGGTGAGATTTTAACGGAAGAAGCTGTTGTATTTCAACTTCCTCGCTGATGCTGCTCACCATTTTTGTATAGATAACGTATACCTCATCAAATACTTCTTCTTTATAAAGCTCAACAATAAGTTCAGATATGACTCTCGCACGATGAACTGACGGATTAGTTGCCGTATACCGGAAATCGGCATCCACAGGATAACCCTGTCCTGCAAAATACTGTCTTCCCAATTCACCGACAACATATAATTTATATTCATCCGACTCATCACACAATCTCTGTGCTTCTTTTATAACATTATGGTTATAAGCACCTGCCATACCCTTATCGCCTGTAAGCACTATAAATGCCTTTTTCTTGACAACTTCATGCTGGTCTTTGCTTCTGTTATCAAAGTAGATATGTTCCATATCCGGAAAGTGATAAAGTATACTTGAAATCTGTTCCTGCAAACCGAAGAAATACGGTTCTGTATCTTCAAGCTGCTGTTTTGCTTTTCTAAGCTTCATTGAAGACATCATATACATTGCTCTTGTGATTTTCATTGTGTCCTGAATGCTTCTTATTCTGTTTTGAATTTCCTTTGCACTAGCCATAACACATCACTCCGTATTACTCTGTCATTGTTTCACTTTCCACACTCTTAGGCATTTTTACAGCCTTGAAGTTCTCTGCAGCTTTTACAATAGAATCTTTGATATCATCTGATAATGACTTTGTTGTCTCAAGCTGATTAATAATATCAGTGTGATTCATATTGAAATCTGCAAGCATCTCTTTCTGGAAAGGCTTAACCTGTGCTGCTTCCAAATCACTGAATACGTGTGCATTTGCTGCAACAAGAGTTATAACCTGTTCTGCCATGCTCATTGGATGTCCGAGCGGCTGTTTTAATAATTCCATCAAAGCTTTGCCGTGAGCAAGCTGTTTCTTTGTACTTTCATCAAGGTCAGAAGAGAACTGTGTAAATACTTCCATCTCTCTGTACTGTGCCAAATCGATACGGATACTTCCGGCAGCTTTCTTCATAGCCTTAGTCTGTGCAGCACCACCAACACGTGATACTGAAAGACCTACATTAACGGCTGGTCTCTGACCTGCAAAGAAAAGCTCACTTTCAAGGAATATCTGTCCATCTGTAATAGAAATTACGTTAGTAGGAATATATGCTGATACATCTCCTGCCTGTGTCTCTATTATAGGAAGTGCTGTGATTGAGCCACCGCCTGCTTCCGGTGTAAGACGACTTGAACGCTCAAGAAGTCTTGAATGAAGATAGAATACATCACCAGGGTAAGCCTCACGTCCCGGAGAACGTTCAAGCAATAATGAAATTGCACGATATGCAACCGCATGCTTTGAAAGGTCATCATATACAATTAATACATCTTTACCCTGATACATAAAATACTCTGCAAGTGCTGTACCTGAATATGGTGCAATATACTGAAGCGGAGCCGGGTCTGATGCTGTAGCTGATACAATAATTGTATAGGACATTGCATCATTTTTCTTTAATGTATTAACAAGCTTTGCTATTGTAGATGCTTTCTGTCCGATTGCAACATAAATACAAACAACATCTTTACCTTTCTGGTTAAGAATTGTATCCATCGCAATAGAGGTCTTACCTGTCTGACGGTCACCGATAATTAACTCTCTCTGTCCACGTCCGATTGGGAACATTGAATCAATTGAAAGAATACCTGTTTCCATTGGTACAGTAACTGACTTTCTGTCAACAATACTCGGTGCCGGAAACTCTATCGGTCTGAAACCTACAGATTCGATATCACCCTGTCCGTCAAGTGGTGCACCGAGTGCATCAATAATTCTTCCCTCGAAGGCTTCGCCTACAGGAATACCTGCCATCTTACCTGTACGTATAACTCTTGTTCCCTCTTTGATGTCTGTATCACGTCCAAAAAGGATAACACCGATTTCATCTCTTCTTACATCCTGTACCATTCCTTTTACGCCGCAGTCAAATATAACAATTTCGCCGTAAAATGCATGATCAATACCATCAACATTGGCAATACCATCACCAACCCAGTTTACAACACCAATTTCCTTGTCTTTTGCTTCAAGTTCAAAATCATCAATAGAACTTTTAAGTATAGAAACGATGCTTTCTTCACTAAATGTAGTATTTCTTGAAGAATTAACAGCCTTTGCTATTCTGTTCTCAAGCTGCTCAATTCTTCCTTTTTCACTCCAGTCGAACTCTCTTGTTCCGACACGCAGTACGAAACCACTCTTAATAGACTTATCTTCTTTTAATGTAAGTTCCATATCAGGATTGTGAAATTCTTTTGCAAGAAATGCCTTAATACCTTCTAACTGCTCATCTGTTGGAGCTGTAACATAGATTAACTGTGCCTGATTTTCTTTTGCTTCAGGCTTTCTTCCAAGTTCATCATAAGCTGTGCATATTTCATCAAACAGCCCGAAATCCATGTTATCACATAATATCTTTAAAAAATCTCTGATTTCCTTAGGAAATACTCTGTCAATAATCAGGTGTTTTTTCTCAATAGATACTGTTGGATCTTCAAATTCCGAACGTACCTGCGGCACAGCCTCGAGAACATCTCTTACCTGCTGCAGTAATTCCTTAGGAGTTTCTGTTTTGCGTAAACTTGTCGCATAATCAATCGCTGCCTGTATCACTGTTTATCACCTGCTTTATCTAAAAATTCATTATAAAGAGAACTGTCAACGTCAGCTCCACTGTTCTTTCCAACAACCTTTACCGCTGCATCAACTACCATATCGGCAATCTCTTTCTCAGCTTTCTTTAATATCTGAGTCTTCTGATTCTCAGCCTCAACAGCCGCATCTTCTTTAATCTGCTTAGCCTTGCTCTCTGCATCACCAACAATTCTCTGGTATTCAGCATCAGCTTTTTTCATTGTCTCCTGCATAGCCTTGCTCTTTTCTTCTTCAACGCTTGCAATTGACTTTGCATACTGAGCCTTTAATCCATCAGCTTCTGCCTGTTTTGCAGCAGCTTCATCAAACTGCTTGTCAGCTTCTGCCTGTCTTGCAGCTATAATCTTCTGAACCGGCTTGAACAAAAATATCTTCATCAAAACGAAAAGCAGTAAAAGATTGATTACGGTAAATAATAAATTCCAATCTAAACGGAGCATTTTACCAACCTGCCTTTCAAATTACTGTAACATAATAATAATCATCAATGCGATAACGAAACCATAAATAGCAGTTGCCTCTGCAAGAGCACAACCAAGAATCAATGTCTTACTAATCTTACCTTCTGCCTCCGGCTGTCTTGCAACTGCCTCTGATGCCTTACCTGTTGCAATACCGATACCGATACCAGCACCGAGACCGCCTAAAACTGCAATACCTGCACCAATTGCTATTAATGTATTCATAATAATTTCCTCCATTCATTCAAATGCATCACTTATCTGTAACCGATGCAAAAATTTGTTTTGTTTAAAATCATTAATTAAATTGTTTTGCTTTATTCAATTGCTTCTTTAATATAAAGCGAAGTCAGGAATACGAAAACATATGCCTGAAGCAAACCGTCAAATATATCAAAGTAGAGGCAGAATGCTGCCGGAACCACGATAGGAACAACGATTTTTAAAAGTTCCATGATAACGTAAGAACCTAATACGTTACCAAAAAGTCGCATACAAAGCGATAATGGTCTTGTAAAGACCTCAAGAATATTAATTGGTGTTACGATTGCTATCGGTTCTGTAAACTTATGTAACCACTTCTTAACACCTCTCTGATATATTCCTGCACCTTCAACTAAGACGATACTCATAATTGCCAATGCTGCTGTTACATTCAAGTCCTTAGTTGGGGATTTGAAACCGAAAAGACCAATAATATTGGCTAATCCTATATAAACAAGCACAGTTGTAAGATACGGTACATATCTCTTGCCCTCAGGACCTGTCATGTCCTCAACCATACCTGTCAGCTTGGTAACAATTGTCTCAGCCACTGCCTGTCTTTTGCTGATGTGGTCAATACGAAGATTTCTCGTAAGTATGAATGCTACAAGCACCATAACTGCCATGATAATCCACGTTACAACAACAGATTCAGATACACCAATACCTCCAAATATCGGAATAGTGAATACTGTTTCACAATTCAGCTCTTCCATCAGAGACTCTGTCAAATTGCCCATTTGTTTTATCACCTCCAGATTGTAATATATTAACTCCAATCGTGGTTATTTTATCACTCCGAAAATGTTTTACAAGTCCTTTTTTTGCGATATTGATAAATTTTTCACATTAGAAATTAGTTTTGTGCATTTCATACAATTTTAATAATTATTAAGATGTATTTTTGTGCCATTTTTTTTAAAAAAAGACTTGCAAAAATCGAAT
>ENA-UESJ01000553-UESJ01000553.1-human-gut-metagenome-genome-assembly--contig:-NODE-553-length-19961-cov-23.820962_pt1 | contig 19961 bp, 17 predicted proteins | sample MGYA00243000_ERZ508001 | MGnify/ENA primary metagenome ERZ508001 (study PRJEB26167, sample SAMN06115479) | human gut metagenome | host: Homo sapiens | place: China:Chongqing | collected 2015-03-03... | reverse complement strand
GGCTTGTCCTGCTCGCCGGCCATCCAGACCGACAGTCCGTCGTCGTCCAGCAGCAGCCGGTAGAAGGGGCGGGGCAGACCCATCTTTTTGATCTGGAGGCTCAGGGAGTGGAAGAACGTCCAGAAATAGACGGCCGGCACGCCCAGCGCCACCACGGCCAGAACCACCGTGAGCAGGGCTGCGCCGTCTTTCTGGCCCACCTGCGACAGGCAGACACAGGCAGACACCAGCAAAATGGCCGTGAACGCCAGAGGCCGGTGCCACGCCTTGCGGTGGCGCAGCAGGTCAAAGGCGGCAAAATCGTGGAAGGATGCAGCATCCATCTGGACGGAAACGGAGATCGGCTGAGACATAAAAATACCCTCCTTTTTGGTCATAGTACCATATTATTTTCCAACAATCAAGGATGATATTGCGCAGATGCCCTAAAATGTGCTAAAATAGGACGAAAAAGAAAGTTTATGGAGCGTTCGCTCTGACGGCGGACAGGCCGGATAAGGCGGAAGCTGCGCGGCAGAATATCACAGAGAAGGAGGATGGGTGCGTGGGGCGCAGGATGACCCTGAAAGGGCAGATCAGTCTTTGTCTGGCAGCGTTTTTTCTGGCGCTGGCGGGGCAGATATTCTTGAGCTTTTACCAGTCCGGCACCGTGCTGCGGGAACTGGACGACCAGATGGGCAACTTCAACGCCATCAGCCGCTTCCAGAACGGTGTGGAGCGGAGCCTTTCGGTCATGGAAGATTACCGCTGGGAGTACGGCGACGCCAAAGCGCTGACAGAGGAGCTCCACAGCGCCTTTTCCGTCACCAACGCATGGCTCTGGCGCATCGAGAGCGACCTTGGCACCGTGAGTGAAGAGCAGTATCTGCTCTACAATGCCGTTTCCACTACCTACGACAGCTACACCGCACTGGTGGACCAGCTGGAAGAAGCGGTGGCCGCCGGTCAGGACACGAAAGCCGCCCAGCTCTACTATAATAAGATCGTACCCTGCGGCGGCTATCTGCGCCAGTACACCCAGCAGCTGCTGAACACGGCTATCACCGACGCTCAGGGGACTTACACCACCGTGTCGGCCCTCAGCGACCGGGTGAAATGGGCACAGACCGTCGTGGTGGCGCTCTGCCTTGCGTTGGGCTGCGTCATGGCCTTCTCGGTGCTGACGCTGCTGACCCCGGTGCAGCAGATGATCGGCGCCTCCCGGGAGGTCACCCGGGGCGAGTTCGATTCGCCCGACCTGCCTGCGTCCCGTCAGCCGGAAATGGCCCAGCTGACCGAAGCCTTCAACCACATGAAGCATTCGATGGCCGAGCAGGTGACCACCCTGCGGGAGAAAAACGAGATGGAGCGGGAGCTCCACCGCCAGAAAACGGAAGCTCTGGAATTACAGAACCGGATGGAGCGCAGCCGTTTGCAGCAGCTGCGCAGCCAGATCGACCCCCATTTCCTTTTCAACACCCTGAACGTCATTTTACAGACCGCCGGACAGGAAAAAGCCTACCGCACTCAGGCCCTCATCACGGCTCTGTCGCACCTGCTGCGCTACAGCCTGATGAGCAACGACGAGCAGGTGCCGCTGGCCCGGGAAGTGCGGATCGTGGACGAGTATTACTCCATTTATCACGTCCGCTTCGGCGACCGGGTGAAGATGGTGTGGCGCATCTCCGACTCCCTCGATTTGACGGAGACGATGGTGCCGTCCTTCATCTTGCAGCCCATCGTGGAGAATGCCTTCAAGCACGGCATCTCGCCCAAGGAAGAGGGCGGCGTGGTGCGCATCCGCATCAACCCGCTGCGGGATAAGGGGCTGCTCTATATCAGCGTCTGCGACAACGGCGTGGGCATCCGGCCCGAACAGCTGGCCCAGCTGAAAGCCGCGCTGGCCCAGCCCGGGGAGCGCTGGGAGCATATCGGCGTCTATAACGTGGCCGCACGGCTGCGGCTTCTGGATAAACGGGGGCGGCTGGTCATCCGCTCTCACCCGGGCCGGGGAACGGCCATCAGGATGTACCTGCCCCTTGTAGAACTTTTGGAGGAGGATTTGGACGATGATACGCCTGTTGATCGCGGATGACGAAAAGCTGGAGCGGGAGGCGCTTGCAGAGCTGGTCCAGCGCCGTTTTGAGCGGGAAGTGGTCCTGGAGGTGGCGGAAAATGGCCGCAAGGCTGCCGACACGGCGGTGCTGTGGGGCGCGGACCTCATCCTGATGGATATTGAGATGCCGGGCATGAGCGGCCTCGACGCTGCCCGCGCCGTGCTGGCCCAGCGGCCTTCCTGCCGGGTCATCTTCGTCACGGCCTACAGTCTGTTCCAGTATGCCCACGAGGCGGTGCATCTGGGGGCCTGCGACTATCTGCTCAAGCCGGTGGACCCCGACGAGCTGGAAGCCTCGGTGCGCCGGGCTATGCGGCAGATCGAGACGGAGCGGAAGCTGGAAGAGCTGGCCGCCGCCCAGCCCCAGCCGGAGCAGACGGAGACCGAAGAAGAGGCAGAAGACGCCCCCGAGGAGGGCGAGAACAGCCAGACGGCCCTTGTCATGGCCCACGTCCGCCGCTACCTCGAGGATAACTATATGTTCGATCTGTCGCTGGACAGCGTGGGCGAGATCCTGCACATCAGCCCGGCCTACCTGTCGGCGCAGTTCAAGAAATACCAGAAGATGAACTTCCTCGACTGCCTCACCGAGCTGCGCATCAACGCGGCAAAGGAATTGCTGGCCGATCCCTTCCGCTCCTCGGCGGAGGTGGCGTCGATGGTGGGCTACGAGGACGCCAGCTACTTCGCCCGGGCGTTCAAGAAACGCACCGGCATGACCCCCACCCAGTACCGCCGTCAGGCCGGCCAGAAGGCAAAGGCCGACCCGGAGGCCGGGCTGTGAGCGGGCGGATGATTTCCCGCCGCAGTGTGCTGGCGCTGGCCGCCTGTACGGCGCTGGGCGCTGTGGGCTGCAGCAAGACGGAAGAGTACACCGGCCCGGAGCTCATCCTGCGCTACGCCGAGAACCAGCCCGAGGATTATCCCACCACTCAGGCCGCTCTGGCCTTCGCCGACCTTGTGGCTGAGCGGACGGAGGGGAGGGTCAAAGTCGTGGTCTACAGCGGCGGGGAGCTGGGGGCCGAACAGAGCGTCATCGAGCAGATGCAGTATGGCGGCATCGACTTTGCCCGCGTCTCCCTGAGCCAGCTGGCCGAGTATCAGCCGGCCCTGAGCGTATTGCAGCTTCCTTTTCTCTATACCGATGCGCCCCAGATGTGGCGGGTGCTGGACGGTGAGATCGGCGATGAATTCCTCTCCGGCCTCGGCGCGATGGACCTCGTGGGCCTGTCATGGTTCGACGCCGGCGTCCGCAGCTTCTACACCCGCGAAAAGGTGGAGACGCTGGCGGACCTCGCGGGGCTGACGCTCCGGGTGCAGGAGTCGGACATGATGAGCGAGATGATACTGGACCTCGGCGCAAAGCCCGCGCAGGTGGTCTACAGCCGGGTCTATGCAGCCCTGCACAACGCCGAGATAGACGGCGCGGAAAACAACTGGCCCAGCTATGAGGCCATGGGCCACTACGAGGTGGCCCCCTATTTCTTAAAGGATGAGCACACCCGTGTGCCGGAGCTGCAGCTGGCCAGTGAGGCCGCGATGGAAAAGCTGGCGGAGCTGGACGAACGCTTCCCGGACATCATCCGAGCCTGCGGAAAGGAGAGCGCTCTGGCCGAACGCCGCCTCTGGGCGGAGCGGGAGGCCAGCGCCGAGAAGCATATGAGGGAATGGGGCGTAGAGGTGACGACCCTCTCCGCCGCCGAGAAAGCCCGCTTCCGGGCGGCAGTCGAGCCTGTGTACGCGGCTTTTGAGGAGCAGAGCCGCCTCATCCAGCGCATCCGCGAAGCCTGAAAAGTGCAAGAGATATTACATTGTATTCATCTCGTTGGACAGTGTGCTGAATAAACTGCACTGTGGTTTGTAGGAACTGCACAAAAGTGTTTCTCACATTTTTTTGAAAAACAGGACATTTTTCATAAGCCCTTGTTCTGACTAAAAAAATTTGCTAAAGTGTGTACAGTAAATGAACGGACGGTGTGCGACCCGTGCAGAGCACACCGCCCTGAATGAGGAAAATCTAAGGAGGATTTTATCATGAAGAAGATTTCTCGTCGCAGCTTTCTGGCAGCAGCCGGTGTTTCCGCCGCTGCTCTGGCACTGACCGCCTGCGGTGGCTCCGGCAACAGCACTGCTGCCTCTACCGCTTCCTCTGCTGCAGCTTCCACCGCTCCCGCCGGTGATGCCGCAGCTGCTGCTTCCGACCCGAAGGTGACTCTGGTCTACGCCGAGGTCAACCCGCTGGATACCATCGTCGGCCAGACCGGTTCTCACTTCAAGGAGAAGGTCGAGGAGCTGACCGGCGGCTCCGTCGTCGTCGATGTGCAGGCTTCCGGCGTTCTGGGCTCTGAGAACGACGTTCTGGACGCTATCCTCGGCGGCTCCACCTCCATCGACATCAGCCGTATCTCCGCTTTCGCACTGACCAGCTACGGCTGCAACAAGTCCAAGCTGCTGTCCATCCCCTTCACCTTCGAGAACCGCGCACACTTCTGGAACTTCGCCAACAGCGAGCTGGCACCTGAGTTCCTGAACGAGCCCCAGGAGCTGGGCCTGCCCGTTCGTGGCATCTTCTACGGCGAGGAAGGCTTCCGTCACTTCTTCACGGTCAAGCCCGTTTCCGGCATCGCTGATTTCAAGGGCCTGAAGCTGCGCGTGTCCAACGACCCCGTCATGAACGGCATGGTCGAGGGCCTGGGCGCTAACCCCACCGTCGTTTCCTTCGGCGAGCTGTACAGCGCACTGCAGACCGGTGTTGTCGATGGCGCTGAGCAGCCCATCGCAAACTACAAGTCCAACGCCTTCCCCGAGGTCGCTAACAACCTGATCCTCGACGGCCATACTCTGGGCGCAGTGCAGGCTGTCATCACCGACAATGCCTGGAACAAGCTGACCGAGAACCAGCAGGCTGCCGTCATGGAGGCTGCTGCGGATACGCAGGCCTTCAACGCTGACCTGTCCGAGACCGCTGAGAACAAGGTCCTCGACGAGCTGAAGTCTTCCGGCTGCAACGTCGTCGATGTCCCCGATAAGACTCCCTGGCAGGAGGCTTGCGCTAAGGTCATCAGCGAGAACACCTCGGATCAGGCTGAGCTGTATCAGCAGCTGCTGGATATGAAGGCCTGATAAAAGCGCCTTTATCCTGAAGTAGTACATAGCCCGGCGGGGGACTACGGGATACGCCCGCAGACCCGCCGGGCTTTTTATAAGAGTATGGAGGAGATCCTATGCCGAAAATCTTTACCACTCTGGATAAGATCAAGCCGGCGTACGACGTCACCTACAAAGTGGTCCTGTTTATCTGCAAGATTCTGCTGATCGTGGATATTCTCATCACCACCATGTCGGTCGTTGGTCGTTACGTCCCGTTCATCCCGGACCCCGCATGGTCTGAAGAAGTCGTTCTGACCTGCATGAGCTACATGGCCGTGCTGAGTGCTGCTCTGGCCATCCGCCGCGGCGCACACATCCGCATGACCGCATTTGACGTCTATCTGCCCAAGATCGCCGTCAAGGTGCTGGACATCCTCGCCGATCTGGCGGTCTGCATCCTCGGCCTCATCATGCTGGTTGTGGGCTGGAACTACGCCACCACCCTGGGCGGCCGCGGCTTCTATGTCTCGATGCCCTGGCTGAGCCGTTTCTGGATGTACTTCCCCGTGCCTCTGGCCGGTGTCGCCATGATCATCTTCGAGATCGAGGCGCTGTACAATCACATCAAGAGCTTTTTTGTAAAGGAGGAGAACTAATATGACAGTCCAGACACTGGCAATCGTTGTCCTTCTTGTCAGCTTCTTCGTCATGATCTTCCTGCGTTTCCCCATCGCATACGCCGTTGGCCTGTCCAGCGTGCTCTGCCTGATGGTGCAGGGTCAGGCACTGACCGATGTCTGCCGCCTGATGGTCAAGGGCATCTCGTCCTTCAGCCTGATGGCCGTCCCCTTCTTCATCACCATGGGCGTCCTCATGGGCAGCGGCGGCATCTCCGAAAAGCTGATCGCTCTGGCTGACGCCTGCGTCGGCTGGATGCGCGGCGGCATGGCAATGGTCAATATCGTTGCTTCCTACTTCTTCGGCGGCATTTCCGGTTCTGCTTCCGCAGATACCGCTTCCATCGGCTCCATCATGATCCCCATGATGGTCGATCAGGGCTACGACGCCGACTTCTCCACCGCTGTCACCATCACCTCCTCCTGCGAGGGCCTGCTGGTTCCCCCGAGCCATAACATGGTCATCTACGCCACCACCGCCGGCGGCATCTCCGTGGGCAGCCTGTTCCTGGCTGGCTACCTGCCCGGCGCTCTGCTGGCCATCGTCCTGATGATCGGCTCCTACATCATCTCTGTGAAAGAGAATTACCCCAAGGGCTCTCCCTTCACCATCAAAGGCTTCATCAAGCAGCTGGGCACCTCCATCTGGGCTCTGGCCGCAGTCGTCATCGTCGTGTTCGGCGTTGTCGGCGGTGTGTTCACTGCTACGGAGTCCGCTGCTATCGCAGTTATCTACTCTCTGCTGGTCTCCGTCTTTGTCTACAAGGGCCTTGACTGGAAGGGCGTCTGGCACGCTCTGGACGAGTGCGTCAACACTCTGTCCATCGTCCTCATCCTGATCGCCACCTCTGCAGTGTTCGGTAACTGCCTGACCATGCTGCACGTGCCTGATCTGGCCGCAAACGCCATCACCAGCGTCACCAGCAACCCCTATATCATCGCACTGCTCATCGACCTCATCATCCTGGTTCTGGGCTGCATCATGGATATGGCTCCCATCATCCTGATCGCTACCCCCATCCTGCTGCCCATCGCCACCTCCATCGGCATCGACCCCATCCAGTTCGGTATCATCATGGTCCTGAACTGCGGCATCGGCCTGCTGACTCCCCCTGTCGGCGCGGTTTTGTTCATCGGCTCTGCCGTGGCAAAGCGCCCCATGGAGAAGGTCGTCAAGGCTACCCTGCCGTTCTATCTGTGCATGTTCATCGCTCTGCTGCTGCTGACCTATGTGCCTGACATCAGCCTCGCTATCCCGAAGCTGCTGGGCGGCTACGTCAGCCCCATCACCAACCCGCTTGGCCCGGTGTTCATCCACTGATAAGCTGATCAGCTCATCCTCCTCCGGATGACAGGATAAACGGAAAGCCCCCGCCTGCAAAGGCGGGGGCTTTCCGGCGTTATAGAATCGTCTGAAGTGCCGGAGCACGGCATTTCATGAGCTTTTTCAGGGTCAGTTCCTGCTGAGAGATTTGATACAGCAGCCGCGCAGCCAGCTCCTCGGGCGGGGCGGAAAGCCCGGGCCGGAAGGCGTGCGCTGCCCGGGTAAAGGCGTGGACGCCCTCTTCTGTCTCAAGCACCACCAGCTGGGTATGCCCCCGCAGCAGGGCAAACAGCCCGACCTGATACTCCCGGGTGTCCAGCAGAAGCTCCATCTCGTCGGCGGTGAGGAGGAGGATGTCTGCGAAGGGGAGAAACTGCAGTACCGTGTCCCGCAGGGTCTTTTCGCTGGGCCAGAGGGCCGGGCGGAGAGAGGGAACAAAGCAGACCGGCACCCCGGCGGTGCGGGCGGTGTCCAGCGCGGCAAGATGGGTGTAGCGGCAGGGGCTGTCCACGAGGCAGGCGCTGGAAAAGGCCAGCATTTCAGCATCTGCGGCCCAGTCAGCGCCCAGCTGTTCGGGTGCATAGAGCAGCTCCGAAGAACGGGTGCGGCAGCCTAGCTGTTCGCCGCCGCCGTCGAACAACAGCGGCGTGGGGGCGCGGGAGGTGAAGCAGACCCGGCGGATGTCCACACCGGCATCGGCCAGAGCGTCCGCGATGCGGTGTCCGAAAGCATCCTCGCCAAGCTGCGTTAAAAGAGAGGCTCTGCCGCCCTGTGCGGCATAAGCCAGTGCCAGCGAGACGGCGCTTCCGCCCATGCGGGGAGAAAACGTCTCTGCCGACGCCAGCGGCGCGGGGCTGTTCAATTCCAGCCACGCTTCGCCCAGACAGTATAAAGTCTTGCCCGGCATGATGCACCCTCCCTTCTGCCTGTTTTCAAAAACAAACTACAGTATACACCCATCCGGGCGTTTGTGCAAATGGAGAGCTTGACAGCTTCGGTCGGATTGTGATAAACTGACGCAATATGGCAGTATATCTGAAATTTGAATGATAAAAATGTGACATTTGACGAGGAGAACATGAGCCTTACCAAACAGTATTTCAAATACGTCAGCCAGAACATCTTCGGCCTGCTGGGGACGTCCTGCTACATCCTGGCCGACACCTATTTCATCTCGCAGGCGGCAGGCACCAGCGGTGTGGCTCTGCTGAACCTCTGCCTGCCCATCTACAACTTCATCTTCGCCATCGGCTCCATGCTGGGCCTCGGCGCGGCCACCCGCTACGCCATCCTCCGGGCGCAGGGCGACGAGCGGTCAGAGCGCTATTTCTCCAACGCCCTGCTCTGGGCGCTGGTGTTCGCCCTGCCCTTCATGCTGGCGGGCATCTTCTGCCCCGAGGTGCTGCTGCGGTTCATGGGCGGCGACGCGGAGATCGTTGCACTGGGCGTGGGGTACGCCCGCATCTTCCTGCTGTTCACGCCCTTCTTCATGTGCAACTACATCGTCTCAGCCTTTGTCCGGAACGACGGCGATCCCTCGCTGGCCATGGTGGCGACCCTCTGCGGAAGCCTCTTCAACGTGGTGTTCGATTACATCTTCATGTTCCCCATGGGCCTCGGCCTGCCCGGCGCGGCGCTGGCGACGGCAGTCTCGCCGGTGCTGAGCATTGCGATCTGCAGCCGCCACTTCTTCAAAAAGAGCAGCACCGTCCGCCTTGTGCGGCAGCTGCCCTCGCCGAAGCTGCTGGCCCAGAGCTGCCAGCTGGGCGTCTCGGGCTTCGTGGGAGAGATGTCCTCCGGCGTGACCACCACCGTCTTCAACCTGCTGCTCCTGCGTCTGGCGGGCAATGTGGCCGTGGCGGCTTACGGCGTCGTGGCGAACTACGCGCTGGTGGCGACGGCGATCTTCAACGGCGTGGCCCAGGGCGCACAGCCGCTGGTCAGCAGGTGCTACGGCAAAAACGATGCCGCCGGTGCCCGCAAGCTCCTGCTGCTGGGCAGCGGAACAGCGCTTGCGCTGGCGGCGGCACTGTACGCAGTTCTGTTCGGATTCACCGGACCGATCGTCGCGGTCTTCAACAGTGAGAACTCGGCCCTCATGGCGCAGTATGCCTTCAGCGGGGTGCGCATCTACTTTCTCGGCTATTTCTTCGCGGGCTTCAATATCGTGGCCGCCGGCTATCTGGGCGCGGTGGACCGCCCCGCAGAGGCTTCTGCGACGTCGCTTTCCCGCGGCATCGTGGCCATCGTGGCCTGCTCTCTGGTGCTGAGCGCCCTCTTCGGGATGAACGGCGTCTGGGCCGCGTTCCCGGCCTCTGAGGCCATCACGGCCTGCCTGACCCTCTTCCTGCTGAAGCGGAAAAATTAAATAAACAATTCCTGTTCCAACCGCTGCTGCTCGGGCGAAAGCTCGGGCAGTGCGCTCCGACCGGCCATCGCCCGCCACTGCGTGGGAGATTGGCCGGTCGTTTTTTTGAAGACGCGGCAGAGGTAGTTGGCCCCCGAGAAACCGCAGAGGCTGGCGATGACATCCAGCGTGTACTCCCGGTGGAGCAGCAGACGCATGGCGGCTTCTATGCGGACGCTGGTGAGATACCGCCCCGGCGAGACGCCCAGCGCCGCCGTAAAGGCCCGGACGAGGTGGCTCTTGGAGACACCCAGCCGCTCGCTCAGCTCTTCCACGCCGTAGAGCCCGGCGTAGTTCCTGCGGATGTCCTCGATGGCCGCGGCCACCAGCGGGGGCAGGGCAGGGGCGGCGCTGTCGGCGTCTGAGAGCTCGCACAGCAGCGCGAAGGCCAGCTGACTGCGCACCCGCTCCGAGGCGTCCCGCTCTTCGGCAAGGCGCCCCATCAGCTCTGCCGCCGCCGGGCAGGTCTCGCCCCGGGCGAGGAAGGGCATCTCGGAAAGCCCCGCAAGGAACTGTTCTGCTGCCTGCCCGGTGAGCTGGACGCAGAGCAGATGGCACTCGTTTTCCGGCGCGAGGGTCAGCGGCCCCCGGCTCAGCACGAGATGGCCCGCTGCGGCATTCTGGGGCGGCAGCAATAGGGCAGAACCTGCCGGCATCAGTTCGAGATCGGACAGCGAGACGACACATTTTCCGCTGGAAATGAGGCAGACCCAGAGCCCTTCGCCCCGCAGGGTGAGGGGCTCTTCCGGCTGGGCATCCTCCACGATGCCGAGGGCGGCAGTCGTGCTGGGAGAGTAAATCAATATCTGACACCTCAAATCAATAAAATGCTATTTTATAACACAAAATAATCTGCTATTATAATAGCAATGAAACGGCTCATCGTCAAGCTGAGCCTTTGAGTGCAACAACATCAATGGAGGAAAAAGCTTTATGGCTTCTATCAGCTGCCAGCATATCTACAAGATCTACCCCGGTGCTACGGCTCCTTCCGTCACCGATTTCAACCTGGAGATCCAGGACAAGGAATTCATCATCTTCGTCGGCCCCTCTGGCTGCGGTAAGTCCACCACCCTGCGCATGATCGCCGGTCTGGAGGAGATCTCCAAGGGCGAGATGTACATCGGCGGCCGCCTCATCAACGACGTTCCCCCGAAGGACCGCGACATCGCCATGGTCTTCCAGAGCTACGCTCTGTACCCCCACATGACCGTCTACAAGAACATCGCTTTCGGTCTGGAACTGCGCAAGACCCCGAAGGACGAGATCGACCGCCGCGTCCACGAGGCTGCTAAGATCCTGGAGATCGAGCACCTGCTGGACCGCAAGCCCAAGGCTCTGTCCGGTGGTCAGCGCCAGCGTGTCGCTCTGGGCCGTGCAATGGTCCGTAACCCGGCAGTCTTCCTGCTGGACGAGCCTCTGTCCAACCTGGACGCTAAGCTGCGTACCTCCATGCGCACCGAGATCATCAAGCTGCACAAGAAGCTGGCTACCACCTTCATCTACGTTACCCACGACCAGACCGAGGCTATGACCATGGGCGACCGTATCGTTGTCATGAAGGACGGCATCATCCAGCAGGTCGATACCCCGCAGAACCTGTACGATATGCCCTGCAACATGTTCGTCGCAGGCTTCATCGGCAGCCCCCAGATGAACTTCCTGGACGGCACCATTGTCAAGAAGGGCGACCAGTACAGCGTCGATCTGGGCGGTGACCTCATCCCCCTGCCCAAGGAGAAGACCGCTGACGGCAAGCTGGATTCCTACGTCGGCAAGAAGGTCAAGATGGGCATCCGTCCCGAGGACATCGACGACGAGCCCGAGTTCATGGCAAAGCACACCGACTGCCAGCTGGATACTCAGGTCGATGTCTCGGAGATGATGGGCGCTGAGATCTACCTGTACCTGGAGTACAAGGGCAACAAGATGACCGCCCGCGTCGCTCCCACCTCCAAGGCTCGCAACGGAGACACCGTCCGCGTTGCCTTCGATCCCCACAAGGTCCACCTGTTCGACGTCGAGACCGAGCAGACCATCCTGAACTGAATAAGATAGTCTACGATCATTTTTGATCCTCCTATCATAAGAAAAGCCGTCGGGCCGCAAGGCCCGGCGGCTTTTCCTGTGCCGGAAAAAAGACATCATAAAAACCCATGCTGCGGCAAAGCAAAACGCAGCATGGGTACGGAAATGGCTTATGAAGTCAGGGGACGCTTCGATCAGCGGGCCTTGACGTACTTGTGCAGGGTAGCGCGGACAGCGCCGGGGCCTGCGAACAGCTCCTTGGCCATGGACTCGATCTTCTCGCCCAGACCGACGGCGTACAGGTCCACGCCGAAGACGTCGGTGCGGCTGTACAGAGCCTTCAGGCAGGAGAAGTCCTGCTCGCCGGCTTCCACCTTCAGGGGAGCCACGATGGCCTGCAGCTCAGCCAGCAGCGGGTCAGTGGAGATCTCGAAAGGCTGGCAGTTGTCGTCCAGACCGGTCAGGTAGCGGGCATAGCCTGCCAGCACCAGCGGGATGAGGATGAGGTTGGACTTGTCCAGACCGCGCGCCTCGTAAGCCTTGATGGTCTCGCCGAAGCGGATCGCCAGCTTCTGGGAGGTATCGGTGGCGATACGCTGGGGAGCGTCGGGCATGAAGGGGTTGGGCAGACGGCGGTTGATGACAGCGCCGATGAACTCGTAGGGGTTCAGAACGCCGGGGTCAACGACGACGGGCATCGCCTCGATGTAGCCGATCTTCTGGATGAAGCTGCGCAGGTCCTCATCAGCCATCTCAGCGGAGATGAGGGTGTAGCCCAGCATGCAGCCGTAGATGGACATGGCGGTGTGCAGGGGGTTGAGGCAGGTGCAGACCTTCATCTTCTCGATCTTATCGACGGTCTCGCGGTCGCAGTAGAGGACACCGCCCAGCTCCAGCGGAGGACGGCCATTGGTGTAGTGGTCCTCGATGCAGAGGTACTGGGTCTCCTCGGCGTTGACGAAGGGAGCGGTGAAGGTGTGCTTCTCGGTGACGATGGTGTAGTTGTCCTCAAAACCGTCGTCAGCCAGCATCTTCTGGACCTTGGCATCCGGGCGGGGAGTGATCTTGTCGATCATGCTCCAGGGGAAGGTGATCTTGGTCTCGTCCTTGACGTAGGCCAGGAACTCGGCGGGGACCAGACCCTGCTCGACCCACTTGGAAGCGTAGGCAAAGACTGCGGTCTTGACCTTATCGCCGTTGTGAGAGCAGTTGTCCATGCTCTGGACGGTCAGGGGCAGAGCACCGGCCTTGAAGCGCTCGTAGAGCAGAGCAGTGACCTTGCCCATGGCCAGAACGGGGGTCAGGCCGCGCTCGAGGTCAGCAGGAGCGACGCCGTAGCCCTTCTCGGTGATGGTGAAGGAGATCATCTGCAGGCTGGGTGCCTGGAAGATCTCGACCAGACGTGCCCAGTCAGCGCCGAAGGAGTAGTCAGCCTTCAGGCTCTCGGTGACGGAGGCGATGACCTTCTTCTCGATGTCGCCGGTGGACTTCAGGCAGACCAGAAGGCTCAGGTTGTCGTAGGGCTGATAAGCCTTGTCGATGATCTCGTAGTCGAAGCTCTCGGCCACGATGACGCCGCGGTCATACTTGCCGCTGTTCAGGGCGTCGTTCAGGATGGCAGCCGGGAATGCGCGGAAGATGTTGCCGGCGCCGAAGTGGACCCAGGTGGGTTCTGCGTGGGTCTTGGCCTTGACGGCCTCGACGTCGAACTTGGGCAGCTCGTAGCCCTTTTCTGCCCACTCGGCGGACAGATTGCCGTTCTTAATATCAGTCAGCTTCATGATAGATCAGCCCTTCTTCTTCTCTTCGTCCAGACGGTCCAGCAGGTCCCAGACGCCCAGCATATACTGGATGCCCAGCGCACGGTCATACTTGCCGTAGCCGGGGCGGCAGCTGCCGGGGCCTTCCTCCCACAGCTGACGGCCATGGTCGGGGCGGATGTAGCCCTCGAAGCCGCAGTCATGGTAGGCGCGCAGGATCTCGATGATGCCGGTCTCGCCGCAGCAGTCGCGGTGGGCAGCCTCGGAGAAGTCGCCGTTGGGGAAGTGATGGATGTTGCGGATGTGTGCGAATGCGATGCGGTCGCAGTGCTTGCGGACGATCTCAGCCACATTGTTGTTGGGGTTGGCGTTCAGGCTGCCGGAGCAGAGGGTCAGGCAGTTGTACTCGTCGTCCACCATGCTCAGGAAGCGGTCGATGCTCTCAGCATCCACCAGCAGGCGGGGCAGGCCGAAGATGTCCCAAGGGGGGTCGTCCATGTGGATGGCCATCTTGATGTCGCACTCGCGGCAGGTGGGCATCAGGGCTTCGAGGAAGTACTTCAGGTTCTCCCAGAGCTTTTCCTTGGTGACAGGGGCGTAGGCCTTGAACAGCTCGTCCAGCTTTGCCATCCGCTCCGGCTCCCAGCCGGGGAAGGTCATGTTGTACTTCTCGGTGAAGGACATGATGTACTCGGCCATGGACTTGTAGTCGCCCTTGATCTTGTCCTTCTCGTAGAACAGTGCGGTGGAGCCGTCGCCGACGGGGTGGAACAGGTCGGTGCGGGTCCAGTCGAAGATGGGCATGAAGTTATAGCAGATGACCTTGACACCGAACTTGGACAGGTTGCGGATGCACTGCTTGTAGTTCTCGATGTACTGATCGCGGGTGGGCAGGCCGATCTTGATGTCGTCGTGGACGTTGACAGACTCGACAACGTCCATGTCGAAGCCGTAAGCGTGGATCTGGTCTGCGACCTTCTGGATCTCGTCGATCTCCCAGATCTCGCCGGGCATCTTGTTGTGCAGCGCCCAGACGATGCTGGTCACGCCGGGGATCTGCTTGATGTCGCTGAGGGTGACGGGGTCGTTGCCCTCGCCATACCAGCGCCAACCCATTTTCATAGGCATAGTGGATGTCCTCCGTTCATATTGCTTTGCGTTTATGCGCGGCAGGAGTGCCTCGCTCTCTCACTTATATTCTAATATATCAGTTTTAAAATAGCAATACGCACAATGCCGTTTTTTTGTGTTTATTCTTGTATACTTTATACAAAAACGGCAAAATGCCAGTTTTTTAACAAGGTTTTTGGGCAGTGTGCTGCTCTCCTTCCAAGTTTCTCCTGTTCTTGCGGTCAGCACAGCTTTTCGACCGGTTTGCGCAAAAATATGCCCGTTTTCGTTAAAAGTCCGTTCTGTGGTACATTTGCCCTGTTATACTGCAATTACACCGAGGGACGGCAGCCCCTCCCCATCAACCGGAAAAAGAGAGGCATACTATGAACGAAAGCAACTTTGTGGTAAAGACCATCTTCCACGCCCGCGGCAGCTCCGAGGTACTTACCGAAAACTATTTTGCCACCCGGAAGGAGGCTGAGGAATTCTGCGCCCTGACCGACTACGCCATGAAGCTGAACTACGGCTTTTTTAATGATACGGCGACCACCGAGATCGTGGCGCTCTGACCCGCCCGGCGCAAAGCGCAGCCGGTTGACAATTCCTGTAAAAACCTTTATATTCAAGACACGCAGCGCTCCGCAAAAACCGCCGGGCGCACCATCTGGTTCTATATATAAAGGAGGATCCGCTATGGTTTCACCTGCCAAGTGCATCGCCGGGCGTTCTGTTGCCGATTGGATTGCGGCATATCCCGTGGTCTCCGACCTCTGCGCCCTGAAGGAGACTGCATGGGTAAACCCCGATAAGCTGCCCTTTGCACAGGCTGCGGCTGCCTGCCCGCTGACTTTGGCCGACATTGAGGACGCCGCCGCACGGCTGGAGCGGTTTGCGCCCTACCTTGCCGCCGTCTTTCCCGAGACCGCTGCGGCGGGCGGCATCATCGAGTCCCCTGTTCAGCCCATCCCCCGGATGCAAAAGGTGCTGGAGGAGCGCAGCGGTACCCCCATCGCCGGGCAGGTATGGGTCAAGCTGGACAGTCACCTGCCTATTTCCGGCTCCATCAAGGCGCGGGGCGGCATTTACGAGGTGCTGAAAACCGCCGAGGACATTGCCCTGCACAGCGGAATGCTGCATTTGACCGACAACTACGCCGTTCTGGCAGAAGAGCGCTTCCGCAAGCTGTTCTCGCAGTATTCCATTGCGGTGGGCTCCACCGGCAATCTGGGGCTTTCCATTGGCATCATGAGCGCGAAGTTGGGCTTTCAGGTCACTGTGCATATGTCCGCTGACGCGCGGCAATGGAAAAAAGACCTGCTCCGCAGCCGGGGCGTCAAGGTTGTGGAGTACGCCTCTGATTACAGCATCGCCGTGACCGAGGGTCGCAAGCTGGCGGCGGGCGACCCCTACTGCCATTTTGTGGATGACGAAAACTCCAAGACCCTCTTTCTGGGCTATGCTGTGGCTGCACTGCGGCTAAAAAAGCAGCTGGACGCGCAGGGCGTCACCGTGGATGCGGAGCATCCCCTCTTCGCCTATCTGCCCTGCGGTGTGGGCGGCGGCCCCGGCGGCGTGGCCTTTGGCCTGAAGATGCTGTTCGGCGATGCCGCACACTGCTTCTTCGCCGAGCCCACCCACTCCCCCTGCATGATGCTGGGCATGGCCACCGGCGAAAACAACAGCGTTTGTGTGCAGGACTTTGGCATCGACAACCGCACCGCCGCCGATGGTCTTGCCGTGGGGCGCGCTTCCGGCTTTGTGGGCGGGCTGATGCGCTCCTTTATGAGCGGCTGCTACACTTTGCAGGACGAGCGGATGTACGCCCTTCTGGCGCAGCTGGCAGACGCCGAGGCTCTGTACCTTGAGCCCAGCGCTCTGGCGGGAATGTACGGCCCGGTGCTCACCCAGCCCGGGCAGCTGCTTGGCGCTTACACCGAAACTGCCCTGCCCGCCGGTGCGCTGGCAAACGCCACCCATCTGGTCTGGGCCACCGGCGGGAATATGGTTCCCCGGGAAGAAATGCAGCGCTACTACGCAAAAGGCAAGGCGCTGGCGCAGAAATAACAAGCAAAAGCCGCCTTTCGTGCCAAACAGCACAAAAAGCGGCTTTTTATCGTTTTATTTCAGGAGCAAAGAGCCTTGCGGAAGCTTATTCCGGCAGATCCTCTTCGTTCTCCAGGCTGTGCCAGACGTTCTGGACGTCATCGTTATCCTCCAGAGAATCCAGCAGCTTGCCCATCTGCTTCAGCTGATCGGGGTCGGTCAGGCGGGTGGTGGTCATGGGCACCATGGCCAGATCGTCGGACAGGATCTCGTAGCCCTTCTCCTCCAGAGCCTTGACCACAGCGGAGTAGTTCTCGGGGTCGGTGGTGACCTCGGCTGCGTCCTCGCTGGCATCAAAGTCCTCGGCACCGGCATCCAGAGCGTCCATCATGGCCTCGTCGGCGTCCTTATCCTCCAGAGAGATGTCGATGACGCCCTTCTGGTTGAACAGGAAGGCCACGCAGCCCATAGCGCCCAGATTGCCGCCGTTCTTATCGAAGTAGTGGCGCAGGTCGGCAGCGGTACGGTTGCGGTTATCGGTCAGGGTCTCCACCATGACTGCCACGCCGCCGGGGCCGTAGCCCTCGTAGGTGATAGCCTCGAACTCGGTCTTGTCGCCGCCCTCGGCCTTCTTGATGATACGCTGGATGTTATCGTTGGGCACGCTCATGCGCTTTGCCTTGGCGATCAGGTCTGCCAGTTTGCTGTTGGAAGCCGGGTTGGGGCCACCGTCACGGACGGCAACGCTGATCTCGCGGCCGATCTTGGTAAAGACCTTGGCGCGGGCGCCGTCAGTCTTTTCCTTCTTGCGCTTAATGTTGTTCCATTTGCTATGTCCAGACATGGGAAAGAGCCTCCTAAATTTATCGGTATCTCCGCCTGCGGGCAGACGGGCTGTGGTCGCCCGCTTGTGGCAGCACACAAAATCTAACTCTATTATTTTATCACAATCCACCGGCGCGTTCAAGCCTGAAAAGCCCGATTTTCGCCCGGATGCGTGTGAATCTGCGGTTTACAGCAGCCGCAGCGCCTTGGGGTAGTGGTTTTTCACCCGCCCGCCGGACACCTTGCCGCCGCCCAGCGGCCAGCCGTCCACGGTCACGCAGCACCAGCCGTCCGCTGCAGTGCGGGCTTCCACTTCGCGGCCGGAGAGGTACTCGGTGCAGCGGCAGTCGGCAAGGGTCAGCTGCTCGCAGTTCGTGCACAGGCTGCCAAAGGCCGTAAACAGATGATGCTCCGGCACAAAGCGTCCTTTCTGCACACTGCCCACGAACACCCCCGCCCGCAGCACATGGAGCCCCGTCTGCGGGAAAGCCACCGGCAGCAGCACACCGCCGCCGTGCACCACGGCCGGGCGCTGCGCCAGCGCGGGGAAATACTGCCGGGCAAACTCCTGCCATGCGGCAAGGCTTTGCGCCGGGGTGGCCTCCCCTGCCCCGGTATCCCGGGTGCGGCGGCTCGTGCCCTGCACGGCGTCCCGGCAGGCGCGACTGTCTGCGCGGCGGGCGCGGCGGGCATCTGCGGTCTTGGCAGGCTTCGCCTTGCCCTTGCCCTTTTTGCCCGCCTCGGCAGCGGCGGCAAGCCAGAGCTGCTCCTCCGGGGTGTATTCCCCCTCCGGCGGCAGGGTGCGGGGCGTACCGGCCTTGACCAGCCTGGCCATAAAATGCCCCTCGCCGCCCTGACAGGGCCAGATGCGGCGCACCTTGCTCACATCCAGCGGCAGACCGCCGGTGCGGTTCTCTTCGCCTACGCTGCCAAAAGTGTAGTCCACATTGCCCAGCACATCTGCCAGTGCAAACTCCGGGTGGCGCTGCAAAAAGGCCGCCACCTGTCCTTCGTCTTCCTCCGGCGCAAAGGTACAGGTGGAGTACACCAGCTGCCCGCCGGGAGCCAGTGCCGCTGCGGCGCAGTCCAGAATCTGCGCACCCAGCTCTGCGCACTGCTTTACCAGTGCCTCGCAGTGCTGCTGCAGCGCTACCGGCTCCTTGCGGAACATTCCCTCGCCGGAGCAGGGCGCATCCACGAGAACACGGTCAAAGAATTCCGGCAGAGCGGCGGCAATGCGGCCGGTGTCCTCGTTCAGCACCACGGCGTTGGGCACGCCCATCCGCTCCAGATTGCTCCGGAGCACCTCGGCGCGGGCGGCAACGAACTCATTGCTCACCAGCAGTCCCTGCCCGCCCAGCGCTGCCGCCAGCTGGCTGCTCTTGCCGCCGGGGGCCGCGCACAGGTCCAGTACCCGCATGCCGGGCTGCACTCCCAGCAGCGGGGCTGCCGAGGACGCCGACGGCTCCTGCGAGTAGAACACGCCCGCGTGGTGGTACGGGTGGCGTCCGGGTTTGAACTCCGGCGCATGCACCACAAAGGCCGCTTTGCAGAAAGGCGACACTTCCAGCGGGAAGTCCGCTTTCTGCGCAAACTGCTCCGGCATCGCGCGCAGGGCTGACACGGTCACGCCGCGCTCGGCGGCCTCCTGCGGGGCGGCATACAGCTGCTCGTACCGCGGGCCCAGCAGGGCGCGTTCCCGCTGCTCAAAATATTCCGTAGGCATAGTACATTCCTCCTGTGGATGCATAAAGCGGCCCTGCGCGGCCACACTAGGCTTTGTGAGGGCACACCGCCCCCGCACTTGAAAACCGAAAGGAGATCCTTCACCCCAACCAGTACACCAAGGGTGCCGACGATGAGAGCGCCAAGAACAGCGTGAACAGCCGCAGCGCCAAAAACAGCCGCTGATGCTGCCCCGCCGCGCCTGACCGGACCACAGGCGTAAACGCAGAGCCCGCCGCCTTCCGGCACTGTTTTCCAGTGCGGAAAGCAGCGGGCTTTCGGCGTTATCTGGTTTCGTTGGGGTCGAACTGCTGCCATAGGGTGTCGAACAGCTCGTGCACCCGGTCCAGCTGCCCGTTCAGGTACAGCCAGCCCAGCAGGCACTCAAAGCCGGTGGAGGCACGGTATTCCTCCGGGGAGGCGTGCTTGGACACGCTGGCCTTGCTGGCATTGCGGCCCCGCTTGAACATGGCCAGCTCGTCCTCGGTGAACAGCGGCTCCAGCAGCTGCTCTTCCCGGAACTGCGCCCGGGCCGAGACATACTTGACCTTTTCAGCGTTCAGGCGCCCGGCCGACAGCCGATGATGCTCTGCCAGCCGCTGGCGCACCAGCAGTTCCAGCACGCTGTCGCCCACAAAGGCCAGTGCCAGCGGGCTGAGCTCCCGCGGGTCGATCTTTTCCGATTCGTTCATAAAAAATTGCCTCTGGAAAGTGTCCTCGCCCTCTCAGCTTCGCTGCGCTCAGCAGCTCTCCCAAAGGGAGAGCCTTTGGCAAAACCGGAAAGTCTGCCGCACTGCCAAGGCCTCTCCCTTTGGGAGAGGTGGACGCAAGTTTAGCGAGCGGACGGAGAGGGTGAGCCAGTTAACCTCTTAGA
>ENA-UESJ01000533-UESJ01000533.1-human-gut-metagenome-genome-assembly--contig:-NODE-533-length-20436-cov-24.681517_pt1 | contig 20436 bp, 15 predicted proteins | sample MGYA00243000_ERZ508001 | MGnify/ENA primary metagenome ERZ508001 (study PRJEB26167, sample SAMN06115479) | human gut metagenome | host: Homo sapiens | place: China:Chongqing | collected 2015-03-03... | reverse complement strand
CCGCACGGCACTTCCGCTGATCAAGGTAACTCAGATGATCAAAAAGCTCGTGTCACATCTGGGCGAGTACAAACGCGCCGCAGTCCTGACACCGCTCTTTGCAGCCCTGGAAGCCGTGATGGATGTGCTGCTGCCCACCATCATGGCCTTTATCATCGACCAGGGCATTGAAAAGGGCGATATGAACGCCATCCTCAAGTACGGCCTGCTCACCTTTCTGGTGGCTGTGGTCGCGCTGGCGCTGGGCGTTCTGGCCGGCAAATACGCCGCCGAGGCATCCACCGGCTTTGCCGGCAACCTGCGCGATGCCATGTATGAGAACATCCAGCATTATTCTTTTTCCAACATTGATAAATTCTCCACCGCAGGCCTTGTCACCCGTATGACCACCGACGTGACCAACGTACAGAACGCATTCCAGATGATCGAGCGCATGTGCGTGCGCGCCCCGGTGCATCTGGTGTTCGCCCTGTTCATGGCCGTGATGATCGGCGGCCCGCTGTCGCTGATCTTCGTGGTGGCTGTGGTCTTTCTGGTGGCGGTGCTGGCAGGCATCATGGTGCCCACCTTCCACATCTTTGACCGGGTGTTCAAAAACTACGATGCCCTGAACGCTTCCGTGCAGGAAAACGTCTCCGCCATCCGCGTAGTGAAGAGCTTCGTGCGCGAGGGCTTTGAAAACGAGAAGTACACCAAAGCCTGCCAGAGCCTGTACGACCAGTTTGTGAACGCTGAGAGCCGCCTGAGCTTCAATAACCCTGCCATGCTCACCGCCGTTTACGGCTGCAACATCGCCCTGAGCTGGCTGGGTGCCAAGTACGTTCTGCATGGTGCCATCACCACCGGCCAGCTGAACGCTCTGTTCGGCTACATCATGAACATCCTCATGGCCCTGATGATGCTGAGCATGGCCTTTGTCATGATCTCCATGTCTGCCGCTTCCGCAAAGCGTATTGTGGAAGTGCTGGACGAGACCACCGACCTGCCCCCCGCAAAGCAGCCGGTGCAGCAGGTGAAGGACGGCGGCATCGAGTTCGAGCATGTCACCTTCAAGTATAAGCACGGCAGCGGCCAGCCGGTGCTGAATGATATCACCTTCAGCATCAAGCCCGGTGAGACCTTAGGTATCATCGGCGGCACTGGCAGCGCAAAATCCAGCCTTGTGCAGCTGATCCCCCGCCTGTATGATGCCGAGACCGGCACCGTGAAGGTGGGCGGCGTGGATGTGCGCGACTACAACCTCGACGTGCTGCGCCGCGAGGTGTCCATGGTGCTGCAGAAGAACGTGCTGTTCAGCGGCACCATTCTCGATAACCTGCGCTGGGGCGACGAGAACGCCAGCGAGGAAGAGTGCATCCGTGTGGCAAAGCTTGCCTGCGCCGATGAGTTCATCGAGCGCTTCCCGGACAAATACAATACATGGATCGAGCAGGGCGGCTCCAATGTGTCCGGCGGCCAGAAGCAGCGCCTGACCATCGCCCGCGCCCTGCTGCGCAAGCCCAAGGTGCTGATTTTGGACGACTCCACCAGCGCCGTGGATACCGCTACCGATGCCAAGATCCGCAAGGCATTCCGGGAGGAGATCCCCGGCACCACCAAGATCATCATTGCACAGCGCATTTCCTCGGTGCAGGATGCCGACCGCATCCTTGTGCTGGATAACGGTAAAATCGATGGTCTGGGCACCCACGAAGAGCTGCTCAAGACCAACGCCATCTATCAGGAAGTTTACAACAGCCAGACCCAGGGCGGCGGCGACTTTGACAAACAGGGAGGTGAACAGTAATGGCTCAGGCAAAAGAAGTTCGCGGCCCCGGCCCCCGCATGGGCGGCCCCCGGCCCAAAGTGGAAAATCCGGGCAAGCTGCTGGGGCGCATCATGGGCGAAGTGTTCCAGCACTATCTGCCCCATTGCATCCTTGTGCTTGTCTGCATCGTGGTCAGCGCGCTGGCAAACGTACAGGCCAGTCTGTTCTTAAAGACCCTGATGGACGATTACATCGTGCCCATGACCCAGCAGCAGGACCCGGATTTTGCCCCGCTGGCAGCAGCTCTGCTGCGGGTAGGCATCATCTACGTTATCGGCATTCTGGCCGCATGGCTCAACGCCCGCATCATGGTCAATGTGACGCAGGGCACCCTGCGCAACCTGCGCACCCAGCTGTTCACCCATATGGAGAGCCTGCCCATCAAGTATTTTGACCAGCATCCCCATGGCGACATCATGTCCGTGTACACCAACGACGTGGATACCCTGCGCCAGATGCTCAGCCAGAGCATCCCGCAGCTGGTGTCCAGCGCCATTACCATTGTTTCGGTGTTCTTCAGCATGTGCATGCTCAGCTGGCAGCTGACGATCGTTACCATGCTGATGGTGGCGCTGATGATGTTCTGCTCCAAAAAGATCACCCAGCAGTCCGGCAAATACTTCATCCAGCAGCAGCGGGATCTGGGCAAGGTGAACGGCTACATCGAAGAGATGATGGAAGGCCAGAAGGTCGTCAAGGTCTTCACCCACGAGCAGAAGGCCCTCGAGGGCTTCCGCGAGCTGAACGACAAGCTCAAGGACAGCGCCAAGCAGGCCAACAGCTTCGCCAACATCATGATGCCCGTCAACGCTCAGCTGGGCAATATCAGCTACGCCATCTGCGCTCTGGTGGGTGCAGCCATGGCTGTCACCGGCATGGGCGGCGTCACGCTGGGTACTGTCATGGCGTTCCTGTCCCTGAACAAGAGCTTCAATATGCCCATCAGCCAGGTGTCCATGCAGGCCAACAGCATCATCATGGCACTGGCCGGTGCAGAGCGCATCTTCAAGATGATGGATGAGCCCAGCGAGACCGATGAGGGCTATGTCACCCTCATCAACGCCAAGTACGACAAGGACGACAACCTCGTGGAGGCCAACGAGCGCACCGGCATCTGGGCCTGGAAGCATCCCCACCACGACGGTACCACCACCTACCACAAGCTGGAAGGCGACATCACCTTTACGGACGTCGATTTCGGCTATGTACCGAACAAGACCGTCCTGCACGACATCAACCTCTATGGCCGTCCGGGCCAGAAGATCGCCTTCGTCGGCTCCACCGGCGCCGGCAAGACCACCATCACCAACCTCATCAACCGCTTCTACGACATCCAGGACGGCAAGATCCGGTACGACGGCATCAACATCCACAAGATCAAGAAAGCCGACCTCCGCCGCTCTCTGGGCATCGTGCTGCAGGATACCCACCTGTTCACCGGCACGGTCATGGAGAACATCCGCTATGGCCGTCTGGAAGCCACCGACGAGGAGTGCATCGCCGCAGCCCGTCTGGCCAACGCCGACGGCTTCATCAAGCGCCTGCCCGAGGGCTACAACACCATGCTGACCGGCGACGGCGCGAACCTGTCGCAGGGCCAGCGTCAGCTGCTGGCCATCGCCCGCGCAGCCGTCGCCGACCCGCCGGTGCTCATCCTCGATGAGGCTACTTCCTCCATCGACACCCGCACCGAGGCTCTGGTGCAGCGCGGCATGGACGGCCTGATGTATGGCCGCACCAGCTTCGTCATCGCCCACCGCCTCTCCACTGTCCGCAACGCAGACTGCATCGTGGTCCTGGAGCAGGGCCGCATCATCGAGCGCGGCAGCCATGACGAGCTGATCGCCAAGAAGGGCAAGTATTACCAGCTCTATACCGGCAATCTGGCCGAGAACTAAGCGTACTACCACAAAAGCCGCCGTGCAGCTTTTCACAGCTGTACAGCGGCTTTTTCTTGTGCTTATTTTATTTAAGGAACCCGGGTTGCGGCTCCCAGCGTCTGCTTCGCTGCCGCTCGCATCCTGCTGGCCGCGGCCCCAACAGCTCCTCCCTGTTTCCGCCACTGGCGGCGGTCGTCGCCGTTGCTCCCAGAGGGGGAGCCGCTGGCGTGTCGGTAAGGTCTGCACAAGACGAGAGAAGCTCAGACTGGTCTAAAACAATAGTGCCCCGCTACAGAGGGCAGCGGAGCACTAGCTTTTGCGATATGAGAAATTTAAGCGGTCAGCTCAGAGTGGCCCGGCTTGCCAATGGCTCTCCCTTTGGGAGAGCTGGCGCACCAGCGCCTGAGAGGGCTATTAGCGCTTCACGTTGAAGGCAGCCATGCCGGGGTAGACGGCGCTGCCGCCCAGCTGCTCCTCAATGCGCAGCAGCTGGTTGTACTTTGCCACACGCTCGGTGCGGCTGGGGGCGCCGGTCTTGATCTGGCAGGTGTTCAGAGCCACGGCCAGGTCGGCGATGGTGGTGTCCTCGGTCTCGCCGGAGCGGTGAGAGCTGATGGCGGTATAGCCGGCCTTGTGAGCCATCTTGATGGCCTCGAGGGTCTCAGACACAGAGCCGATCTGGTTCAGCTTGATGAGGATGGCGTTGCCGGCACCCAGCTGGATGCCCTTGGCCAGACGCTCGGTGTTGGTGACGAACAGGTCGTCGCCCACCAGCTGGACCTTGCCGCCCAGCTCGCGGGTCATCTCCTGCCAGCCTTCCCAGTCCTCTTCGTCCAGACCGTCCTCGATGGAGATGATGGGGTACTTCTCCACCAGCTTCTTCCAGTGTGCGATGAGCTCACTGGAGGTGAACTCGGTGCCGGCCTTGGGCAGCTTGTAGAAGCCCTTGCCCTTGGGGCTCTTCCACTCGGAGGAAGCAGCGTCCATGGCCAGCATGAAGTCCCTGCCGGGAAGATAACCGGCCTTCTCGATGGCGGCCAGAATGGTCTCGATGGTCTCCTCGTCGCTGGACAGGTTGGGAGCGAAGCCGCCCTCGTCGCCGACGGAGGTAGCCAGACCCTTTGCCTTCAGGATGGAAGCCAGAGCGTGGAAGACCTCGGCGCACCAGCGCAGGCCCTCCTTAAAGGAAGGTGCGCCCACGGGCATGATCATGAACTCCTGGGTGTCCACGGTGTTGGTGGCGTGTGCGCCGCCGTTCAGGATGTTCATCATGGGGACGGGCAGGCGGTTGCCGTTCACGCCGCCGAGGAAGCGGTAGAGGGGCATGTCCAGCGAAGCGGCAGCAGCGCGGCAGGCAGCGATGGAAACGGCCAGAATGGCGTTTGCGCCCAGCTTGGACTTGTCCTTGGTGCCGTCAGCGTCGATCATAGCCTTGTCGATGGCGTAGATGTCGGAAGCATCCATGCCGATGACAGCATCAGCGATGACGGTGTTGATGTTCTCCACAGCCTTGGTGACGCCCTTGCCCAGATAGCGGCCCTTGTCGCCGTCGCGCAGCTCCAGCGCTTCAAACTCGCCGGTGGATGCACCGGAAGGGGCGCAGCCCCGGGCCACGGTGCCGTCGGCGAGGGTGATCTCAGCCTCAACAGTGGGGTTGCCGCGGGAGTCCAGGATCTCACGGCCCTGAACGTCTACGATCTCAAGATAGTTCATGATTTGTACCTCCATATATAATAGGAATGGATGCGCTCTTCTCATTTGGATAGTATACGCTAACTAACCGACATTATCCTACCATGATTCGGCCCGGGATGCAAGAGGATACATGGATGTTAGCGAGAGCAAACTTCAAGAGAGGAAAGTTGTGTCATCTTTTTGTTACTCATGAATCGATTTCATGTTCTGTTTTTCTCAGGTGAACAATTTGAAAAAGTAACCAAAAATCGACGCTTGGTTTTGTTAAAAATAGCAAGTTTTGCCTGAAACCCCTCCCAAACTATGGACGATTTGTGAATTGCGGACTTGCACCGAAGTGCTTATAATAAGACTCAAGGAAGCAGAGCTGCTTTGAGGGAAGAGAGAGCTGCTTCCTTAACAGCTTTTCGGGACACTGGCTCATGGGCCGTGCGCGAGGGCTGCAAATAACACGAATGCTTCCAAATAGCAGGAGGATATAGACTTATGAAAAACATGATCTCTCGTCGTAACTTTCTGGCTGCTGCCGGTGTCGTGGCTGCTGCCGGTGTTCTGACTGCCTGCGGCGGCTCTTCCAGCACCGCAGCTTCCGCTGCCGGTTCTAGCGCAGCAGCTGCTTCCGGCGACACCATCAAGGTCGGCGTTATGGGCCCCCTGAGCGGCAATGTCTCCGTTTACGGTCAGGCCGTTGTCAACGGTGCTGCCCTGTACCTGAAGCAGGTCAACGCCAACGGCGGCATCAACGGCAAGCAGATCGAGATCCTCACCGAGGACGAGCAGGGCGACGCTACGCAGGCTGTCAACTGCTTCACCAAGATGGTGGACGAGGGCATGACCGCTCTGATCGGCGACGTTACCACCACCCCGACTCTGGCAGTTGTTGCTGAGAGCGCAGACTACAATATGCCCATGGTCACCGCTTCCGCTACCGCTGAGGCTGTCACCTACGATGCCGAGACCGACACCGTGAACGCAAACGTCTTCCGTGCCACCTTCACCGACCCGTTCCAGGGCATCAAGATGGCTGACTACGCATACCAGAAGCTGGGCTACACCAAGGCAGCCGTCATCTTCAAGAAGGGTGCTGACTACAACGAGGGCCTGGCAGAGAACTTCGTCAATGAGTTCGAGTCTCTGGGCGGCACCATCGTCGATCAGGAGAGCTACTCCGAGGGCGACGTGGACTTCAAGACTCAGCTGACCACCATCCTCGGCAAGGACCCCGAGACCGTCTTCTGCCCCAACTACTACGAGGAAGTGGGCCAGATCCTGTCTCAGGCTGAGAGCGTCGGCCTGACCGTTCCGTTCCTGGGCGGCGACGGCTGGGATGGTCTGGAAGGCTACGCCACCAACGATCAGCTGAAGGACACTTACTTCTGCGCCAACTACGCAAAGGGCTCCAACGCCGAGTTTGAGGATGCCTACAAGGCAGAGTACGGTCAGGAGTACCCCAACGGCTTCTCTCCTCTGGGCTACGATGCAGCAAAGACCATCGTCTACGGCCTGCAGGCTGCTGAGGATGCCGGTCTCGAGGCTGGCACCGACGATTACAAGCAGGCTGTCATCGATGCCATTGCCTCCGGCACCATCGACGGCATCACCGGCACCTTCACCTTCGACGAGCATCACGACCCCGTCAAGCAGACTGCTATCCTGACCTATGTGGACGGCAAGCCGGTGCTGAAGGAAATGTTCTGATCCCAGCTTTCTTCCATCGACCGGTGATGGAAGCGCCGCTGAGATCCGAATGATCGTAAATTGACCCGACTGCGGAGAACGCCGGAACAGTATTGCCCCGGTGCTCTCCGCTTTTTTGGTAAAAAAGTGTATCCCCACATAAGGCGTGCAACAGCGCCGGAAAGAAAGGAAGTATCCATCCATGACAGTGTTTTTCAGCCAGCTGATCAATGGCCTGTCCCTTGGCAGCATCTATGCACTGATCGCACTGGGCTACAGCATGGTGTACGGCATCATCCTGCTGCTGAACTTTGCCCACGGCGACGTCATCATGGTGGGCGCGTACATGTCCTGGTTCGTCATGAACCAGCTGGGCCTCGGCCCGGTCACGGCGGTCTGTGCCACCATCCTCACCTGTACGCTGCTGGGCGTGGTCATCGAAAAGATCGCCTACACCCCGCTGCGCAGCGCACCCCGTATCTCTCTGCTCATCACGGCTATCGGCGTGTCGTTCTTCCTCGAGTACACGGCTGAGCTGGTCATGGGCTCGGGCGCAAAGGTCATCCCGTCTTACTACGACAACAAGACCTTCTATCTGGGCAAAGTGCCTCTGGGCCTGACCTCCATCATCACGCTGGTGGTCACCGTGCTGTCCATGCTGGTGCTGACCTTCCTCGTCCAGAAGACCAAGCTTGGCAAGGCCATGCGCGCCGTCTCTGAGGATATGGACGCTGCCCGCCTGATGGGCATCAACGTCAACAGCACCATCTCCTTTACCTTCGCGGTCGGCTCTGCACTGGCCGGCATCGGCTCGGTGCTGTACTGCTGCTCCTACCCGCAGGCCACTCCCACCATGGGCTCCATGCTGGGCCTGAAAGCCTTCGTCGCCGCCGTTCTGGGCGGCATCGGCTCCATCCCGGGCGCAATGGTCGGCGGCATCGTCATCGGCCTGTGCGAGTGCTTCGTCTCCGCCATCGGCCTGTCTGCCTGGAAGGACGCTGTCACGTTCGCCATCCTCATCATCGTGCTGCTGTTCAAGCCCACGGGCTTCCTTGGCCGCAAGGTGCAGGAAAAGGTGTAAGGAGGGCATGAAGATGAACAAGAATCGCAAAACGCTCAAAATGCCCGTGCGCTACCTCATGAACGCCGTGCTGGTGGTGCTGCTGTTCCTGGCCCTTTCCTACATGACCGGCAACATGCTCTCCACTTACCAGAACAAGGTGCTCATGACTGTGGGCATCAACATCATCCTGGCCGTGTCCCTGAACGTGGCCACCGGCTATCTGGGCCAGCTGCCGCTGGGCCACGCCGGTTTCATGGCCGTGGGTGCTTACACCTGCGCCCTCTTCACCAAGTACAGCCCTCTGCCCGATGGCGTTTCCTTTGCCATCGGCCTTGCACTGGGCGCTGTGATGGCCGGCCTGTTCGGCGTCCTCATCGGCGTCCCGGCCCTCCGTCTGACCGGTGACTATCTGGCTATCCTGACCCTGGGCTTCGGTGAGATCATCCGCATCACCCTGAACAACATCGACGATGTGCTGGGCTACAGCCTGTTCTACGGCTCCAAGGGCCTCAAGAACATCCCCAAGTACTCCAACTTCGCCAATGTCTTCCTCTGTGTGGTCATCACCTGCTTCCTCATCCATGCCATGATGAAGAGCCGCCATGGCCGCGCCGTCCTCGCCATCCGTGACAACGAGATCGCTGCCGAGAGCTGCGGCATCCAGACTACTTATTATAAGGTCATGGCCTTCGCTTTCTCTGCTGCCTTTGCCGGTCTGGCCGGTGGTCTGTACGCCTGCTACATCGGCGTTCTGAATCCCTCCACCTTCGGCTTCATGAAGTCCATCGAGATCCTGGTCATGGTGGTTCTGGGCGGCATGGGCTCCATGCTGGGCTCCATCCTCTCCGCTACCGTCCTGACCATCCTGCCCGAGGCTACCCGCAGCTTCGACAGCTACCGCATGGTCATCTACTCGCTGGTGCTCATCCTGATGATGATCTTCCGTCCGGGCGGACTGCTGGGCAGCTACGATTTCTCCATGAGCCGCATCGTGGAAAAGGTCATGAACGGCGAGCTGTTCCACAAGAAGAATGCTGACAAGGAGGGCGCAGACCATGAGTGAGTTCCAGACGAAGTTACACAGCGTCCCTTCCGGCGGCTTCCTGACCGACCGCGACAAGGATAAAAAGCCCATCCTCGACGTCCGTGAACTGGGCATCGACTTCGGCGGCCTGACCGCCGTGGACAGCTTCAACCTGATGATCGGCCGCAACGAGATCACCGGCCTCATCGGCCCCAACGGCGCCGGTAAGACCACCGTCTTCAACCTGCTGACCAACGTCTACCAGCCCACCCGCGGCTCCATCCTCATCGATGGGATGCCCACCGCCGGCAAAAAGACCTATCAGGTCAACCGGATGGGCGTGGCCCGTACGTTCCAGAATATCCGCCTGTTCAAGGACCTGTCCGTCATCGACAACATCAAGGTGGGCCTCCACGAGTCCATGAAGTACAATCTGGGCTCCTCTCTCATCCGCCTGCCCAACTACTGGAAGGAAGAGAAGCGCTGCACCGAACGTGCCTTCGAGCTGCTGGACATCTTCCACATGGCCGACCTCGCCGATGCACAGGCCGGCAGCCTGCCCTACGGCGCACAGCGCCGTCTGGAGATCATGCGCGCGCTGGCTACCAGCCCGAAGCTGCTGCTTCTGGACGAGCCGGCCGCCGGCATGAACCCCTCCGAGACCGCAGAGCTGACGGAGACCATCCGCCGCATCCGCGACGAGTTCAACATCGCCGTCCTCCTCATCGAGCACGATATGAGCCTCGTTATGGGCATCTGCGAGGGCATCGCCGTGCTGAACTTTGGCCGCATCATCGCCAAGGGTACGCCGGACGAGATCCGCAACAATCCCCAGGTCATCGAAGCCTACCTGGGCAAGAAGGAGGGCTGAACGATGGCACAGACTTTGCTGAAAGTTGATAACATCAACGTCTTTTATGGCAACATCCACGCAGTCAAGGATGTCTCCTTCGAGGTGAACGAGGGCGAGATCGTCACCCTCATCGGTGCCAACGGTGCCGGTAAGTCCACCACCCTGAAGACCATCTCCGGCCTGCTCCACCCGAAGACCGGCGACGTCCTCTACAAGGGCAAGAGCATCAAGGGCGTCCGCGCTCATAAAATCGTCGAGGCCGGTCTGGCACAGGTGCCGGAAGGCCGTCATGTCTTCCTGCACATGACCGTGGAAGAGAATCTGGACATGGGCGCTTATACCCAGCCTGCTTCCACCATCGCCCCCAACAAGGAGAAGGTCTTTGAGCTGTTCCCCCGCCTGAAGGAGCGCCGCAAGCAGCTGGCCGGCACCATGTCCGGCGGCGAGCAGCAGATGCTGGCCATGGGCCGTGCTCTGATGAGCAACGCCTCCATGCTGATGCTGGACGAGCCCTCCATGGGTCTGTCGCCCCTGCTGGTGCAGGAGATCTTCGACATCATCCAGGACATCCACAAAGAGGGCATGACCATCCTGCTGGTCGAGCAGAACGCACAGATGGCCCTTTCCGTGGCAGACCGCGCCTACGTCCTCGAGACGGGCCGCGTGGTCATGGATGGCACCGGTGCTGAGCTGCTGACCAACGAGCGTGTCCGCAGCGCATATCTGGGCGGTTAAATCACAAAAAGTAAAAGAGGCGTGACCACAGGGTCACGCCTCTTTTGTTGTGGAAAATCATTGGATGATGGATTTGTAGTAGTTCCCGAAATCGGCAAGGGCATCAATGATGGGAAGCATCTCTCTGCCGAGGCTGGTCAGGCCATACTCCACGCGAGGGGGCGTTTCGTGATAGTCGTGTCGGTAGGCGAGCCCGTCGTCGATCATCTGCCGTAAGCTGTCCGTCAAAACTTTCTGAGAGATTCCCTCCAGATCTCTTTGCAGTTCGTTGAACCGCCATGGGCGGGTCTTGAGATTGCGCAGGATCAGCAGCTTCCACTTGCCGCCGATGAGGGAGACTGCAGTGGCCACGGGGCAGGCGGGCAGTTCTTCTTTTGTTTTCATGGCATCACACCTCCGAGAACATCATAACATATTCTTTTTAATATGTACAGTTATAAAAAGGTGCGTACTTGTTTTAGAGTGTGCTCCGACTTAAACTATACACAGGCGAGCGAGAGCGCCAATATCCTTTGGAGGTAAAAGAGATGGAAAACTATACGAAAACGAATATCGGCAGCGAGGCAAGAGTGGAACTTCACGAAAAATTGGGCCTGACGGGTGCGGAGGTCAGCATCAACCAGCTCCCGGCGGGCGCAGGGGTGCCTTTTGTGCACGCCCACAGGAACAATGAAGAGATCTACGGTATTATTGCAGGGAAGGGCAAAGCCGTTATCGATGGGAAGGAGATCGCTCTGACCGCTGGCGACTGGCTGAAAGTTGCTCCGGCAGCAAAGCGTCAGTTCTCTGCTGCCGCAGATGAGGGCATTACCTATATTTGCATTCAGGTGAAGGAACACTCTCTGGGCGGCTTTACCGCTGAGGATGCCGTTATCTTCTGATAGAAAGAGCCGGAAACGTAAAACCCCCTGCACATTTCTGTACAGGGGGTTTTACGTGTTGGAATTATATCAGCTGGTATACCGTGCGGTCTCCAGCAGCTCCTCGGCCCGCTTGACCTGTTCCGCCGTAGGCGGGACAGCATCGGGCAGGGGATAAGGGATGCCGAGCTTCTGCCACTTGAAGAGGCCCAGCGTGTGGTAGGGCAGTACCTCCACCCGCTGCACCGTCTTGAGGGACGAGATGAACTCTGCGGTCTTCCGCAGGCCGTCTTCGTCGTCCGTCAGGCCGGGGACGAGGACATGGCGTATCCAGAGCGGTACGCCGAGGTCGGAGATGTGGCGCGCCATCGCAAGGATGTTCGCGTTGTCCCTGCCGGTGAGTCTGCGGTGCTTCTCCGGGTCGATCTCCTTCAAATCGAGGATGACGAGGCTGGTGGACTTCATTAGCCGGTCAAAATCGGCCAGATACGCTGCATCGTCGGGGCGGAAGGGTTGACCGGCGGTGTCCAGAGCCGTATGCACGCCCTTGGAGCGCGCCAGCTCGAAGAACGCCGTCAGGAACTCCATCTGGCGCAGCGGCTCGCCGCCGCTGACCGTGATGCCGCCCTTTTTGCCCCAGTAGTTGCGGTAGCGCCACACCCGCTGGAAGAGCTTGTCCACCGTCCATTCCTCGCCGCCCTCAGCCCAGGTCTCCGGGTTGTGGCAGTATTTGCACCGCAGGGCGCACCCCTGCAAAAAGACGACGAAGCGGACGCCGGGGCCGTCCACAGAACCGAAAGTCTCCAGCGAGTGGACGTATCCGATGGGGTTACAGAGCTGCATGGCAGGTACGGGAGATGACATCCATCTGCTGCTCGCGGGTCAGGTCGATGAACTTGACGGCGTAGCCGGAGACACGGATGGTGAAGTTTGCGTACTCCTCCTTCTCGGGGTGCTCCATAGCGTCGATGAGCTTCTCCTTGCCGAAGACGTTGACGTTCAGGTGGTGTGCGCCCTGGTCGAAGTAGCCGTCCATGACCTGCACCAGATTCTCAACGCGCTCGCCCTCGCTGTGGCCCAGAGCGTCGGGGTTGATGGTCTGGGTGTTGGAGATGCCGTCCAGAGCCCAGTGGTAGGGCAACTTGGCCACGGAGTTCAGAGAGGCCAGCAGGCCGTTCTGCTCTGCGCCGTAGCTGGGGTTGGCACCGGGTGCGAACGGGGTGAATGCCGCACGGCCATCGGGCAGAGCGCCGGTGTACTTGCCGTAGACCACGTTGGAGGTGATGGTCAGGATGGAGGTGGTAGCCTCGGAGTTGCGGTAGGTGTGGCGCTTCTTGATCATCTCAAGGAAGGTGCGCAGCAGCCAGACGCCGATCTCGTCGGCACGGTCATCGTCGTTGCCGTACTTCGGGAAGTCGCCCTCGACCTCGAAGCCGGTGGCAAGACCCATCTCGTCGCGCACGACCTTGACCTTGGCGTACTTGATGGCGCTCAGGGAGTCGATGACGTGGGAGAAGCCGGCGATACCGGTGGCGAAGGTGCGGCGGACATCGGTGTCGATGAGGGCCATCTCAGCCTCTTCGTAGTAGTACTTGTCGTGCATATACTGGATGAGATTCAGCACGTTGACGTACAGGCCGGCCAGCCAGTCCAGCATCTGGACGTACTTGGGCAGCACCTCGTCGTAGTTCAGGTACTCGCCGGTGATGGGGGCGTAGTTGGGGCCGCACTGCTCGTGGCTCTTCTCGTCCACGCCGCCGTTGATGGCGTAGAGCAGGCACTTTGCCAGGTTGGCACGTGCGCCGAAGAACTGCATCTCCTTGCCGGTCTGGGTAGCAGACACGCAGCAGCAGATGGAGTAATCGTCGCCCCAGACGGGCTTCATGACGTCGTCGTTCTCGTACTGGACGGAGCTGGTGTTGATGGACACCTTGGCGGCGTACTTCTTGAAGTTCTCAGGCAGAGCAGAGGAGTACAGAACGGTCAGGTTCGGCTCCGGTGCAGGGCCCATGTTCTCGAGGGTGTGCAGGAAGCGGTAGCAGTTCTTGGTGACCATGCTGCGGCCGTCCATGCCGATGCCGCCCACTTCCAGCGTTGCCCAGACGGGGTCGCCGGAGAACAGCTGGTTGTAGCTGGGGATGCGGGCGAACTTGACCATGCGGAACTTCATGACCATGTGGTCGATGAGCTCCTGAGCCTCGCTTTCGGTCAGGATGCCCTTGTCCAGATCGCGCTGGATATAAATATCGAGGAAGGTGGAGATGCGGCCCACGCTCATAGCGGCGCCGTTCTGGGTCTTGATGGCGGCCAGATAGCCGAAGTACAGCCACTGGCAGGCTTCCTTGGCGGTCTTTGCGGGCTGAGAGATGTCGCAGCCGTAAGCCTCAGCCATCTTCTTCATGCCCTTGAGGGCGTTGATCTGGCGTGCGATCTCTTCGCGCAGGCGGATGACGTCATCGGTCATGGTGCCGTCGCCGCAGTTGGCGAAGTCTTCCTGCTTGAACTTGATGAGGGCGTCGATGCCGTACAGTGCCACACGGCGGTAGTCACCGACGATACGGCCACGGCCATAGGTGTCGGGCAGGCCGGTGATGATGTGGGTGTGGCGGGCGGTCTTCATCTCGGGGGTATAGGCATCGAACACAGCCTGATTGTGGGTGCGGGTGTAGTCGGTGAAGATCTTGTGCAGCTCCTCAGAGGGCTGGTAGCCGTAGGTAGTGCAGGCCTGCTCCGCCATCTTGATGCCGCCGTAGGGCATGAATGCACGCTTCAGGGGCTTGTCGGTCTGCAGGCCGACGATCTGCTCAAACTCTTTCAGGCTCTCGTCGATGTAGCCGGGGCCGTATGCGGTCAGACCGCTGACGACCTCGGTCTCCATATCCAGCACGCCGCCCTTGGCACGCTCGGCCTTCTGCAGCTTCTGCAGTGCGCCCCAGAGCTTATCGGTGGCCTCGGTGGGGCCAGCCAGGAAAGACTCGTCGCCGTCATAAGGGGTGTAGTTCTTCTGGATAAAGTCGCGGACGTTGACTTCCTCTTTCCAGATGCGGCCCTCAAAGCCTTCCCACTGTTCAAAATCGATCATTGGAACCTCCTTGCTCCGTTCCTGACGCTCTAACCAATCTGCGTTGCAATAATTAGTTAGAGCAGTCTAACTGTTCCGTCTTAAAAAAGCCGCCGATTGCGGTTTCTGAAAGACAGGGTGGTACAGGGCGCAGAGGTATTTGGATGGCAACCCCTGCGCTGTTTATGAGCCGCTGCAGACAGGCAATCGAGTCCGACTGCAACGGCCTGACACTATAATAACAGTGATTCTCAGAAAAAGCAAGAGGGAACCTGTGGATTTTCTACAAGAGATGGCGGTTTTTGTTATGAAAAATGCTCATGGAGGCCGCCGGAGAAAAATTTTTTGAAAATTTGAAAAACGGGCTTGACAGTCATGACAAACTATGGTATCCTGTTGTCACGGCGAGGTTAGTTAGACCTAACCGAAGCTCCTCCGATTCACTGCAAAGGGATGCCTGCAACTCTCTTTGGGGCGATTCGGTTCCTCCATTCCATTCTCCTATTTATTAAAAAGAGAAAGCGGCTTATGGTTTGCTCCGCTTTCCCTGCGCGCAGCGCGGGGCGCTCTGGTACGGCGGCCTGTGCAAAAAAGTACAAAATGCGGGACACACAGACTTGACCACCTGTGCGCCCCGCTTTTTGTTTTGCAAAGGGAGAGGCAGAACGTCGGCAGAGCTGTCTCTTGACACCCCGGGTGAGTGTACTATAATAAGGTGGGTCGGAAAAACGAGAAAAGTTGTTTTTCTTCGGAACGATAAAATGGGAGGAAATGAATGAAAAAATTAGCGAGGGCCATCGTGAAGATGCGCAGGCTCATCCTCATCGCGGCGGTCCTGCTGCTCATCCCGGCGGCAGTGGGAGCCATCGCCACGCCCATCAACTACGACATCCTTTCTTACCTGCCTCAGGAGCTGGACTCCCGCGTGGGCCAGCTGCTGCTGGAAACGGACTTCCATCTGGCCTCCACCAATATGATAACCGTGGAGGGGATGCCCACCAACGAGCTGCTGGCCATGAAGGCCGAGATCGACGGGGTGCCGGACGTGCTGAACACCTTCTGGCTCAGCGACGTGCTGGACCCGGCAGTGCCGACGGAGATGCTGCCGGCGGATGTCCAGCAGTTTATGTTCGGCAAGAACGACTCCACCATCCTCATCGTCCAGCTGGGCGGCTCCAGCGTCAGCGAGGAGACGATGCAGGCCGTGGCCCAAATCAAGAAGATACTCCGGAAGGACTGCTTCTTCGGCGGCATCAGCGTCATCCTGAGCGACACCAAAGAGCTGGTCATGGGCGAGATGCCCTGGTATGTGCTCTGCGCCGTGGGCGGCTGTCTGCTGGTGCTGTTCCTCTCGCTGGAAAGCTGGCTCACGCCGTTTTTGTTCATGCTGGGGCTGCTCTTCCCGCTGGTCTATAACTTTGGCACGAATATTTTCCTCGGTCAGGTCTGCTTTATCACCGTGTCGCTGGCGGCGGTCTTGCAGCTGGGCGTGACGATGGATTTCTCCATCTTCCTGCTCCACCGCTACGACGAGGAAAAGAAGCTCTGTGCCTCCAACGAAGAGGCCATGGAGAACGCTATCTGTAAGACCATGAGCTCCATCACGGCGTCCAGCCTGACGACCATCGCGGGCTTTCTGGCCCTCTGTGCCATGCAGCTGACGCTGGGCGCAGACCTCGGCATCGTCATGGCAAAGGGCGTGGCGCTGGGCGTCATCTGCACCATCGTCATCCTGCCCTCGCTCATTCTCTTCTTCGATCAGTGGGTGGAAAAATACCGCCACCGCACCTTTATACCCAAGCTCACCCGCCTGAGCCATTTTGTTTCCAAACACCCGATGCCCGTCGTGGTGGTGTTCGTCCTGCTGATGATCCCCTTCGGGCTGGCCCAGAGCAAGACCGATATTTACTACAACATTTTTGCCGCTCTTCCGCAGGATATGCCCGGCATCGTGGGTACGAACAAGCTGGGCGAAGATTTCGGCATGATGACCAGCCACTTCATCCTCGTGCGGGAGGAGCTGACTGCCTCTCAGGTGTCCACCCTCTGCGATGAGATCAAGGAGGTGGACGGCATCACCCAGGTGGTGAGCCTCGACTCCATCACCGGCCCGGGCTTTGAGACGGAACTTCTGCCCGACGAGCTGACGAACATCGTCCAGAACGGCGGTTACAAGCTCATCCTTGCCAATGGCCGTTATAAGTCGGGCAGCGACGCGCTGAACGCGCAGGTGGACGAGCTGGTCCGCCTCGTCAAGGAGGCAGACCCCGAGGGCCTCGTCACCGGCGAGGGTGCCATGATGAAAGATCTCGTGGAGATCGCCGACGAGGACTTCAAAAATGTCAACATCTGGTCCATCGCGGCGGTGCTGGTCATCATCGCGCTGTCCTTCCGCAGCCTGTCGGTGCCGGTTCTGCTGGTGGCCAGCATCGAAGCGGCCATCGCCATCAACATGGGCATCCCCTACTTCATCGACGACTCGCTGCCCTTCATCGCCAGCATCGTCATCGGCACCATCCAGCTGGGCGCGACGGTGGACTACTCCATCCTCATGGCCACCCGCTACCGCGAAGAGCGGCTGGCCCTCCGCTCGCCCAAGGCGGCGGCACAGCAGGCCCTCGAGCACTGCAGCCAGAGCATCCTGACAAGCGGCCTGACCTTCTTCGCGGCCACCTTCGGCGTCGCGGCCATCAGCAAGGTGGAGCTGCTGAAAAGTATCTGTAGGCTCATCTCCCGGGGTGCGCTCATCAGTATGGTGGTCATCCTGCTGGTGCTGCCCGCCGGCCTGATGCTGCTGGACGGCCTCATCTGCCGCACCACCTACCACTGGCTCAACGCCCCCAACGCTGCAAAGGAGTGAATGCTATGAGAAAAACTCAGAATTTTCTGCGCCGCGCTGGCTCTGCGGCGCTTGCCCTGACCCTGACGGTCAGCCTCTGTCAGCCCGCCTTTGCGGCGACCAAGGCTCCCTTCTCGAAGGATGAGACGGTGTATGCCGTCATGGCAGCGGACGGCTCTGTCACCAAGACCACCGTCAGCGAGCATCTTTACAATGCCGATGGCCTCGCCGGTGTGGAGGACAGGTCCACCCTGAAAAATATCGTGAACACCGAGAGCTTCGCCGAGTACACCCAGAACGGCGATACGCTCGTCTGGAACACCGACGACACCGATGTTTACTACAAGGGCGACACGGACCGTCAGCTGCCCATCTCTGCCAAAGTGACCTACACGTTGGACGGCAGGACCGCCCCGCTCAGTGAGCTTCTGGGCCAGAGCGGCCACCTCGTGCTCACCATCGACCTGACCAACCATGAGACCGGCAAGGTGACCGTGAACGGCAAAGAGCGCACCATCGTCACCCCGCTGGTCACGGCGGTGGGCGTCCTGCTGGGCGATGACGCCAGCAACGTCAACGCCGTGAACGGCCTGCTGGAAAGTGCGGCCAAGAGCAGCGTGGCGGCCTTCGTCACCCTGCCGGGCGTGAAAGATTCCCTCGACGGCCTGCTTCCCGAACAGGTGAACGGCGTGGCCGAGTACTTACAGGACAGTGTGACCGTGGAGGCCGATGTGGAGTCGCTGACGGCACCTCAGATCCTGCTGGCCTGTGCGGCGAGCGCCGAGGCACTGGGGCAGGGGGATGAGGTCTTCGACCTCGACAGCCTCAACGATTTGACCGACGGCATCGCGGCGCTGAACGATGCCATGAACCAGCTGCTGGACGGTGCGTCGCAGCTGAAAGCGGGCGCGGCACAGCTTGCCGCCGGTTCGCTGGCTCTGCTGGACGGGGCCAACCGGCTGGACAGCGGCCTCGGCCAGCTGACGGAAGGGCTGGACACCCTGACGTCCAACAACGCTGCCCTGACTTCCGGCGCACAGCAGGTGGCCGACGGCGTGCTGGACTCCGCCAGCCAGACCCTCATGGAGAACGGCCTCATCGACACCCCCATGACGTGGGATACCTATGAAGCCGTCATTGACGACATCCTCTCGCTGGGCGACAAGACGCTGGCGGCGGGCCGCAAAAAGATGGTGCGCACCATCTGGGAGCAGGCTCCGCAGTTCAAGGCCAGCCAGCTGGACATCGCACTCTACCTCGCGGCCACCAGGACCGGCCACGACCTTGAGGCCGCCCTGCACCTGATGCAGAGCTTCTCGCCCGATTTCATCGTAGGCTGGCTGAAAAAACTCACCGACAGCGACGCCCGGCAGAAGATCCACGACGAGCTGGTCTATCAGACCGCCAACAGCGAGGACATGGCCAGCGTCCGCGCCCTGAAAGAAAATCTGGGACAGATCCGGCTCTTCGTGTCCAGCGTCGGCCAGTACGCCGACGGCGTGGCTGCAGCCGCTGACGGCGCACACGCCGCCAAGGCCGGAAGCGCTCAGCTGGCCGGCGGCGCATCCGCCCTGTATGACGGTGTGCTCCGGCTCCAGAACGGCACCGACCAGCTCAGCGGCGGCCTCGTGCAGTTCAACGACGAGGGCATTTCTCAGCTCACCGGTGCGCTGGACGCCGACCAGCTCCACGCCCTGCAGACTGTGGTGGAAGAGATGACCAGCCGCCTCGCCGATTACACCAGCTTTGCCGGTGTACCCGAGGGGGCGTCCAGCCGGGTGAAGTTCCTCTACAAGACCGCCGAGACGCCCGCCGAAACGGCTCCGGTGGAGACGGCGGCAGACAACGCTTCGGAGGGCAATTTCTTCGTCCGCCTGTGGCACCGCCTGCTGGCCCTGTTCGGGCTTTGAACCGGCAAGATCATGTCCCTGCCCCCGGCTCCGGAGCCAAGAACGCTCCCGGCCGGGGGCTTTGTTTGTGCAGCATACTCAAAACAGCGGTTGATTATTTGTGGCAGTTTACAAAAATTGAACGTCCCCTTGACAAATATATAGGGGGGGGGGGTAAAATGAAACAAAATGAACCCTGCTGCCTGTCAAGGCAGGGCAAACACCGTTTACTTTATGGAGGAATCAACCGATGAAGATGTTGAAAAAACTGCTGGCCGTTGTGTTGACCGGCGCAATGGCTCTGACTCTTCTCACAGCCTGCGGCGGCAACGCTGTGACCGAGAAGGGCATTGCAGATGCCATGAACGAAATGGCTAAGGCTACAGAGGTGAACGTTACCTTTACGCCCCAGGCGAAAGAGCGGGAGATGGCCAGAGAGATCGCTACGCTGCTCGAGGGTAAGGCGACGGATGAGGGTAGCAATGATGCGATAAAAAAGATCCTTGATTACGATCAGGGCGGCGCAAATGCAGGTAACTTTGTCTGGTGGGGAAAGGCTCCGGTTGATAAGATCGGAACCAGCGGACAGGCGTTTTCGTTTTGGTATTATACATCGAACCCAGACAATGCCGAAAACCATAGTAACCTGACAAACAAGACGCCTGCAGGCGACCGCAACATGGGCACTGCGCTTTGCAAGATGTCCGATGATGACGGCAATCTGGTAACATGGCGCGTCATCGTGGTCACTGCAAAGGCTGAGAACGAAGAGGACGAAGACTAAGCGCCGCAGCACCCCGGAAAAGATAGAACCGTTATCCATAAATAATGACAGCAGGCCCCGGAGCATATCGCTCCGGGGCCTTGCTGCTTTTCAGGCTTGGGCCATGGGCGGGGGCAGCTTCTTCGCCCGCCTGCTGGCCCTGTTCGGGCTTTGAACCGGCAAGATCATGTTCCCGCCCCCGGCCCGGAGCCCAGAACGCTCCCGGCCGGGGGCTTTGTTTGTGCAGCATACTCAAAACAGCGGTTGATTATTTGTGGCAGTTTACAAAA
>ENA-UESJ01000529-UESJ01000529.1-human-gut-metagenome-genome-assembly--contig:-NODE-529-length-20518-cov-8.054792_pt1 | contig 20518 bp, 20 predicted proteins | sample MGYA00243000_ERZ508001 | MGnify/ENA primary metagenome ERZ508001 (study PRJEB26167, sample SAMN06115479) | human gut metagenome | host: Homo sapiens | place: China:Chongqing | collected 2015-03-03... | reverse complement strand
GGGTCAGCCTCGTCGAGGATCGGATCGAGTGCCCGGCTGAAATTCTCACAGTCCTGGATCGACACGCCGTCCGGCTTGTCGATGTACACACGCAGATAGCGGCCGCCCGCCTCCTTGACGTATTCCACGTCCCAGATCTCACATCCCTGCTGCGCGGCCACAGGCTCGGCCAGCGCGAGGACAGCGTCTGTCAATTTACTCATACATCACCATTCCATTTTCTGACACTTTGAAAGACATCAAGAAAAAGAGTGGGCGGGTGCCCACTCTGTCAAATCCTGCTTCCTTCGTACGGCAATATCATACCATCCCGTGACCCACAATGCAAGCCTTTTTTTGTGCTGCGGGGCACTTACTGGTACAGCGCCGCAAATTCCTCCAGGCAGAGGTTATGCTCAGTCATGAACTTCGCCGCCGTCTCGCCGACGTAGCGCACGTGCCACGGCTCGTTGCGGCCGGTGATGCTGACCTTGTCCGACGGGTAGCGGATGACGAAGCCGTAGTCCGCACAGTTGTCGGCGAGCCAGCTCAGAAAGCGCGCGTTGACCTTGTCCACGCTCAGCGAGTCATAGTACTGGTCGACCACGTCCGCGCCGAGGCCGGTCTGGTGGTCGCTCGTGCCGGGAGGCGCCGCGACGCGCGCCGCGGCCGTCTCTGCCTCGTCACGGGTGTCACCCTCGCGCATATACGCACTCACCTGATCCTCGTACTGCTGCTTCTGTGTCAGGTACGGGCGGTAGGCACAATAGATATAAGGGCTCCACCCGGCGCTGCGCGCCGCCTTGAGCAGGGCGTTGAGCGCATCGACCGCGCGGGAATCAAACGAGGACTGCGAGCCGCTGATCTTGCTCACATCCGGCACATAGTCACTGATATTATGCGCCTGACTCGCGATGAGATACTCCCAGGAGGAGATATCCACATCCGGCAGGTCATCATAGGTCTTCTGGGTCGGCGCCGCCGTTGTCCGGATATCCGGCGGGAGGATCAGATCCGTCGGCGCGGTAGGCACGGCATTGCTGCGCGCCTCGTTGACACGCGAGAGAATGAGCATGGCGCACACGACGACCAGCACCGTCAGCGCCACCGACAGCCAGAGACGTTTCTTCTTCATGCAGATCCCTCCCGGACAAAAATAAACAGAAAAATGAAAAGCAGCTCGCAAAAGCCGCTTTTCACAATAGCATATTTTTCGCGTCCCGGCAAGTCCCCCGTCACAGATCGACGCGCTCATAGTTTTTTGCCGCCCTCCGGAATGCCAGCCACGACAGCAGCGCAAATGCCGCCGCGCCCGCAGCCAGCACCGGAAGCTGACGCACCTGACCGGCCGCATCGAGATACGGTCCGACGACCGGAAAATGCGACAGCACCTCGACCAGCACCATCAGTACCGTCATCGGGACGACCGCCTGCAGGAACGAGCGTCCAACGCGCACGGCAGTCTTATAAAACGCCGGCAGGAACACCGCATTGAACACGCCGAAAATGAGCAGCACCGCGCCGAAGAGCGCGACGTTTGCATCGATGCCCGCGAGGTTCGTACCGTTGGGGTTGATGCGCACCGACAAGACCGCAAACGGCACCGCGAGCACAAGCTCCGTCAGCTCGACCGCCACGACCAGCCACGTGCGGGCGCACACCTGCTCACGCTTCGCGACCGGCAGCACGGCGCAGTAATAGACGTCCTTATTCTCGCGGCCGTTGAGAAAGGTGAAGAAGATGCCGAGCAGGCCATAGAAAAACGCGACCGTGTACGGATAGCTCGGGATGAGCAGCATCGCACCGAAGAGCGCGAACACATACATCATCGGGTGCGCCGCAAGGCGCAGATCCTTACAGAAAATCCTTGCCGTCATAGTTTCTCCTTTCCACGCGCACGAGAATATCCTCGAGCGAGAGCGACGCGTCGCCGAGCTGCGCGCGATAGTGCGCGAGAAAGCCGTCACACGTGTCGCTGCGCAGGATCTCTCCGTCCTTGATCATCGTGATGTGCGAGGCGCACTTCTCCAGATCGGACGTGATGTGCGTCGAAAACAGGATGCTGCGATCGCCGCTTTGCACCACACCGCGAAAGAGCTCCATGAGCTCGTCGCGCGACACGGGGTCGAGCCCGCTCGTCGGCTCATCGAGAATGAGCAGACGCGCATCGTGCGAGAGCGCGAGCGCGAGCATGTACTTCACGCGCATGCCGGACGAGAGCTGCGAGACCTTCTTCGTCTCGTCGAGTGCGAACAGCGACAGGTAGTGCCGGTATTTTTCCTCATCCCAGCCGGCGTAAAACCGCCGTGTCACATCCGTAATGACACCGAGCTTCCGGTTCGGGTAAAAGTCCACGCCGCCGAGCACCACGCCAAGCTGCTGCTTACAGGCGGGCTCATCGGCATAAAAATCCCGGCCGAACATCGTCACGCGGCCGCCGTCCGGATGCACGAGGTTGAGCATGGTCTTGATGGTCGTGCTCTTTCCGGCACCGTTGCGGCCGATGAAGCCCATGATCGCGCCCGGCTCAACGGCAAACGACACGTCGCGCAGCCGAAACGCCGGATACGTCTTGCACAGGCCCTCCACTTCCAGAATGCTCATTGTCCGTCCTCCCGCTTCAGCTCCTGCGCAAGTGCGGCAGCGAACACCTGCGTCTCCGCCTCCGGCACATCCGGCGCCGCGGCCTTCGCGCCCTGATCGAACACCGCGCGCACGAACCGGTCATAATAGCTGCTGCTCTGCAGCGCGATGCCGCGCTCGCGGTCAGCCAGCAGAATGAGCGAATCGCCCGGCGCGAGGCCGAACATATCGCGCACCTCCTTCGGGATCACGATCTGTCCCTTTGGGCCGATGCGCACCGTGGCCATAAATTTGTCCTGCATGGACTGCATATGCGTCACCTCCGGTATAACTTGTATTACTTTTCTTACGTTATAGCACAATGCCGCCTGCAGCGCAAGCGTTTTTTGAATTTTTCGTCCGCGCCGATCATTATGTAAACCAAAAAGCACGAAAAAAGATCCCCCTGCCGCCCGGCAGGGGGATCACACCTTATCGAATAACTCAGAGCGCCTCGACGTCGGCGATGAAAGCCTGGATGGCTTCTTCCGGAACGAGCTTCTTGCTGCGGACCAGATTCACGATGTCACCAACGGTCTTCTTGTAGAAGAGCTTCAGGGGGTACTTGGTCAGGCTCGGAACGGACTTCATCATGACTTCCTTGCCGTTCATGTCCTCGATGAACGTCTTAACACTCAGCGTTTTGTAATCCATAATATGTTCTCCTTTCAATTTTGAACACATTGGCCATTTCCCCGAATCCCAATTGAAATGGCTTCGTTGTTCAAAGATTAACGCTTTTTGGGTATTTTGTCAAGTATGTCGGGAAATTTTCTTCGCCTTCCCGTCAATTTTCATCCAGTAATCAACGCTCTGTTGTGCAGTATTTGCGCACAAGCAAAAAAATGTGTGTCAGGAAAGTGTACGTGCCGCCGCTGAATAGAATGACCTCAGGCAGAAACGGAGGGCTGAAAATGCTGTACAGTACCCTGATGCTGATGATGAGCAGTGCATTTTTGATGCTGCGTCTGAGCCCCGGCGGGTCATTTCCGCGTCCGCTGAGCGAGGCCGAGGAGCGCAAGTATCTCGAGGCATGGCTGCAGGGAGATCTGGAGGCGCGCAACGTGCTCATCGAGCGCAACCTGCGGCTGGTGGCGCACATCATCAAGAAATACTACACGCACTACGACGACACGGACGACCTGATCTCGATCGGCACGATCGGGCTCATCAAGGGCATCAACACCTACCGTCCGGATAAGGGCGTGCGCCTTGCGACCTACGCCAGCAAGTGCGCGGAAAACGAGATCCTGATGTATTTTCGCAGCACACGCAAAAACGCAGCCGAAACGCTGCTCTCAGACGCGCTCGACACGGACGGCGACGGCAACAGTCTGTCGCTCCTCGACATCCTGTCCGAGGATGAGGACATGGACGCCCGCCTGCAGTCGGACGAGATGTGTCAGGCGCTGCGGCGCTGCATCGGTGAGGTACTCGATGCGCGCGAGCGCGAGATCATCCGCCTGCGCTATGCCATTGGCGGCGGCGAACCGCTGACGCAGCGCGAGACCGCGCAGCGCTGCGGCATCAGCCGCTCGTATGTGTCGCGCATCGAGAAAAAAGCCATCGAAAAGCTGCGCGCCGCCCTGCTGGCGGCCGGTTACTGACCGCGCGGCGTTGACAAACCGGTCGAAACAAGGTAGAATTGCAAAGATATGAGGGAGATGATACCATGGCGGATCAAACGCACAATGCGGGCGTACACACGCACGTGGACGAAAACGGGAACGTGATCACCCACTGCCACGACGGCGAAGTGCATATGCATGAACATGACCACGCGCACAGCCACGGGCATGGACACACCCACACCCATACACAGACCAAGGCGGTCATCAATCGTCTGGCGCGCGCGATCGGCCATCTGGAGTCGGTCAAGCGCATGGTCGAGGATGGGCGTGACTGTGCCGAGGTGCTCATCCAGCTTGCAGCCGTGCGCTCGGCGCTGAACAACACGGCGAAGATCATTCTGAAAGATCACATCGACCACTGTCTGACCGACGCTGTGGAAAGCGGCGACCAGCAGGCCATCGACGAGCTGAATCTCGCGATCGAAAAGTTCATGACCTGAACACCAAGGCAGCCCTCCGCCGCACGGCGGAGGGCTGCTTTGCTTCCGGCACAGCAAGAAAGGACGCATCCAAAGCGGATGCGTCCTTTTTAGAGCAAATCAATGCTGCACTTTTTCCACTGAGAGGACCGAGCCGGTCATCTGGTCGACAGCCACGACATAGCGCGGGTGGAAGTAGTACACAGTCGTGAGCGTCACGCGGTAGACAGGCTGCGCGCCGCTCTCATCGAGCTGCACTTCCCACGCGGCAAGGTCGCTCTCCGAAATGCCGGCCGCCGCAATGGCGATCTTCAGCGCCTGCTCCTGCGTGACCGGGCCCGCAGGCGGGGTCGGGGTAGGCGTCGGTGTCGGCACCGGCGTCGGGCTCGGGGTAGGTGTCGGTGTCGGCATCGGTGTCGGCATCGGTGTCGGCATCGGTGTCGGCGTCGGGCTCGGGGTGGGTATTGGCGTCGGCGTCGGCGTGGGCATGGGCTCCGGGATCGGCTGCGGCATCACGGGGGCAGGCTGCGGCTTTACAGGAACCGGCTTCGGCCCGAGCGGTTCGTCACCCGCCAGACGGCAGATCTCTGCCGTGCGCGCGTCAACGCTGCACACATAGTGGTGCTCGCCGTCCGTGAGCACGAATTCCATGACCATCTGGCCGTCAATGAGCGTGAAGCGCATGCTTGCCTGCGTAACGCTGTCCGCATCCAGACCGCAGCAGGCGAGCGCCGCATCCATGGCCTGATCATATGGGATATATGCGCCGGTGCTCGCAGCACCGATCGAGATCATGTCGCCAAGCGCCACCTGATTGGACGCTGCGAGAATGTTCAGGTCGTTGATCGGCAGCGCCGCCAGCGCCTCGCCGGTGAGATCCTCCACCTGCGCGCTGATCTGCCGGATGAGCATCGCCTTTCCTACGCTGACGCCCATAGCAGCAGCATCGGCCTCCAGCGCAGGATCCGGCTCCAGCACCTGCGCCAGAACAGCGGGTGCAAGCCCGCAGTCGCTCTGTGCATCCTCCACGGCGGAAGCCAGCCGGCCGCACAGACGCGCATCGCCCTTGCCGGCCTCGACCGTGACGAGGATCGAGTTGGTATCCGCCGAGACATAGCCGTCTGCCTGCAGCTCGGCAACGATCGCATCGGCCGCCGTCTGCAGCGGCTGGTTGCGCAGCTCCAGCTCGTCGAGCACGACCTGCGCGTCGGCATTGCACGCGCGCACGGACAGGACACGGCCGAGCTTATTGACGGTCAGCTCAATACTGGGGTTCGCGTCCAGCGTTGCGACGCCGTCGGGCGTCTGCACGGCGTAAAATCCACCGCCGAGCACCGCCAGCAGAAACACCGCCGCCGCCGCGACCCAGCGCCGCCATGCGCCGCTGCGACGGCTGCGCTGCGGCAGCGGGACGACCGTTTCCGGCTCCGGCTGTTCGGCCGCCTGAACGCGGGCGAGGATCTTGTCCCAGGGATCCGGCGTCACGGCTGCGACATCATCACGCAGCTGCTGCAGCAGCTGCTCGTTGCACTTTTCCTGTTCAGTCAAGACCGTCACCCCCCATCGACGCGCGCAGCTTTGCGAGCGCACGGTTGTAGCGCGAGATCGCCGTCGCCTGCGGAATGTCCAGCAGATCGGCCACCTCTCTGTGCTTGAGTCCGGAGAGCGCGTGCAGCATCACGATCTGCCGCTCACTGTCCGTGAGCAGGCGCAGCACCTTATCAAGCACCATATGATTTTCCATCTCCCGATAAGCGTTATGCGGATCCTCCACATGAAACAGCTCATCAAAAGATATATTCTTATTTTCCGCCTTGCGCAGGCGCATAAGCGCCAGATTGCGCGCGATCGTCAGCAGCCACGCCATCGGCTTGCCCGACGGATGGTAGCTCGACGCCGACTGCATCACGCTCACAAACGTGTCCTGCATCACATCCTCAGCCGCCGTCGGGTCGCGCAGGATCGACAGCGCGAAACCGTAAACAGACGCGGACGTTTGGCGATACAGCATCTCGAGCGCGGCGGTATCCCCCTCCGCAATGCGCAGGATCAGGCTCTCGTCCGGCGGTCGGCCATCGGACGCACCTATATCACTTGTGCGTTTGTCGTCATTTTGCATATTCGATTACCCCACATGAGTATAATGCCTGAAAACAAATTTTAATGCATAAAAAAATGTTTTCCGAAAAATTTTCTCTAAAAAAGTGTGTTTTTCGGCACTTCCATCCTCTTAAACGAATATTCTACGTGATAAAATGCGGTTTGTAAAGCGAGTAAACTATAAAAAATTACATTCTTAGCAGATTTTACGCTCCTTTTTTCGGCGGCGCCGTTACCTCGAGCGCATGATTGAGCACCACGCCCAGAATGAGCAGCAGTCCGAACACATGAAACCAGAACAGCAGGATCACGACCGAGGCAAGCGACCCGTATACAAGTGAATACTTTGCGCTGTTGCCGATCAGCCATGAGAGCAGAATACTCATCACCACGATGCCGACGGCCGAAAACAGCGCACCGGGAAACACGAGGTGCGGCGTCCGGCGTGGTGTGGTGAGCCGGTAGAGAACGAGGATCATCAGCAGCAAAATGGCAAACAGAACCAGAAAGCGCACCCAGGTCCACGACCAGATGATGCTCACGCGCGGCATGAGCGCATCGAGCCAGAGCAGAAAGCGCTTGCCCGTCAGCATGAGCAGGACGCACAGATACAGCACCAGTAAAAACGCCACCGAGAAGGCGACGCTCACGACGGTACTGCTCACGATGCCGAAGCGCTTATCGCCGTGGATCTCGCTGACGATGGCGGCCATGGCGCGAAACGCCGCAGACGCGCTCGTGATCATGACAAAGAGCGCCGCAATGAACATGACCTGACTCGTGTTGCCGGACACATAAATGAGAAACTCCGACACGAGCGCCTGCGTCTCCCGCGGGAGCACGAGCGTCTCCACGATGCGCAGCACGGCGGTCGGGTCACGCAGGATGAGCGCAAGCAGGTCGTACATACAGATAATGACCGGAAACAGCGCCATAACCATGTAATAGGCGATCTCAGCCGCCGAGCGCGTCACGCGGCGGGTCAGGAATGTGTCGGCCATGGTCGTGAGGACGCGGGTAATGCGCCAGTCTTTCAATCGACTGCCTCCTCTCGCAGAATACAAAAACCGCCTTCACAAGGAGCGAAGGCGGTTTAGGACAAATGGCAAAATTACTTGGAGTTGAAGATCTTGAAGATGCTGTCAAACGGATCTTCCTCCGCAGGGGCGACAGCATCCGCAGCCGGAGCGGCAGCCGGGGCGGCAGGTGCAGCGGCCGGAGCCGGAGCGGCAGCCGGAGCAGCCGTGGCCGCAGTCGCAGCGGCGGTGTACATACCGGCGGCAGGTGCAGCAGCCGGAGCGGCAGCGGCGGCCGGAGCAGCCTCCGCCTGCGCCTTGCCCGGCTCGTCAAAGCCGGTGGCGATGACGGACACGCGGATCTCGTCGTCGAGCGAGGGATCGAAGCTCGCGCCGAAGATGATGTTGGCGTCCGGATGCGCAGCCTCCTGAACGAGGTTGGCAGCGGTCTCGACATCCTCCAGGCCCATATCCTCGGAGCCGGTGATGTTGATGAGCACGCCGCGCGCACCGTTGATCGACGTCTCCATGAGCGGGCTGGCCACGGCCATGCGGGCAGCGTCCTCCGCCTTGCCCTTGCCGGCGGCGCGGCCGACACCCATGTGGGCGAAGCCGGCGTCTTTCATGACGCAGGTGACGTCCGCAAAGTCGAGGTTGATGAAGCCGGTGTTCTTGATGAGATCGGAGATGCTCACGACGGCCTGACGCAGCACGTCGTCCGCGATCTCGAAGGCGTTGGCCAGCGTGACCTTCTGGTCGGTGGCGAATTTCAGCCGGTCGTTCGGGATGATGAGCAGGGAGTCGACCTTGCCCAGCAGCTCGTTGATGCCGACCATGGCCTGATCCATGCGGCGCTTGCCCTCGAACTTGAAGGGCTTGGTGACGACGCCGACGGTCAGGATGCCGGCCTCGCGGGCGATGTCCGCGATCGTGGGCGCTGCGCCCGTGCCGGTGCCGCCGCCCATGCCGGCGGTGATGAAGACCATGTCGGCATTTTCCAGGCTCTTGGCAATGTTGTTGCGGCTCTCCTCGGCGCTGCGCTTGCCGACGTCGGGATCGCTGCCGGCGCCCTGACCGTGGGTCAGCTTCTCGCCGATCTGGATCTTCTGGTCTGCACTGGAGACGGCCAGAGCCTGCTTATCTGTATTGACAGCCACGTACTCAATTCCCTGAGTGCCGGACTTAACCATGCGGTTTACGACGTTGTTGCCGGCCCCGCCGACGCCAACGACCTTGATGGTGACGACATTTTCCGGACCGGACTCGGTAGCAAAGGACATATTCGGTTCCTCCCTGTTGTTTCTATTTGTATCAGCGCTCGGCGCGTGTGCGCTCTGAGGGCCGTTTCTTGGCGGATTTCGCTTTTGTCTGTTCTTATTCTTTCCCATTTTATATCGTTTTCCTTATCAGGTCAATCTTTTTTTGTGAACATTCAGCCGGGGCTGAAATGTGCGCGCTTGTCGATCGACAGATCAATAGTGCCGGTATCGCCGGCCGTGAGCTGCGATATGGCGCTCTGGAGCATGCCGAATTTATACTCGACATTCTCGTTTGCGCCGAGACGCACCGTGAACCGCCCGTCATAGAGAAAGCTCGGGCTCGCCGCGTCCGAAAGGTCGATCACCGTGACCTTGGACGCCATGTCGCGCGTGAGCAGCTGCCCGAGGATCGCCGCAAGGTACGTGACCTTCGGCGCGTCGGCATCGCCGACGTTGAGCACCTCGCCAACCTTCGGTTCCACTGGCGTGATGCCGTCGATGCGGGCGAGGCCGGTCAGTTCGCTGTCCGTGACGGACTTGAGCAGCTTGCAGTTCTGGTCGACGACCCAGTAGCCGTCGTCCGCCTTGACATAGGCCATGGCGCTGCTCTCCTGGATCGTAATGGTGACGCGGTTCGGCAGGGCGCGCGTGACCTTTGCTTTGTCCACATAGGGAAGCTTGCTGAAGATGCGGCTGGCCGCCGAGAAGCGGTTGATGAAAAAGAGGTTATCGCCCTTGCCGATGCCCGAGGCGTCAACGACCTCCTCAGCCGTGTAGATGGAGTTTCCGACGACCTCGACCTTCGAGACGCGGAAAAACACGCTCATCCCCAGCACAAGCGCCACGCAGATCAGCAGGAAGATCAGCGGCTGCAGCAGCGATCTCCCGCGCCCTGCGGACGGACGGCGCACACGGCGCCGTCGGGGCTGCTTCGATTGTTTCATAGGCAGAGATTCCTTTCACCGCGGCGCGGCACAGCGCACGTCAGCGCCCAGCGCCGACAGGCACGCGTCGAAGCGGTCGTACCCGCGGTCAATATACCCGTCGTCGAGAAGCTCGGTCGCGCCCTCGGCGCAAAGCCCGGCCACGAGCATGGCCGCGCCGCCGCGCAGGTCGCTTGCCGTGAGCGGCGCGCCGGTGAGCCGCTCGACGCCGGTGACATACGCCACACGGCCCTCGATGCTGACGGCTGCGCCCAGACGCCGGAATTCCTCGGCATGACGGTAGCGGTTGGTAAAGATGTTTTCGGTGAACACCGTGGTGCCCTTTGCCCGCAGGCAGGCCGCCATGAGCGGCGGCTGCGCATCCGTGGGAAAGCCCGGATACGGCTGCGTGACGACCGGGCGCGGCGCCGTGAGCTGCCCATCCGATGTCAGGCGCACGGCGGACGCCGTTGTGATTATAGCACATCCCGCCTCAGAAAGCGAGTCAAGAACGGTCGAAAAGTGTGCCGGATCTACATCCTGCAGCTCCACCTCGCCGCCGCAGGCGGCGGCAGCGCACAGGATTGTCGCTGCGACGATGCGGTCGGGCATGATCGTGTGCTCGACAAACAGCCGCGGCCGGAAGCCGCCGACCGTGACCGTGGACGTGCCCGCGCCGGAAATGTCCGCGCCGAGCTTGCGCAGGTAGCATTGCAGGTCGGCGATCTCCGGCTCGCGCGCGGCGTTGCAGATGACCGTCTCCCCCGCCGCGGCGCAGGCGGCGAGCATGGCGTTTTCCGTTGCGCCGACACTCGGAAACGGCAGCAGGATGCGCCGCCCCTGAAGCGCGTGCGCCCGGCAGATGATGTCGCCGCCGCGCTCCGTGACCTCCGCGCCGAGCGCGCGCAGCGCGTCCAAGTGCAGGTTCACCGGCCGCGGCCCGAGCTCGCACCCGCCCGGCATGGACAGGCGCGCCGTGCCGAAGCGCGCGAGGATCGCGCCGAGAAAGATAACCGACGAGCGCAGCTCCCGCATGAGTGCGTGCGGGATGAAATCGCAGTGCATCCCGCGCGAATCGATGCGTACCGTGTCCCCGTCGCGCACCGCCGTGCAGCCGAGATGCTGCAGGATGCGCAGCGTGGTCGTCACGTCCCGCAGATCGGGCACGTTGTGCAGAACCGTCTCACCTCCGGAGAGCACCGACGCCGCCATGATCGGCAGCACCGCATTCTTGGCGCCCTGCACCCGCGTACTCCCGGTCAGCCTGTTTCCGCCGTAAATGTGCCATATGCTCATGATCTTTCCTCCGCACAGCAAATTCATGCCATCCTATGCAGAGAAACGCGAAATTGTCATTTTGTATGCCGGTCCGCCAGCTCAAGCACCAGATCGGCAATGCGTTCGGCGGCATCGCTCACGCCGGCGGCGCGCATATTGTCCGCCATCTGCGCAAGCTGTGCGGGGTCTGCGAGCAGGTCGCTGACGAGGTTATACAGGTCGTCCGCCGTGAACGACCCTTCGAGCAGCACCTTTGCGCCGCCGGCACGCTCGAGCACGCGCGCGTTGCGCTCCTGATGGTTGTTCGTGACGTTCGGCGACGGGATGAGCACGGCGGGCTTGCCGATGCACGTGAGCTCGGCGAGCGTGGACGCGCCCGCGCGGCACAGCACAAGATCGGCCGCATCCATCACCAGCGGCATATCGTAGATGTACGGCCGCACGTCCATGCCGTGTGCCGCGAGATCGGCCGGGCACTTTTCCAGCAGCGCCGTGTGCATCTTCTCATAGCCGTTGCGCCCCGCCGAGTGGATGAGCGAAAACGGTGCGCCCGTCACGGCGGCGCGGGTGATGAAGGCCGTCATGATCTCATTCATGTATGACGCGCCGAGCGACCCCCACACCGACACGACCAGCGGCTTTTCGGGATCGAGGCCGAGCTGGCGCTTGGCCTCCGCCTTGGAGCAGGCCGTGAATGCGCCGCGCACCGGCGTGCCGGTGACGACGACCTTGTCCTGCTCGCTGTAGTGCTGCTTGCTCTCCTCGAAACCGACCAGAATACGGTCGACCGCGCCGGCAAGCATCTTCGTCGTCAGCCCCGGTACGGCGTTGGACTCATGCACGATGGCCGGAATGCCGAGCTGCGCCGCCGCCTTGAGCACGGGGTAGCACACATAGCCGCCCGTGCCGATGGCGACATCGGGCTTGAAGTCCTCAATGATCTTGCGCGCGTCCTTCGTCGCCTGCCGCGCATTGTGCAGCGAGCGGAAGTTGTACGCGATCTCCGACGGCTTGAGGCTGCGGTGGATGTTCGTGACCTCCACGGTCACGATGTCATAGCCCGCACGCGGAACAAGGTCCGTCTCCATCTTGCCGTTTGCGCCGACGAAGAGGATGCCGCAGTCGGGCATCCGGTCGCGCAAAACGCCCGCGACCGCAAGCGCGGGGTTGATGTGGCCTGCGGTACCGCCGCAGGTAAAGAGAAAATTCATAGTCAGTCCCTCCCGGAATATCGAAACTCAGGCGGCGTGCGCCGCCGAGACAGCTTACAAGGTTCGGATGCTACCGCGCTCTTTTCGTCGGAATGTCGCGCGATATGCTCAAAATAATGCCCATTTCACCGAGCTGCATCAGCAGCGCCGTGCCGCCGTAGCTGAAAAACGGCAGCGAGATGCCGGTGCAGGGGATGAGATTCGTGACGACCGCGATGTTCAGAAACACCTGGATCGACAGCAGCGTCGTGATGCCGACGCCGACGAGAAAGCTGTAACGGTCGGGCGAGTGCGCGGCGATCCAGTAGCCGCGGCAGATGAGCAGCGCGAACAGGATCAAAATCGCGACCGCGCCGACATAGCCGAGCTCCTCGCAGACGATGGAAAAGATATAGTCATTGTGCTCCTCGGGCAGATAGAGGTACTTCTGCCGGCTCTGGCCGAGGCCGAGCCCGAGAAAGCCGCCCGAGCCGATGGAATACAGCGACTGCACGATCTGATATCCGGCAGCACTCGTGTCAGCGAACGGATCGCGCCACGACACGATGCGCTTGTGCACATAGGGCACGAACTTGCCCGCGATCAGCAGCAGCGCGCCCGCGCCGCCCATGCCGATGAGCAGGTACGAGAGCTTGATGCCGCCGACAAACATCATCACGATCGCCAGCGCCATGATGATGATCGACGCCGACAGATGCGGCTCGAGCATGAGCAGGATGACGATGCCGCCGGTGATGACCATGAACGGCACGACGCCGTAGCGGATCGTCTGCATCTGGTCTTTGTATGTGCAGATCATGCTCGAGAAAAACAGCACGACCGCGATCTTTGCGATCTCCGACGGCTGAAACGTCGTAAAGCCGAGGCTCAGCCACCGGCGCGCGCCGCCGCCGACCACGCCGACGTGCGGGATCCAGACGATGGCGAGCAGGAATATGCTCACGCCCAGCAGCGCGAGCGACCAGCGGCGGTACGTCGCCATGCGCACGTGGGAAAACAAAATCATACCCACCACGCCGGCCACGGCGAAGCCTGCCTGCCGGACGAAATAATACGTCGGCGACTTGCCCTGCGCATAGGCGCGGGCAAAGCTCGACGAGAGCACCATGATGACGCCGATCGCCAGCAGCAGCAGCGTGAGCACGAAAAACGGCAGGTCAAAGCTGCCGCGCTTTGCCCCGGCAGCCGCCCCTGTCCGGCGCGCAGGAAGTCTCAAACCGGATATATTCATGAACGCACCTCCCTGCGCCGTGGCGCGCTCACGCACCGAAGCGGTGGAACACGCCGATAAACGACAAAACTGCAAACAGCACCGTCACGCCGGCAAACAGCGCCACGATCTGCTTTTCCTTCCACTTGTGGCCCGTCCAGCCGCCCATCTCCAGATGGTGGTGGAACGGGGACATCCTGAACACGCGCTTGCCGTGCGTGAGCTTGAAATAGCCGACCTGAATGATGTCCGAGAGCGCCTCGACGATGTACATGATGCCGACCGTCACGAGGATGAGCGGCATATCATAGGCGAAGGCCAGCGCCGCGACCGCACCGCCGAGAAAGAGCGAGCCCGTGTCGCCCATGAACACCTTGGCCGGATTGAAGTTATAGATCAAAAAGCCCAGCAGGCCGCCGGCGATGCCGGAGGCGAACACGCCGAGGGACAAAAATCGCTCGCCCCAGAGAATGGACAGCACGGCAAAAAAGATGCACACCGGCATCGTCGTGCTCGCGGCGAGACCGTCCACACCGTCGGTGAGGTTCACGGAGTTGACCGTGCCGACGATGACGAAGGCGGCGAAGATCACATACAGCGGCTCGGAGATGGCCACGGTCGTGTTCCAGAACGGGATGTAGAGGCTGTCGAGCGCGACATAGCCAAAGCGGCGCATGAGGAAAATGAACGCCACGGCCGCCGCCAGCTGCAGCAGGATCTTCTTGCCGGCCGTCAGACCGAGGTTCTGCTTTTTCTTGAGCTTTTCATAGTCGTCCAGAAAGCCGATCGCGCCGAACACGAGCGCGAACGCCAGACAAAACAGGTGGCCGTATTCGCCCTCGGCCATGCAATCAAAGCCGACCGACAGGCACACGACCGCGATCGCGGCGATGAACATCAGTCCGCCCATGGTCGGCGTGCCCTGCTTGGACATATGCCATGTGGGGCCGTTTTCCTTGATGCTCTGCCCCGCCTTGATCCGTTTGAGATAAGGGACCAGGAAAAATCCGACGACGGCCGACACCGCAAACGCGATGACGAACGCCAGTATCAGCTTCAGTGTCATTTCTCTTTCTCTCTCTTCCTCTTGTCGAGTATTTCGGCGACGATCTCGCGCTCATCCATGTGCACCTTCGTCTTGCCGATGATCTGGTAATCCTCATGGCCCTTGCCGCAGAGGATGATAACGTCGCCGGGGCAGTGATTTTCGATCGCATAGGCGATGGCCTCGCGCCGGTCGGGGCGCACAACATAGGGCGTGTGCGTCTCCTTGAGACCGGGGAGAATGTCGGCAATGATCGCCTCCGGGTCTTCCGTGCGCGGGTTGTCGCTCGTGACGATGACGAAATCCGCCTTCTGACCTGCGATGCGTCCCATCTTCGGGCGCTTGCCGCGGTCGCGGTCGCCGCCGCAGCCGAAGAGAAACACCAGCCGCGCAGGCGCAAACTCGCGCACCGTCGTGAGGATGTTGTCGATGGCGTCGGGCGTGACGGCGTAGTCGATAAGGATGGTATAGTCCCCGTCGGTCTCGAGCGGCTCGGCGCGCCCCTTGACGGGCTTTGCCGTATCGAGCGCAGCCGCGCAGTCATCGAGCGAGATGCCGAGCGCGCGCGCACAGGCGACGACGCTCAGCGCGTTGTAAACAGAGAACATGCCGGGGATGCCGAGGCGCATGCGCGCGATCGCATCACCGCTCATGGCGACAAAGCGCACGCCGGACGCGCTCAGGCGGATATCCTTGGCCACAAGATCTGCGTCGTTGCGCTTGGCGGAGTAGGTCTGCATCGGGCACTCGGCGCGCTCGAGCATGACGTGCGCCCAATCATCGTCGGCGTTGACGATGCCGATGTCACTCTGCGCGAACAGCAGCGCCTTGGCCTCTGCATAGGCCTCCATGGTCTTATGGAAATCCAGATGATCCTGCGACAAGTTCGTGAAGATGCCCACGTGGAAGCGGATGCCCTCCACGCGGTGCAGCACGAGTGAGTGCGACGACACCTCCATGACCGCGTGCGTGCAGCCAGCATCGACCATTTGGCGCAGGAGCTTTTGCAGCTCATAGGTATCGGGCGTAGTGTGCTCGGTGTGCAGCACCTCGTCGCCGATGATGTTCGCGTTCGTGCCGATCAGACCGACCTTCGTGTGCAGGCACTGCTCGAGCATGTGCTTGATGAGCGTGGTGACGGTGGTCTTGCCGTTGGTGCCGGTCACGCCGATCATGATCAGCTCACGCGACGGGTTGCCAAAAAATTCGCAGCAGATGCGTGACAGCGCAAGACGGCTGTCGGCCACGAGGATATACGGTATATCGACCTCCGGCTTCTTCTGGCAGAGCACGACGGCCGCGCCGCGCGCGACGGCTGCGCCGATGAAGCGGTGGCCGTCGGACTCATATCCGCAGACGGCGGCAAACAGGTCGCCGGGCTGCGTGGTGCGCGAGTCAAAGCTGATATCCCGAACGTCCAGCTCCGGATCGGCGGTGCATTCGCACACGTCCAGAACGGACAGCAGTCGCTTGAGTTTCATAAGGGTACCTCCGTTTGTTCGTCAGTATCGGCCCAGCATGCTCGAATCACTCGTCACGAGCGTGACCTCCACGACCGTGCCGTGGTCCAGCTGCGTGCCGGCGGCCACAGTCTGGCCGGAGACGATCTGTGCAGTGTCCGTGATGGAGCTGTTGGTCTTGATATACAGGCCCAGCGCGGCCATGCGGTCGCGGGCCGTCTGATAGCTGAGATTGGTCAGGTCGGGCATGGTCTCCTTGTCGGCCGAGGGCTCCTTGCCCGCATAGAGCAGGATGGTGCTGCCGCTGGCGACGACCGCGCCGCTGCCCGGAAGCTGCGCCGTGACCGTGTCGCCCTCGCCGTAGACACGCGCCTGTAGGCCGACCTCCTCGAGCGCGGCCTTCGCCTGCTCGACGGACAGACCGGTCACGTTCGGCACGGTCTTATCCATGTACGTCTTTTCCGTCTCGGAATACGACGGCTCCACGCCGAGGTACGGCAGGATGTCCGCCATCATTTTGCCGACGGTGGGCGCAGCCATCTGGCCGCCGCTGATGTAGATGCCGGTGCTGCTGCTCGGCGTATCGAGCAGCACGAGGATGACGATCTGCGGGTCGTCCGCCGGAGCAAAGCCGATGAATGAGACGATGTATTCCTTCGCGCCGCCGGCCGCATCCTGCGCGACCTTTTCCGATGTGCCGGTCTTGCCGCCGATGCGGTACCCGGCGACATAGGCGTTCTTGCCGGTGCCGTCGACGGGATCGCCGACGACCTGCTCCAGGATCTGGCGCACGGTGGCGCTCGTCTGCTCGCTCACGACCTGGCGCACCACGGTCGGCGAATTGGACACGACCGCTTCCCCGTCGCCGTTGACGATGCTCTTGACCACATACGGCTTCATGAGATAGCCGCCGTTGACGCAGGCGCTGACCGCCGTGATGAGCTGCAGCGGCGTGATCGTAAACGTCTGGCCGAACGAAGCCGCCGCGAGCTGCGAGAAGTTTTCGGGGTCATAGAACGTGTTCTGGCTCCACCAGATGCTGCCGCTCTCGCCGGACAGGTCGATGCCGGTCTTGGCGGTGAGGCTGCTGTCGATGTTGTTGGTCAGATTCAGGAAGCCGAACGCTTCGGCGTATTTGTAGAACGTGCGCGCGCCGACAAGCTGACCGATCTGCACGAGCGCGACGTTGCACGAGTGCTGCATGGCCTGCGTGAGCGTCTGGCTGCCGTGACCGGCCGTCTTCCAGCACTTGACCGGATCGGTACGGCCGAGCACAGGGATGCTGCCGCCGCAGTAAAACGACGAGCTCTCGCTGATCACGCCCTCCTCGAGCGCCATGGCCAGCGTGATGATCTTGAACGTCGAGCCGGGCTCGTAGGTGTCCGAGAGCGCCTTGTTGCGCCACTGCTTCTGCTGCGCGGCAGTCAGCAGCTCCGAGCGCTTGTCGGGATCGGTCTCGGCGTCAATGGCCTCCTGATCCTTGTCGCTGACCTTCTGGTAGTTGTTCAGGTCGAAATTCCCGAGCGAGACCATGCCGAGGATCGCGCCGGTGCTCGGGTCCATGGCAATGGCGGCCGCGCCGTTTTGCACGTCGTAGTCCTCGACCGCCTGCTGCAGGTGCTTTTCGAGGTAATACTGGATGGTCGCGTCGATGGTCAGGTTCATGTCGTTGCCCTTCGTCTCGTCGTAATAATCCTCGTAGTTGACAAAGAGCATATCCGTGCCGCGGTTGTCCGTTGCGCGGATGATGCGGCCGGTGCTGCCGGTGAGGTAGCTGTCATAGCGCTGCTCAAGACCGTAGCGCCCCTCGTTGTCCTGCCCGACAAAGCCGATGACGTGCGCGGCCAGACTGCCGTAGGGATAGTACCGCTTGGTATCCGGCTCGATCTTGACGCCGACGAGCTTTTTCTCTTTTTTGAACGCGCGCACCTTTTCCGATACGTCCGGCTCGACCTTGCGCTTGACGACCTCATACCAGCGGTCGGTGTTTTTCGTCATGCTCAGGATCTTATCATAATCGACGTCGAGAATCTCGGAGAGTTCTCGCGCGATCAGCTGCGGGTCCTCGTTGTTCTTTGCGATCTCGGCCGGGCTGATGAAGATCGTGTCGACCGAGGCGTTCATGGCCAGGATCTTGCCGTTCGTGTCATAGATCGCGCCGCGCGAGGCCGTGATCTCCGTCTCGCGTACCTGCTGGTCGATTGCCATTTTTTCATACTCGTCATGGTGTATGATCATGACGCTGAACAGCTTGATACCAAGGACAGCAAATGCAAGGATGCCGCACACAATCAAAAGCAGGCGTGTGCGGCGGAGCATCATGATATTCGGTGTTTTGGTACTTGCTCGAAAGGGCACGCGGTTATCCCGGCGCCCGGAAGTTTCATTCGCCATGTCTGTCTCCTTGTTTCTGCGGGGATGGTACTATCATACAGGCTGGCTCATCGAAAATATTCCACAATGGAGGTGAGGAAATCGCCGAAACGGTCAGCAAGGCTCAGCGGCTCTGCCGCGGTCTGGTCCAGAACCACCGCCGTATCCGCGGCGTCGCTGCTGCTGATGTAGTAGAGCTGATCGCTGCGCGGCTTTTGCATACCGAGCTCATGGATGGCGTAGTCCTCGATCTCCGTGAGGTTGAACGCGCTCTCATAGTCGATGCGCAGGCGCGTCTGCTGCTCCTGCAGCTGGGCATACTGATCCTCCAGCGCCGACACCTGCGCCGACGCCTGCGAGAGCTGCACGCGCGCAACGAGCGAAAAAACGATCAGCACGGCGGCAATGGCAAAGCCGAGCACCGCCATCGGGGCGATCGCCTGCTTGGGCCTCGGTGCGGACTCCGGGACGACGGTCTCCGTCGGCCGGGGTGCATGCGGCAGATCTACCGGAGCGGTACTGTACAGGTACTCCTCCGCAGCCGTGCTGCGCAGGTCATACGCCGCATTGCCGTCCATGCGCGCTGTATTCCGTTTTCTCGAAGCGGGAGATGCCATGACGGATTCCTTTCTCAGACACGCTCCGCGACACGAAGTTTCGCGCTGCGGGCGCGGGGGTTGGATGCGAGTTCCTCCTCACCGGGCAGGATCGGCTTGCGGGAGACGCTGCGCAGCGTCTGCACAAAGCCGCAGGTGCACACCGGTGCCTCGCGCGGGCAGGTGCAGCCATGCTCCCGCCGGGCGATGCCGGCCTTGACGATCCGGTCCTCGAGGGAATGGAAACTGATGACGCACAGCCGCCCGCCGGTGCGGAGCTTATCGGGTGCGGTGTCCATCATCTCGCGCACCGCCGCCAGCTCATCGTTCACGGCGATGCGGATCGCCTGAAAGCTGCGCTTGGCGGGGTGCTGCTTTTCGCGCAGCGCCGCGCCCGGCATGGCCGAGCGGATCACATCGACCAGCTCCAGCGTGGTCGCGATTGGCTGCTGCGCCCGGGCGCGAACGATTGCCCCGGCGATGCGAGGCGCGTAGCGCTCCTCGCCGTATTCATACAAAATGCGCTTGAGTTCACCCTCCGGCCACTCATTGACAACGTTCCATGCGCTCAGCCCCTCGGTCGCGTCCATGCGCATATCGAGCGGCGCGTCGTGCATGTAGGAAAAGCCGCGCTCCGACTCGTCGAGCTGCGGCGAGGAGACGCCGAGGTCAAAGAGCATACCGTCCACGGCGTCGATGCCGAGGCGGTCAAGAATGGCGGCCGCGTCGCGGAAGTTGCCGTGCACGAGCTGCACACGGTCTCCAAACGGCGCCAGACGCGCACCGGCGCGTTCGATGGCCGTCTCGTCGCGGTCAATGCCGATGAGCTTTCCGGTCGTGAGCCGCGCGGCGATCTGCTCGGAGTGGCCGCCCATGCCGAGCGTACCGTCAACATAGATGCCGTCCGGCCGGATGTTCAGATTATCAATACACTCGTGCAGCAGCACGGAGACATGCAGGGCGTCCATCAGAAATCCAACTCCTCCATCACGGCGGCGATGTTCTCCGGCAGCGCCTCAAGCGGGCAGATCTCGTCCCAGCGCGCGCTGTCCCAGAATTCCGCGTGGTTGTTGCTGCCGACCACGGTGACGCTCTTGGTGAGACCCGCAAATTCACGCAGGTGCTGCGGCAGGAGAATACGTCCCTGCCCGTCCAGCTCGCAGCGTGCGGCATACGCGAACAGCGGACGCATCTTGCGCTGCTGCACGTTGGTCATGGCCGCCACCCTGCGGGCGACGTCGTCCCAGTTTTCCTGGCTGTAAGCAGACAAGCACTTCTCGGGCGAGATCGTCACATAAAACGTTTCGCCAAGTTCTTCGCGGAGCTTGGCCGGGATGAACAGACGGCCTTTGGCGTCCAGCGTGTGCTGATAGATACCGGTCATGCTGCATCCCCC
>ENA-UESJ01000496-UESJ01000496.1-human-gut-metagenome-genome-assembly--contig:-NODE-496-length-21178-cov-12.463864_pt1 | contig 21178 bp, 18 predicted proteins | sample MGYA00243000_ERZ508001 | MGnify/ENA primary metagenome ERZ508001 (study PRJEB26167, sample SAMN06115479) | human gut metagenome | host: Homo sapiens | place: China:Chongqing | collected 2015-03-03... | reverse complement strand
GCAGAAGGAGGAAATGAAGCGGCTTGATGCCACGAGGCAATACCGGGAACATGAGCTGGAAATGGCGAACAAAAAGAAATTACATTAGGTGAATATGTTAAATTGTATAGTGGAGCAACTGTAACAATAGAAACTGCGCAAAATAAAGCTATAGAAATAAAACTCGTTCCATATGGAGAGCTGGATCAGGCACTTGATAAATTCAAAAACACACCAAATTGGAGATGGATTGCAGAGCAAACAAAAGAAAGCAGATTTATGCCAAGCTTATCAAACAATAAAGTAGACATTGCATTTATTTTTAATACTCAAAGTCAAGAGGCTCAAGACTTTATAAAACAAGATGTATTTAATTTGAATTTAAACCCAAAAATTGTGAAAATAATTTTGAAAAAGTGGTTCTATAAAAATTATATATATTGTAAGGAAAGAACAGCTCTTACGACAAATAGAGAAAGTGCAATATTATTTGGAATGCCATCTTGTTTTATAGAGGGAATTTTAGTTAGTAAGGAACTTGAAAAGAATTTAGAAAAATTAAAAGTATTAAAAGAAAAATTTCCAAAATGTTATATAGCAAATTTAGAAGGAAAAATTATAATGTAATTAAAAATAAAGAAAAAAGGAGAAATTAATGAAAAAGAGATTTATATTTGACCTAGATGGAACTCTTCTTAATGGAGATTTTTCAAAAGAAATAAACTACTTTAAAGATGTACTAGGAAAAGAAGCAGACAAAGTTCTTTCAGTATATTATGAGATATTAATAGAATATGAAAAAACACATACAAAATACGATGTAAATGATTTAAGCAATTATTACAAAAATAAAACAGGTATAAATATCACAAGTGAAATAATAGAAGGCTGGATAAAAATAAATGCAGATATTAATGATATTTTACTATCAGAAACAACAGATATGTTAAAATACTTAAAATCAAAAAATAAAAGTTTAGTTGTATTAACAAATTGGTTTAGATACACACAAGTAACAAGACTAAAAAGTGCTGGAATTATAGAATATTTTGATGACATATATACAGGAGATACAGTACTAAAACCATACAAAGAGAGCTATATGAATGTTTGCGGACAATATTCTCCATCAGAATGTTTAATGATAGGAGATACAATAGATAAAGATGTGCTTGGGCCTAACAAATATGGAATAGATTCAATTTACTATAATCCAGAAGGCAAAGAATATGACAAGAAAAAAATTATAAGTATAGATAACTTTAATGAAATAAAAAAGCTATATTAATGATAGAAAACAAGACAGAGGTTTTAAAATTACAAAAATCAGAAGAAGATAATGTAACAGATGAAAAAATAGCACTGAAAATAAAGAAAGTGAAGAAATTCAAACAAAAAATGAGAAAAATGAAAGTAATATAACAAAAAATAATACAACGAATAGCATAAAAGCTTTTTCAAATGAAGATTTAACGATTAACAGATTTAAACTTGGAGAAAGTGCAAAAGCAGTAGAAAATATATATGATGAAACTCCAGAAAGAAAAACATATACACAAGACCGTATCAAACAATCACAAATTCATTATCAAGCCAATGAACTTACATGCACCTTTACCAATAAAGAAAAGAAAAATATAAATATAATATTCCGCGTAAGCAACAACGATATTGCTTTCCGCTACGAAATGCCCAAATATGGCGATACGGGAAGCATCGTGATAGAAAAAGAAACTACCGGTTTTGACTTCCCCTCCTTCACCACTACTTTCCTGTGCCCGCAAAGCGACGCCATGATAGGTTGGAAACGTACCAAGCCCAGCTATGAGGAAGAATATAAGGCTGACGCTCCTATGAATGTACGTTCACAATATGGGCACGGTTACACATTTCCTTGTCTGTTCCATGTAGGAGAAAATGGCTGGGCACTTATCAGTGAAACCGGAGTAGACAGCAAATACTGTGGTTCACACCTGAGCGATGCCACCGCCGACGGACTTTATACCCTCGCTTTCCCCATGCCCGAAGAAAACAACGGTAACGGTACGGCATCTCCCGGTCTTGCATTGCCCGGTTCCACTCCTTGGCGTACTATTACTGTAGGCGAAAACCTGAAGCCCATTGTAGAAACAACGATTCCATGGGATGTCGTGGAACCTCTTTACCCAACGGAGCATACATACAAAATGGGACGCGGAACCTGGAGCTGGATACTTTGGCAAGATGGCAGCATCAATTTCGACGATCAGAAAAAATATGTAGATCTTGCTGCCGCCATGGGATATGAATATGTATTGATAGACAACTGGTGGGATACCAACATCGGCCGTGAACGTATGAAAGACTTCATAGACTATGCACACAGTAAAAATGTAGATGTATTTTTATGGTATAGTTCCAGCGGCTACTGGAATGATATAGTGCAAGGTCCTACCAATTACATGGACAATCCCATTATCCGTAAAAAGGAAATGAAATGGCTGCATAATATAGGAGTAAAAGGAATCAAAGTAGACTTCTTCGGAGGTGACAAGCAGGAAACCATGCGTCTGTACGAAGCCATCCTGAGCGATGCGGATGATAATGGACTGATGGTCATTTTCCACGGCTGTACCCTTCCTCGGGGATGGGAGCGTATGTATCCTAATTATGTAGGAAGCGAAGCCGTGCTCGCATCGGAAAACCTGATTTTCCAACAACATTTTTGCGATGAAGAAGCATTTAATGCCTGTCTGCATCCATTTATCCGCAACACCATCGGTTGCATGGAGTTTGGTGGCACATTCCTCAACAAACGCCTCAACCGCAACAATGACGGCGGAAGCATACGCAAGACCACTGATGTATTCCAACTGGCAACAGCCGTTTTATTCCAAAATCCTATTCAGAATTTTGCGTTGGCGCCTAATAACCTGACCGATGCCCCCCAAGTTTGTTTGGATTTCATGAAGCAAGTTCCCACCACATGGGACGAAACAAGATTCATTGACGGCTATCCGGGCAAATACGTAGTACTGGCACGTCGGCATGCCGATAAATGGTACATAGCCGGAATCAATGCACAAAAAGAACCGCTGAAATTAAAGTTGAACCTTCCCATGTGTACTAAAGGAGATAAAGTGATGCTTTATCAGGACGATAAAAAACTAAATCCTCACGCTGAAGAGATAACATTAAAAAAGAATGATGAAGTCAGCATTACGATGCAGGCGGAAGGAGGATTTTTACTTGTGAAATAATTCCTTTCAGAGAATTTTATTTGTATTTTATCCCTCATGTAGCCGGACAGTCCTTCACCAGGTTGTCCGGCTACATGACTTTATATAAAAAAAGCCTTCTCCTAAGCCTATCTCACCACCTCCAAAAGACGCAAACTATAAGCGGAATAAATACATTTTTTCCATTATCCATTCGTCCACCCTATAAAACCGTTTGTCCACCCCTGTTTACGGTGTAAATTATACTTTTGTCATGCAATCGGTGCTCAATCTTTCGGAAGAGAACCCTGCTTTTAAAGTCTAATCCTAATCTTAAATATTATGAAGAATAGCTCCAGCATATTTATAAACTCTGTGGTTTGTCTACCTAGAGTATTCAACATTGGATTGTACAATAATCCAACATCTCAATTCAATACATCAGCAACAATTTAATCTACTAATTTAATACTTAAAAAAATGAGGAAACATTTATTATTTTCCGTAATGCTTAGTCTGTGTGCTATGGGTGGCATGATGGTGTATCCTACACCTGCTATAGCTACCGTGGCACAATCTCCGGCTATCAAGGTTCGCGGTCAAGTTATCGATGAACAAGGTGAGCCCTTGACAGGAGCTACTGTCAGAATTAAAGGAGGACAAGGTGGAACCATTACCGATGTGGACGGAAACTTCCAACTGGAGGTTGCCGGAAACGCTATCCTTTCGATAAGCTATGTAGGCTACAAGGAACGCGAAGTAGCTGTTCGTAACCGCGCTATCATTGAAGCCATCCAATTGCAACCCGACAACCAGATGCTGGAACAAGTTGTTGTCATAGGTTATGGCACACAAAAGAAATCCGATTTGACCGGTTCTGTAGCTGTAGTAGACACGGAAGCCTTGAAACAGACATCCCATTCCAATATCTCCACCATGCTCGAAGGTAAAGTATCAGGCGTACAAGTCACTTCCGACGGGCAGCCCGGTGCCGACCCTACCGTCCGTATCCGTGGCGTCGGATCTTTTGGTGACACTTCTCCTCTTTATGTTATCGATGGTGTCCCCATGGGTACTTCCATCCGCGATTTCTCTTCAAACGATATTGAAACCATCCAAATTCTGAAGGATGCATCGGCTGCTGCCATTTACGGTTCGCGTGCAGCCAACGGTGTGGTCATCATCACTACCAAACGCGGTCAGAAAGACCAACCGCTGAAAGTAGACTACAATGGGTACGTAGGTATGGACTACATTCCCAGTAGTGTCTATGACGTAATGGATGCCGACCAATACAGCCAGTACATCGGTCAGGCATGCGCCAACTCCAACACTCCGCTGCCCGGCGGTTACAAGCTGGACAGTACCACCGGAAAATATCATTTCCAGGATAACACCAATACCAACTGGTTTAAAGAAGTGTTCAAAACAGGTATCCGTCAAAATCACAATGTGAACCTCTCCGGTGGCGGTGCCCACAATACTTATAACGTTTCATTAGATTACTACAACCAGAAAGGTACACTGGAAGGCGCCGGTCCCAACTACGAACGTTACACGGCGCGTGTCAACAACACGATGGACACCAAATTCATCAAGTTCCATACCAGCCTGGTTTACTCTCACTCCGATCAAGACAACATGGGTTTGTCAAACGCTTCCGAATACGTTCAAGGTCTGTATGGAGACGTAACCAACATACTGCGTGGTACTTTGCTGATGCAACCCACCATCAAAGCCTACGACAACTCTACTTGGGTACTTGACAATCTGGTAGGGATCGCCAATAACTTCAACTATGACTCTTATGGTTATGGTGTTTACTACGACACCGTACATGGTGACATTTCAGCTTCCAACCCCTTGCTGGTCAATAACCTGTTAAAGCGCAATACCCGTGTAGACCGCTTTGTAGGAACAGCCTCTGCCGATGTGGATCTCCTGAAAATGATCGGTATTGGCAGCAAAAACCACAAGCTCAACTATAAAGTCAATCTCTCTTACAGCAAAACCCATTGCAAGGACTTCACCTGGATTCCTGCATGGGTACAGAGCAACCGTGTCTATCTGGCCAAAAGCAACGAACGTCTCACCAAAGCTACCCGCTCTTATGCCGATGCTTTGATTGAAAACGTGCTGACTTATGATGCCACCGTCGGCAAACACCATTTTAACCTGGTAGCCGGCCAGACTTACGAAGAAGAAAACACCGACTTGCTGACAGGCTGGGGCGTCAACTTCACCGAGCCTTACTTCCTGCAACTCCAGAATGCCGCCAACACTTACGCTGAAAGCTTCGAATACAAACACACCCTCCTATCCTACATCGGGCGTATCAACTACAACTACGACGAGCGTTATCTGTTCTCGGCAACCGTGCGCCGCGACGGCAGTTCCCGCTTGTCCCAAAATATCCGTTGGGGCACCTTCCCCTCTGTTTCTGTGGGATGGCGTTTCGACAAGGAGTCTTTCTTCCCCTTCAACAGAAACATTGTCAACATGTTCAAGGTACGTGCCAGCTATGGCGAGCTCGGTAACGAAAACATTGGTGAATACATGTATCAGGCTGTAATGGCACGTAATAACATGACTTATAGCTTTGGCAACACGCCCATCACCGGTTCTGCCATTTCCACTTTCGTAGACAACAACCTTTCTTGGGAAAAGAAGAAAAGCTACAACGTGGGTATCGACCTCGCCTTGTTCAACAACCGTCTGGAATTCACTGCCGAATGGTACAAGAACACCAGTGAAGACCTGCTTTATGCTGTTCCCGTTCCCGAACAAGCCGGTGTATCCAATACCACCGTAACAATGAACGCCGCTTCGATGAACAATTCAGGTTTCGAATTTGCAGCTACTTACCGCAACCGAGACCACGACTTCAAGTATGAAGTGTCGGCTAACTTAAGTACTGTCCGTAACCGCGTAACCTCATTGGGCTTCGGTACCGATTCATACATCTCCGGCGCCTACATCACCAACGTAGGTGAAGAGATCGGCAAATTCTACGGATGGGTTTATGATGGCATCGCCCGCACACAAGCTGACTTGGACAACCATGCCACACAAGAAGGCGCCCAAATTGGTGACTGCCTCTATAAGGACGTAAGCGGTCCCGACGGAAAGCCTGACGGAAAGGTAGATGCCAATGACCAGGTAGTATTGGGCAGCGGTATGCCTAAGATCAATTTCGGTTTGAACGCCCGCTTCGAATACAAACGTTTCGACCTGAGCATCGCTACGTTCGGTGCACTCAACTATCACGTTAGCGACGACATCCACAACTCTCTGAACTCTTGCTATGGCTGGGGCAACAAAGACGTAGCCATGCTCGACGCCAATCGCTTCAGCGAAGACGGCAGCACCTATCTTTCCAGCGTACCACGTACCTATGTCACCAACAGTGCCAGCCTGGCCTGGAACGATCTCTTCAGCGACCGCAAAATTCAGAACGCAGCTTATTGGAAAATTGCCAATATAGAACTGGGCTACAACTTCCCCAACGAATGGTTTGGCAAATACGTATCGGATGTACGTTTCTACGTGTCGGCACAGAACCTGCACACCTTTACCGGCTACAAAGGTTACAATGTGGACTATGCAGGAGGTACCTTCACACCGGGATATAACTTCTGTTCTTATCCTACCGCACGTACCTTCATGTGTGGCGTTCATTTCACTTTCTAATCACTAAAAACATAACAATATGAAACTCAATAAATATGCATTGGTTCTCTTTTTGGGATTAGGCACATTGACTTCTTGCAATGATAATTTGGAGCTGTTAAATCCCAACCAGCAAACCTCAAACACATTCGGTTTCAATGCCGATGATTTGGAAGAGAGCGTTATTGCCGCCTATAACCATATCCGTATGGAAGGTTCTTACGCCCGTGTAGGCTACACCATTGATGTGTGTCGTGGCGATGAAGCCTGGAATTCATCACAAGTATGGTATCTGCCTTTCGATGACCTGAATGCGGAAGTAACCTCGGACATCACGTGGTGGCCCTGGCGCGAATGGTACTACACCGTTAATGTATGTAATTTTGCCATTTCCCGTTGCGATGAAGACAACAGCCAGCTTTCCGAAAAAATGAAACGCATCAAAGGACAAGTGCTCTTCCTGCGCGGTCTGTCATACTACAATCTGGTTGGTTATTACCAGAACCCGCCCCTCATCACAGATTATGCCACCTACTCTTCATTGGATGGACTTTATACCGGCAACAGCACCTATGATGCCGTGCTGGACCAAGTGGAAAGTGATTTCAAAGAAGCCATGGAATTGTTACCCTCACGAGATCAAGGTGGCGAATGGGAAAAAGGACGTGCCACCTGTGGTGCCGCAGCCGGTTACTATGCCCGTGCGCTCATGGTACGCCATAAATTCAAAGACGCCCTTACTGTACTGAAAGACATTATCGGCAAAAAATATGGTACTTATGAACTGATGGATAACTATGGCGACAACTTTCGTGAAGGTCCTGCCTATGAGAACAACAAGGAAAGCCTTTTCGAAGTGCAATTCCTTGACTTAGAATCACAAGGAACCGACGACGAGTGGACTCCGGTGAACACCAGCCCGAATGCCACCCAAGGTTCGGCCATCGAGAGTAACTTCGCTCCCGGCAATTATGGCGGTTGGGCCGACATTTCGGCTTCCCCCTGGCTCTACCATCTCTTCAAAGCAGAACGTACTACTGACGGCAAACTCGACCCGCGTCTGTACTGGACCATCGGTACTTACGAATCCGATTGGGAAGACTTTGAATATGGCAATGTAGCTTATACGAGCAAACTTACAGCCACCGACAACATCGTAACCAACAACACATACGGTGGTCTACCCATCGCCAAGTTCACAAACCTCCGTACCGGACTCTATAGCACCGTTATTACAGGTTTACACGATGGAATCAACTTGCGTCTGATGCGCTACTCCGACGTGCTGCTCCGTGCTGCCGAATGTGAAAACGAAGTCAACGGCCCCACACAACAGGCCATCGACTGGATTAACGAAGTACGCAACCGCGCTGACTTGCCCGATCTGGAACTGGCTGACTTCCCTACAGCCGACAAACTCTTCGAGCAGATTGCCAATGTGGAGCGTCCGAAAGAATTTGGTTGTGAGTTCGGACGCGGATTCGATCTTATCCGCTGGGGATTCTTCTATAAGAATGATCGTTTGCAACAACTTAAGGAGCACAGTGTCGTACGCCGTTCTGTAACCGGAACCAAAGATCCTGTAGACTACAACGATATCGCAACCGACTCCGAACTAAAAAGTTCTTTTGACACCTACTTACCCGGGCACGAATTTCTGCCCATCGTACAACAGTTGTTGAACAAGAACCCTAACCTAAGTGGTAACTCTGCCAACTTTAGCACGGACAACTCTACTTATTTCAGTGAGAACGGATGGACTGTTCATCCGGTGGTTGACTTAAGCAAATAAACAAACCTATTAAAATGTAAGACAATGAGAATACTCAATAAATTAGTATACGCTTGCTGTTCCATCGCCTTCGGGTTGATGGCATTGCCAAGCTGCGAGGGTGGCGAGCTGTATGATGTTAACGCCCCTGACTGGATTTCCGAGAAAGTGGACTCCATAGCAAATTCAAAGAAAGATCCGGAAGAAGAAGTGCTGGAGGGCATGCAGGAAGATGTCTACTCCTTCGGTAATACGGACTACACCTCCGGTTTCTGGACAGCTTTCTCCAAGTATTACGTCGTGCCCGATGGTCAGAAGTGGCATGGAGTGTTCAACCTCAACATCAACCCTGCCGACAATACCTATTATAAAAACTTCGCCCTAGTCATTACCAATGACGCAGACCGCGGAGGTGAAGGATACACGGAATATGGCGCTTATCGTTTTGATACCACAAACGATACTTTGGCCTATAACTCCCAATGGGGTTCCCATCTCTTCTTCAAATACACCTCCAGCACACTGATGCTGTCACCCGTTGACAATCTGGACGAAACTGTACAGAAATTGGGCGGCAAAGTAACACTCACCGTAGACCGCACCAATGAAAATGCCTTCTCTATCAAAATCCAGAACGCCTCGGCAACCAAAACCTACAAACAGCCGTACAAGTTACCCAATCTGAATGCAGACGCGAGCAATACCAACATCCGCTGCTTCCTGGTACCCGAAGGCTCTTACATCAACTTCTTGCAATCGAACATCGTTCCTATCGGCGGCCTTACCTCTGCCGAAGACAAGAATCCGCTCTCGATGGTACTGCAAAATGTACCCGATCAGGTCAATGCCGGCACCTCACTCGAAGAAGCCGTAGCCGGGATTACTGCCATCGTCAGCTTCGAAGAAGGGGTGACTAAGACCGTAACCGCAGAAGAACTCCAGTTCACTGCCATCCCCAATATGAACGAACTGGGCACGAAGACACTGGTAGTCATCTACAACAAGACCTTCAAAGGCGAGAATTGCAACCAGCCGGTGGTGGCCAATGCTACGTTTGAAGTAGTGGAAAAGATTGTATCCATCCAAGTGACGGCTCAACCTGCGCACACGCAGTATTACTATTATACTTCGGCAGCAACGGAAACGATGACCGACCGTACGCTGGCATTCCTTCCCGAAGGATTGGAAGTAACGGCTACTTATGCCGACGGAAGCACAAGAGTAGTAGACAACGCCAAACTCCATTTCTCTGCCATTCCTGCCAAAGCCGGTACGCAGACCGTAACCATTACTGCCGAAGAAGTTACCGCTACCGTAGAAGTCAAAGTTGCCGAATCTGTGGTTGCCGCTGTGAGCAACTCAGCCGGTATCATAGGAGCCGAAGACAATTCAACGGGTTGGTGGACTGTCTTTTCTGACAATTTCAACGTGCCGGCAGGTGAAACCAGATCCATCAGCTTCACCAATTACACCAGCCAAGCTAATAACTGGAGCAACTTCGCTATCGTTCTCCGCAAAGCCGATCTTGCCGAATATGCAGTGGTACGCGCCGACAACTATGGATGGGGTGCAGGATACGATGGAAATGCCAGCCTCGTTCACAACGGTACACAAGGCGACTGGGCTGCTTGGCTTGCCGATATGAACGGAGCCAAAGTCACCGTCTACGTGACCAATTGCGGCAATGGTACAGCCGACATTCAAGCAGTAATGAAAGGCACTTCAGGTACTTCCTATGCCCAATACTATTTAGGGATCAACAAATTGGATATGAACGACTTGAACTTCGCTTTAACAATTGAAGGCGGCCATCTCGTCTTCTAATCCGAATCAGTAATCACACAAGCCATGCCGTTTTCCTCAGGAAGAAGCGGCATGGTCTTTAAACTATCAACAGATGAAAAAACTATTACCATTGTGGATGTTCTTACCAATATTCCTTGTTTTAGCCGCTTGTTCTGACAACAGCGAAGATATAGACCGCTATTATGCAACTGTAAGTACTCCGAAAGTAACTACAACCACACCCACCTCGTTGACCGTCACCGCATCGGTTACAGGTGATCTGAACCAAATAGTCAAGAAAGGCTTCTGTTACAGTGCAGCAGCTTCCGTACCGACTATCAAAGACCACGTGGTGGATGCCGATGAGAATTTCAGTGCCTCCCTCTCAACCTTGACCTCCGGTACCTCCTACTATATCCGTGCATACGTCTACTGTGACAGCCGTTATGTCTATTCAGAGGTGGTCACGGCCACCACAGAAAGCTTAAGCTTAGACGATGAACTCAAGAATTACGTGGCCCCCACCTACTCCGATGACTATACCTCGATAAGTGACTGGAGCAAACGCTCTCAATGGAATCTTGCCAACGTACACGACCCCTCGGTTGTATTGGCCGAAGATGGTTATTATTACATGTATCAGACGGATGCTTCATACGGCAACGTCCACACCGCAGGCGGCCACTTCCACGGTCGTCGCTCCAAGGACCTTGTCAACTGGGAATACCTCGGCGGTACAATGAAGAACCTGCCCGAATGGGTAGTGCCCAAGCTCAATGAAATACGAAAAGAAATGGGACTTGCCGAAATCAATCCTAATGTTAATGACTTCGGCTATTGGGCTCCCGTAGTACGCAAGGTAAAGAACGGCCTCTATCGCATGTACTATTCCATTGTCTGCCCCGGCACACTCAACGGTGCCAACACCTGGTCGGAGCGCGCCTTTATCGGCCTGATGGAAAACAACGATCCCTCCAACAACGACGGATGGGTAGACAAAGGCTACGTCATCACCAATGCTTCCGACAAAGGACTTAACTTCAACGTGAAGCCGGATGATTGGGCCAATTGCTATTATAAATGGAATGCCATCGACCCCTCTTATGTCATCACGCCCGAAGGCGAGCACTGGTTGGTCTACGGTTCATGGCATAGCGGCATAGCCGCTCTCAAGCTCAATAGCGAAACAGGCAAGCCTGCCGAAACTTTGGGCCAACCTTGGGCTACAGGCCAAGCACCTGCCGAGTATGGTCAGTTGATCGCCACCCGCCAGACAGGTAACCGCTGGCAAGCCAGTGAAGGTCCCGAAGTCATTTACCGCGATGGCTACTACTACCTCTTCCTGGCCTACGACGCTCTCGACGTGCCCTATAACACCCGTGTGGTCCGCTCGAAAAGCATCACCGGTCCCTACGTGGGCATTGACGGCAAAGACGTGACCGCCGGTGCCGATGCACTGCCCATAGTGACTCATCCCTATAAGTTCAGCAAAGGCTACGGCTGGGTAGGCATCGCCCACTGCGCTATCTTCGACGATGGCAAAGACAACTGGTTCTACGCCTCACAAGGCCGTCTGCCTAAGGATGTTCCGGGCATCAACGCCAGCAACGCCATCATGATGGGGCACGTACGCAGCATCCGCTGGACGAAAGACGGTTGGCCTCTCGTAATGCCTGAACGCTACGGAGCCGTTCCCAAGGTAGCCATCACCGAAGAAGAATTGCCCGGCAATTGGGAACACATCGACCTTACATACAAATATGGAGAGCAGAGAACTTCAGCAACAATGACTCTCGCCGCCGACCACACTATCACCGAAGGTATCTGGAAAGGCAGTACGTGGAGCTATGATGCCGCCCAACAGATTCTGACTGTCAACGGAGTGGAACTTTATCTGCAACGCGAAACCGACTGGGAAGCCAGTCCGCGCACCCATACCATCGTCTATGCCGGCTATGCCAACAACAAGACGTATTGGGGAAAGAAGTCCAAATAAACATTCCCGCTCCGCACGCAAACTTCATATAGAAACACCACCACTGCCCCGTAAAACAACACCAAGGTTTATGAGGCAGTGGTCCTGTTTTACAAATCAATAGCAGAGATTAAAGATCATAAACAGAAACAAGAGAAACCTATTTCATGAAAAGGAAAAAGAGTTAGGTTCCCTAATCTCCATACAAAAAATCATCATTCTGTTCTTTTACATTCAAAGACAACCTACTTTTATTTATTACCATAAATCTCTATCCTTTAAACCAACAAACACCATTTGTAGACAAGCAGAGGACATCAGCATCAGATTTTTTGTTAATTATTAGCCAAATACACACTTTAATTTATAACTTTGCAATTCTAATAGAATGAATTATGGAAAATAAACTAACCATTTACAATACATTAAGCCGTCAAAAGGAACTTTTCGTTCCCTTGCATGCCCCTCATGTAGGTATGTATGTATGCGGTCCTACCGTATATGGCGATGCCCATTTAGGACACGCACGCCCCGCCATCACGTTCGATATCCTGTTCCGTTATCTTACCCATCTGGGATACAAGGTACGTTATGTCCGTAACATTACCGATGTCGGTCATCTGGAACACGATGCAGACGAAGGCGAAGATAAAATCGCCAAAAAGGCCCGTCTGGAGCAACTGGAACCCATGGAAGTAGTGCAATATTACCTCAATCGCTACCACAAGGCAATGGAAGCCTTGAATGTACTTCCACCCAGTATCGAGCCACATGCATCAGGCCATATCATTGAACAGATAGAACTGGTAGAAGAAATTCTGAAAAACGGCTATGCTTATGAAAGTGAAGGTTCCGTTTATTTCGATGTAGCAAAATACAACAAAGACCATCATTACGGCAAACTGTCCGGCCGCAACCTGGACGATGTGCTGAACACCACCCGCGAGCTGGACGGTCAAAGCGAGAAGCGCAATCCTGCCGATTTCGCCCTGTGGAAATGTGCACAACCCGAACATATCATGCGCTGGCCCAGCCCGTGGAGTAACGGATTCCCCGGTTGGCATTGTGAATGTACCGCAATGGGTAAGAAATACCTGGGCGAGCATTTCGATATTCATGGAGGGGGAATGGACTTAATTTTCCCACACCACGAATGTGAAATCGCACAAAGCGTGGCTTCACAAGGCGATGACATGGTTCACTATTGGATGCACAACAACATGATTACCATTAATGGACAGAAGATGGGAAAATCATACGGCAACTTCATTAACTTGGATGAGTTCTTCCACGGTACCCACAAGTTACTGACCCAAGCCTACAGCCCCATGACCATCCGTTTCTTCATCCTTCAGGCACATTACCGCAGTACAGTGGACTTCAGTAACGAAGCATTACAAGCAGCCGAAAAAGGATTGGAACGGCTGACAGAAGCTGTGAAAGGTCTTGAACGCATCACTCCGGCAACACAAACCACCGGCATAGAGGGGGTAAAAGACTTGCGTGAAAAGTGTTATACAGCCATGAATGATGACTTGAACTCACCGATTGTCATTGCCCATCTGTTTGACGGCGCCCGTATGATTAATACGGTTCTGGACAAGAAAGCCACTATTTCCGCAGAAGATCTGGAAGAACTGAAAAGTGTGTTCCATCTCTTTATGTACGAAATCCTGGGCCTGAAAGAAGAAGCCGCCAATAACGAGGCACGTGAAGAGGCATACGGCAAAGTAGTAGATATGCTGCTGGAACAACGTATGAAAGCCAAAGCCAATAAAGACTGGGCTACAAGCGATAAAATCCGTGATGAGCTGGCCGCTCTTGGCTTTGAAGTGAAAGATACCAAAGACGGTTTCACATGGAAACTGAATAAATAGGATACATAGAGCGACACTATATTTTTCACCACAGACTATACAGATTCACACAGATTACCCACCTGACAATCAATGATTTAAGAAGCATCTGCGTTTATTTGTATAATCTGTGGTGAACCTTTCAGATAACCATCAAAACTGAAAAATCTCCCTTCGGATGGTAATACTTATTTTTAAATAACTATTTTTGCGGAAATTATACAAAACTGCTTATCACACCAATCCAATGCTAGCTGAGAATAAGATAACTTTAGCGTCCCTGTATAAGATTTTGTTTGAAGAAGAGCCACTGACACTCTCCGACCAATGTATGCAAAAATTGGAAGAGAGTTTCCATTTTCTGAAAACATTCTCCAACGACAAGATCATCTATGGCATCAATACCGGCTTTGGACCGATGGCCCAATACCGTATTGAAGATGAATCCTTGTCACAATTACAGTATAATATCATCCGCAGCCATGCCACCGGAGCAGGGCAACCCCTTCCGGAACTCTATGTCAAAGCTGCCATGATAGCGCGTCTCTATACTTTTCTGCAAGGAAAATCCGGCGTACATAAAGAACTGGCATTGCTCATTACCGAGTTTATCAACCGGGGGATTACTCCATACGTACCCGAACACGGCAGTGTAGGGGCCAGCGGCGATTTGGTACAGCTTGCCCATATCGCCCTCACCCTGATTGGAGAAGGAGAGGTCTTTTACCAAGGCAAGAAAAGAGATACGGCATCCGTTTTGGCGGAAAACGGATTGCAACCCTTCAAAATGCATATCCGCGAAGGGCTTTCAGTGACCAACGGCACTTCGGTAATGACAGGTATAGGCATTGTCAACCTGATTTATGCCCGCCAACTGATGCATTGGGCAGTAGGCGCATCGGTCATGATGAATGAAATTGCCGCCTCGTACGATGATTTCATGTCTGAACCGCTGAACGAAGCCAAACGGCATGAAGGACAGCAAGAGATAGCCCGCATGATGCGCCAATGGGTGGAAGGCAGCCAATGTGTACGCAAAAGAGAGAATGAACTTTACAACGGAAAACACGAAGAGAAAATCTTCACCCATAAGGTTCAACCCTATTATTCGTTGCGCTGCATCCCACAGATTCTAGGACCGGTTTATGATGAATTGCTCAATGCCGAAAAAGTATTGATAAACGAAATAAATTCAGCCTGTGACAACCCGATAGTGGACCCCGACACGCAAAACGTGTATCATGGCGGTAACTTTCACGGAGATTACGTTTCTTTTGAAATGGATAAACTGAAAATAGCGGTCACCAAACTGGCCATGCTTGCCGAACGGCAGATCAATTACTTGTTTCACGACCGCATCAACGGCATTCTGCCCCCCTTTGTCAATATGGGAGTGCTGGGATTGAACTATGGTTTGCAGGCGTCACAATTTACCGCGACTTCTACCACAGCGGAGTGCCAGACTTTGTCCAATCCGATGTATGTGCATAGCATCCCCAACAACAATGACAATCAGGATATTGTAAGCATGGGAACCAATTCCGCACTGCTGGCAAAAACAGTCATTGAAAATGCTTATCAGGTGATGGCTATCCTGATGATGGGTATTGTACAAGCTGTAGACTGTTTGGAAATAGCCGGTCGGCTAAGCCCCCGGTCACAACAAGTATATAAAGAGATACGAGCATTTTTTCCTGTGTTCCGGGAAGATACGCCTAAATATAAAGAGATAGAAAGAATGATGGTATATCTTAAAAAAGGGAGGTTGCAAGAAAAATGAAATACGCACTAGTAACAGGAGGAAGCCGGGGCATCGGACGGGCTGTATGTCTGAAACTGGCCGAAATGGGATATCATATACTGATAAACTACCAAAGCAACGATACGGAAGCCGAAGCCACCCTGCAACAGATACGGGAACAAGGCTCGGACGGCGAACTGATGAAATTTGACGTGACAGACGCAGTAGCCACACACGCCGCACTGAACGGCTGGATGGAGAAGCATCCCGATACCTACATTGAGGTACTGGTGAACAATGCCGGTATACGCCGTGACAACCTGATGCTGTGGATGGAACAGGATGAATGGAGCCGGGTGTTGGATATCAGCCTGAACGGTTTCTTCAACGTCACCCAACCCTTGCTGAAAAATATGCTGGTAAAGCGATTCGGACGTATCATCAACATCGTTTCCCTGTCGGGTATCAAAGGAATGCCGGGACAAACCAACTATTCGGCAGCCAAAGGCGGAATGATAGCCGCCACCAAAGCACTGGCACAGGAAGTGGCCAGAAAACACGTGACGGTGAACGCCGTAGCACCGGGATTTATCCGCACGGATATGACCAACGGCATTGATGAAAATGAATGGAAAAAACAGATACCGGCAGGACGGTTCGGCGAACCCGGAGAAGTAGCCGCACTGGTAGGCTTCCTGGCATCGGAACAAGCCTCCTATATCACCGGAGAAGTAATTTCCATCAATGGAGGAATCTATACATAAGCAGAAGATGAGAAGAGTAGTGATTACAGGCATGGGTATTTATTCGTGCATAGGCAAGAACCAAGATGAGGTGAAAGACTCTTTGTTCCAAGGGCGTTCAGGCATCGGCATCGATCCGGCACGTAAAGAGATGGGGTATTTTTCCGCATTGACAGGACTTGTCGAACGTCCTGATTTAAAGAAGTTATTGGACCGCAAAAAGAGACATAGCCTCGCCGAACAGGGAGAATATGCCTATATGGCTACCTTGGAGGCATTCCGTCAGGCACAAATAGACGAGGAGTTTTTATTAAATCATGAAGTAGGCATATTGTATGGAAATGACAGTAGCGCCGCTCCGGTAATCGAGGCCATTGATGTCATTCGTGCCAAGAAGAATACGGCTATGGTGGGCTCCGGTTCTATCTTCCAGTCCATGAACTCTACGATTACCATGAACCTTTCGGTTATTTTCCATCTCCAGGAATCAATGTTATCTTATAACCCATATCATTTATACCCAGCTTTCTATATATTCTTAGTTTTTAACTTTCATATTATAATAACGTATTTATTATATTTTTACAAGTTATTTTAATGTATGCTTTCGCATAAGTTAATGAAGTATTTTTCATTAACATTTTAATATTCTATGCCTTCCCTCGCTGAAATTCCCAAATCAAATGGATGCTTTATCTTTTTCATTTCCGTAATATAATCCGCATGCCTTATTAGTGATTCATCCGGATTTCTTCCAGTAATCACAATCTCAACACCATCATGGTTTTCCAGAAGATAACCTGTTTTTGCCCTGTCAACCTGATTATATTCATAAGCAGATGCAAGTTCATCAAGGACAACAACGCTCACATCATGTTTTTTGTATACATGTTCAAAAATAGTATCCAATATACTGTCATGTTCTTTTTTCTGCATATTTCTATCAGCTTCACTCATTCTGCTGTAAAATCCATAGTCTTTTGAAGCCCTTAAAACCATTACGTCCGGTATCTGTGCAAATGCATCGACCTCCCCGCTTGCTCTCCCTTTCATAAACTGTGCAAATATGACCTTTAGCCCGCATCCTGCGGCTCTGAGTGCAAGACCGGCTGCTGCTGTAGTCTTTCCTTTGCCGTCCCCTGTATAAATATGTACTAGCCCTGTTTCTTTTTTCATCTGGATTTTATCTGCCATATCCTTATCTTTAATCATGCTTATATTCCTCCCTCCATTTACAATCCGATTATTTTATAAACCATTTCAATATCCATATTTGTGCGAATCATATCTGCAAGCTTGTCATATTCTTTTTCTTTTCTTTTTTTGACGCTTATGACATTATCTGCTTCATATGTAATTCCTTTTCTTTCACAAAGTAATTTAAGCAGCTTTAAAAGAAACTCTTCATTATCAAAAATCCCATGAATATATGTACCACATACATTTCCATTCACACAGCCATCCTCTTTTCCGTCTGATAAAACAGAAAACGGCCTGCCGGTACTCACAATTCCATAAAATCCGTCATCCTCTGACGAATCAAGAATCATGCTCTCACCCATATGAATTTCATATCCTGATACTTTAATTCCATTTAGATTTTCCCATATACCTGCAGCATCCCACATCATCCCGTGTTCTGACGCACATATAACCGCCTGTGTTCTGGTCTGGTGTTTCTTTGATGAAAATTCTGTAACAACGGGAAGAAGTCCGATTCCTCTTATATTCCCGCCTGCCTCAGTACCATCTTCATCACTTATATACATTCCAAGCATCTGAAAACCGCCGCATACACCCATAACCGGTATATCTGTCGATGCCGCTTTTAAAATGCAGTTTTCCAGCCCGCTCTGTCTTAACCACTTCATATCACCTATTGTATTTTTAGTCCCGGGAATAATAACGAAATCCGGTTTTCCAAAACGTGACACGTCATTTACATACCTGACATGCACACCATTCGATGATTCAAGTGCGTTAAAATCTGTAAAATTAGATATATGCGGAAGTTTTATAACCGCAATATCAACAAGCACTTCCTCTGTGCTATCATAGCTTTCAACATTATCAAGCCTCTCTGAAAGACTGTCCTCATCATCTATATCAAGATACATATATGGAATTACTCCCGCAACTGGAATTCTGCATATATCTGTAAGCTGTACAAGTCCCGGTTCCAATATCTTTTTGTCACCTCTGAACTTATTAATAACAAGACCTTTAATACGCCTTTTCTCTTCTTCTTCAAGAAGCATGATCGTTCCGACAAGCTGTGCAAACACACCGCCACGGTCTATATCACCAACAAGCAGCACCGGTGCATCAACAAGTTTTGCCATGCCCATATTAACAATGTCGTTTTTTTTCAGATTTATCTCGGCAGGACTGCCCGCACCTTCGATTACAACTACGTCATAAGCTTTATCAAGTTTCTCATATGCATTCATAATATCAGGAATAAGTCTTGTCTTATACTTAAAATACTCTGAAGCCGGCATATTTTTTAACGGAATTCCATTTACAATCACCTGCGAGCCTACATCGCTTGTAGGTTTTAAAAGAATCGGATTCATGCTGACATCTGGCTCTGTTCCGGCTGCTTCTGCCTGCATAACCTGTGCACGTCCCATCTCAAACCCATCTTTTGTTATATATGAATTGAGTGCCATATTCTGTGATTTAAACGGAGCCACTCTGTAGCCATCCTGTTTAAGGACTCTTAAAATCCCGGCTGTCACAATGCTTTTCCCCGCATTGGACATTGTCCCCTGTATCATAAGATTTTTTGCCATCAGACACACATCCTTCCCAAAAATATAATAATTCTTACAGCTGCAGCCATGATAATACATAAAAATGTTGTGACATATAAAAGAATATTTACTCTTTTTATATCTTCAATCTCTACCGGACGGCTGTCATCACCGATATACGGCTTTTTCACAAGTTTCCCAAAATAATAATTATCACCGGCAAGCCTTACCCCCAATGCACCGGCACAGACTGATTCCGTATGTGCCGAATTCGGGCTCGAATGATTATGTTTGTCACGCCTGTAAATTCTTAATGCATCTTTCATGTTGTATTTTTTATCTTTTGAAAATATCTGCACAACCCCCGTAGCTGCAATCATAATCCATGATGCAAGCCGTGCCGGAATAAAATTGACAACATCATCTGATTTTGCCGCAAATCTTCCAAAATACATATATTTGTCATTTTTATATCCAATCATTGAATCCATTGTATTAACCGCTTTGTACATAAATCCACCTGCTGCTCCGAAAAATACAATGTAAAACAATGGTGCTGCAATTCCGTCAGATGTATTTTCCGCAACTGTCTCAACCGCAGCCTTTGTTATTCCTGTCTCATCAAGTTTTTCTGTATCTCTTCCTACAATCATCGATACTGCATATCTGGCTTTTTCAATATTATTTTCTTTTAGTCTGTAATACACTTTCATGCTTTCATCTTTTAATGATTTTGCTGCAATAAGCTGATAACACATAACCGACTCAGCAATAAGCCCTGCTGTCACATTTATACGATAAAAAATATAAAGACCAGCCGCTGTCACTCCACCTGTTGCCAGCATCACAAGTACCCAGAGAAGCATACCTTTATAATATTTTTTCCGGTTGCTGTCTGTGTCCTTATAAAGCATTTTATCAAGTTTTCCGATAAGCCATCCTATCAGCCTTACCGGATGATAAATACAGTGCGGATCTCCTATAATCAGGTCAAGAATCCAGCCCGCAATAACCGGAATAATGTAATAAATTATTTTCATCAAACTTACACTCCAATATATATCCACTGCCATTTATACAGGAATAATCATAATAATCTCCGCCAAAGGCATTGTTCATAACTGACATTATTGTCCCCCCATGCACAACAAACGCAACAGTTTCAATTTTCTTATCTTCACAATTCATCCTGTATACAAAATCCATACACTTATAAAAACCTTCAACACTCCGCTTCCTGAAATCATAAGGATTCTCACCACCCGGAAATGTATTGCTTCCTCCACTGTCAATCCATTGCTGATATAAAGGCTCGTCCGACAGCTCCATATAATTTTTCCCCTCAAAAATTCCAAAATCACATTCTTTTAGAAGTTCTTCTTTTAAAATATCCTTTTCCGGATAAATGATTTTTGCCGTCTGGACACATCTTTTCTCATCGTACTTGAAAACACAATGTCTGCCATTGGATACTTTCTACTTTTTATATTTTCATTTAATATTTGCTGCCCTTTGGGGCAAAGATTTTCATCTGTGATTCCAATATATCTTCTGCTGACATTTCCCTCGGTCATTCCGTGTCTGATTAATACTATTTTCATTTTATTCTCATCCCTACACCGCAGGTAATCCTCTCCATTTCATCAGATTTTTGTGCAAGCCTGCATAATACTCTTCCTACAAGTTCCCTGTAATCACGCATATTT
>ENA-UESJ01000495-UESJ01000495.1-human-gut-metagenome-genome-assembly--contig:-NODE-495-length-21192-cov-11.756903_pt1 | contig 21192 bp, 13 predicted proteins | sample MGYA00243000_ERZ508001 | MGnify/ENA primary metagenome ERZ508001 (study PRJEB26167, sample SAMN06115479) | human gut metagenome | host: Homo sapiens | place: China:Chongqing | collected 2015-03-03... | reverse complement strand
GCTCCCAGCAAGGCTTTCAATATGCCGGGATTGGGCAGTTCGTATGCCATAGCGGTGAATGAGGATATTCGTCGGCGTTTCCGGGAGTTTATGGAAGCGGGCGAGTTCTGCGAAGGGCATTTATTTGCTTACATCGGCGCTGCAGCTGCCTATACGCACGGTGAAGAGTGGCTGGAACAGGTACTCGGATATGTACAGGCCAATATCGACTTTACGGAGAATTATCTGAAAGAACATGTTCCGGGCATCGGTATGATACGCCCGCAGGCCTCTTATCTCGTTTTTCTGGATTGTAGGGCATTGGGCCTGCCGCAAGAGAAGTTGGCAAGACTGTTTGCAGAAAAAGCTCATCTAGCCCTGAATGACGGGACGATGTTCGGCAAACCGGGAGAAGGCTTTATGCGGTTGAATGTAGGCTGTCCCCGTTCGGTGCTGCAAAAAGCACTGGAGCAATTGTCCGCAGCGGTTAAGGAAGAGGTGGCAAAGGGATAGGGTTGGCAGAAATACATGGTTGAATGGCGGCGTTACCTATTTATAATGACTGTTGTTCTTTAATATACCTATATCAGGTGATTGCGGCATCGGGTGCGATGCCGTATCTTTGCAACATCAGATTTAAAGAATGAATTAGTTAGTCATAATTACGTAACCACTTTTATGAAGATAAAAGGATCCCCGTTTTCCGATGCGACATCGTGAAGCGGGGATTTGTTTTGTGGCGGATGTGGCGGAGATACCTGCCGGACTGATGAAGTTCCAGCGGCAGGTCAATATGTTTTTCTCCTATGGGGAAACGGGTTTTGCATTCTTTCTTCCGGCAGGCTGTGTGGAAGAAAGGATTATAAAGTGTCTTTAATATCGCTCAGTTCCACCAGCTTGTTCACAATGGCATAGATGGTGAGGCCTGCGGGAGAATGTATCTGCAGCTTGCGTGCAATGTTGCGGCGGTGGGTGATGACGGTATGGATAGACAGATACAGTTTGTCGGCAATCGCCTTGTTGGTCATGCCTTTTACGACGCAGGTAATGATTTCCTTTTCACGTTGGCTGAGCGTTTCCTGTTCGCTGTCCTTCTCATCTTCTTCGGTATGGAGAAGACGGTTGATTTTTGTGGTAATCATTTCGATATCGTCACAGATGGCGATGCTTTCGTCATACTCTTTCAGCGCGTTATTGTCGATGACGGAACATACCAATGCGATGTATTTGATACTGTTTCCGTTATGGTTTGTCTTGAAAGAGGGCAGGTCGAACCAACCGCCGAAAGTAGGGTTTACGATTACAATGTCGGGAGTGTGCAGATGTATAAAGTTCTGCAATGCTTCCGGTGACGACACCTCAATGGGGTGCGCATTCAGATTGGGAATGCGTTTGAGCACTGCCGCAAGACCACTTCGTACAATGACCGAAGTTTCTGCAACAACTATTTTCAGAGAAATATTATTGTTCATCTTTCAGCCTTTTTTCTATTTGCGCTACGGCGGGAACAAACATATAGTCTTCTACCTGGCAATGCGATGCAAGGTCCTGTTCGCAATTGAAGATGTCGAAAAGGACGGCGTTCAGAAGATTGTTGTTCTCTTTTTCCGGATAGTACTTGATGATGATGTTTTTCAGTTCCTTCAGCTTGGTGTCTATCTGGTTGTGCTTGCTGGCGAAAGTGGCGATGTTGTACACATCGGACGGTTTGCCTTGCAGCAGTTGCTCCACGTAAGTGAAGACGGCTTTGTTTTCGTATTCCATGTGGCGGCGTACTTCTTTGGCGTATTCGTCAAAGAACTTAAGGATGAGGTAGGCCACGTCATTGTCTCTGGAGCAGTCTATGGCTTCTATCAGCTTGCGGCGCATGGCAGGCAGGTTGAAGTCGAGGAAGTAGGCGTGTGCGCGTTTCAGATAATCCATCAGTGCCGGAATCGAGAATGAGTCATTGTCCGCACTGTACGAGTATTGCTCCTCGCTGATGAAATTGGCTACGGCGAGGAAAGTGCGGTAGTCTACATGCTGGGCTTCGCAGACATCCTTTACACTCTTGTCTCCGAAGCCGAGCGACAGCCCGAAACGGCTCATCACCATTAATAAGGAGTAATTGTCGCAGATGAGGTCGCTCATCTTGTCCGTAGCCCGATATTTATGTTGTTCATTCATTGCAGGTTATTCCTTTCCACTCTATGTTTCGGGCGCAAAGTAACGGCTTTTCTTCGAGAACTGCAATCGCTATTTGTAGGTATTTTGACCGGTATGATATACTAATCCGGATTGATTTTTTATCTTTGTCGAGACTAACGGTAAAACTTCTTTGCTATGAAACGGACTTTATTGGCTTTGATTGCCGCCATTGTATCTTTGGGAAGCGCCGGGCCGCTTTCCGCCTGTACTTCTGCCGTAATTTCCGGCAAGGTTACCCCCGACGGACGTCCTTTGTTGTGGAAGAACCGCGATACGGACTTTCTGCAAAACAGCGTGAGATACTTCTCCGGCGGTCGCTATCCTTTTGTAGCCGTTGTGAACAGTGTGGAAGACAATCCGACGGATGTGTGGATAGGTACGAACGCCGCGGGCTTCTCCATTATGAATACGCAATCCTATAATCTGGTCGAGGTGAAACCCGGCGAGGAACGTGGAGAGGCCAACGGACGGGTAATGCGGCGTGCGTTGGAAGTGTGTGCCACGGTGAAGGATTTCCGCCAATTTCTCGATACGCTGTCCAAGCCCAGCCTGATAGAGGCCAACTTCGGCGTGATTGATGCCAAAGGCGGCGCTGCCATGTTCGAAGTGGATTATTACGAGTATGTGATGTACGATGCCGACAATCCCAAGGATGCGCCTTGCGGATACATTGCACGCACCAACTTCTCTTTTTCCGGCAAGGTGAATGAGGGAGCGGGTTATGTCCGCTTTATGCAGGAAGATAAGTTGCTGATGCCGGCCTCTGCTACGGGACAGATTACGCCGCAATGGATATTCAGGGAACTTTCCCGCTCTTTTGCCAATCCGCTTTTGGGGATTGATTTGAAGAGCGGGGATTTCAATCGTCCTAAGACAACGGGGTGGTTTGTAGACCAGGACTTCATCGCACGCAGCAGTACGGCAAGTTCGGTGGTAGTGCAGGGCGTGAAAGAAGGGGAGCGGCCCGAACTCACTACGATGTGGACAATTCTGGGGTATCCGCCTACCGGAGTGGCAATGCCCGTCTGGGTGAAAGGGGCGGACAAGGCTTTGCCGAGGTTGCTGGTTCGTGATGAAGCAAAGAAGGCTTCTCCTTTGGGCAATTGGTCGGTAATACTGGCAGGGGATGTTTTCTCTTACGGGCAAGGTATGGGCAGCAACTGCTATATGAACTGGGAAAGGCTTTATAATGCCGATAAGAACGGCTATATGCAGTTGCTGGCTCCGGTAGAGGATGAGGTGTTCCGGCGCACCGTACCGGTATTGAAAGAGTGGCGCAGGAAAGGGGAAGCGGATGTAAAGGCGATGCAGTCGCTCTATAATGAACTGGATGCGTTCATTGAAGCCGAATATGCGGAATTGTTTGAATTTTAATTACTTATTATTGATTTTATACATGAAACACAAACTGATTATCTGCATTTCCGCTCTTTGTCTGGGGCTTGCCGGAAATGTGCAGGCGCAAAACAAGAAAATGTATCGGAACGGTTGGATCGATTTCAACAAGAACGGGGTGAAGGACATTTATGAAGACCCTTCCCAACCGGTTGAAAAGCGGGTAGCCGACCTGCTCTCCCAAATGTCAGTGGAAGAGAAAACCTGCCAACTGGCAACTCTTTACGGCTACGGACGTGTGTTAAAGGATTCCCTGCCCGTTGCCGGTTGGAAAAACGAAATATGGAAAGACGGCATTGCCAATATCGATGAGATGCTGAACGGCGTGGGAAAGAAGTCTGCGCAGGTTCCCGGTTTATTGTACCCTTTCAGCAATCATGCCGAGGCCGTCAATACCGTGCAGCGCTGGTTTGTGGAGGAAACCCGTTTGGGGATTCCCGTTGACTTCACGAATGAGGGGATTCACGGACTGAACCACACCAAAGCCACGCCGTTGCCTGCTCCTATTGCCATCGGAAGCACCTGGAACAAAGAGCTTGTTCGCCGTGCCGGTGTCATAGCCGGACAAGAGGCGAAAGCGTTGGGATATACCAATGTGTATGCTCCCATACTGGATATCGTACGCGACCCGCGTTGGGGACGTACATTGGAGTGTTATGGAGAAGAACCCTATCTGATAGCGGCTTTGGGAACGGAAATGGTGAACGGCATCCAGTCGCAGGGAGTAGCCGCCACCTTGAAGCACTATGCAGTTTACAGTGTGCCCAAAGGCGGGCGTGACGGGAATTGCCGTACCGACCCGCATGTGGCTCCGCGCGAGTTGCACGAACTGTTTCTTTATCCTTTTAAGAAGGTCATTCAGAACTCGCATCCTATGGGAGTGATGAGCAGTTATAACGATTGGGACGGTGTGCCCGTATCCGCCAGCTACTATTTTCTGACGGAATTGCTGCGCGAGGAGTATGGCTTCGACGGCTATGTGGTGAGCGACAGCGAGGCTGTGGAGTTTGTGGAGTCCAAGCATCATGTGGCGGATACCTATGATGAGGCTGTGCGTCAGGTTTTGGAAGCCGGCTTGAATGTGCGTACCCACTTTACTCCGCCTTCCGATTTTATTCTGCCCATCCGCCGGTTGCTGGAAGAAAAGAAGATTTCAATGGTTGTGATAGACAAGCGTGTGTCGGAAGTGCTGCGGGTGAAATTCCGCTTGGGACTGTTCGACCAACCTTATGTAGCCGATACGAAAGCCGCCGACAGAGTAGGCGGGGCAGACCGGAATATGGATTTTGTGAAGCAGATGCAGCAACAGGCACTTGTGCTTCTGAAAAACGAGAATAATATCCTTCCGCTGGATAAACGGCAGATAAAGAAGGTGCTGGTGACCGGCCCGTTGGCTGATGAGGATAACTTTATGACCAGCCGTTACGGCCCTAACGGACTGGAGACGGTTACCGTGCTTGCCGGTTTGCGTAATTATCTGAAAGGCATTGCCGAAGTGGATTATGCCAAAGGCTGTGATATTGTGGATGCAGGTTGGCCTGCCACGGAGATATTGCCTGCGCCCATGAGCGAACAGGAAAAGCAAGGCATTGCCGAAGCCGTAGCAAAAGCCGATGAAAGTGATGTCATTATTGCCGTGCTTGGCGAGGATGAGTACCGTACGGGAGAGAGCCGTTCGCGTACTTCGCTCGATTTGCCGGGACGTCAGCAGCAATTACTTGAGGCATTGCATGCAACGGGAAAGCCGGTGATACTGGTGCTGATAAACGGGCAGCCGCTCACCGTCAACTGGGCAAATGCTTATATCCCAGCCATCTTGGAGTCGTGGTTTCCCGGTTGTCAGGGGGGAACGGTGATTGCGGAGACTCTGTTTGGCGAGCATAATCCGGGCGGCAAGCTGACGGTGACTTTCCCTAAGAGCGTAGGACAGATAGAGCTGAACTTCCCTTTCAAACCCGGTTCGCATGGCGCTCAACCGCATTCCGGTCCAAACGGTTCGGGCGCAACACGCGTCATCGGCGAACTGTATCCGTTCGGTTTCGGTCTGAGCTATACGACTTTTGCTTACTCCGATTTGGAAGTCTCTCCGTTGCAACAGCATACGCAGGGCGAATATACGATTAAAGTCAACGTTACGAATACTGGAAAACGTGCGGGTGACGAGGTGGTGCAATTGTATGTGCGCGATAAGGTGAGCAGTGTCATTACCTACGATTCGCAGTTGCGCGGTTTTGAGAGGGTATCCTTGCAACCAGGTGAAACCAGGCAGGTCACTTTCTCCTTGAAGCCGGAAGACCTGCAGATTCTGGACCGCAATATGAACTGGACAGTGGAGCCGGGCGAGTTTGAGGTTATGATAGGCGCATCCAGCCAGGATATAAGGCTGAAAAAGACAATAACGGCTTTGCCTTGACGATAGCCGGGGTGCAAAGGCTCGGAAAGGTTTTAGGGGCTGTGCCGGTTGCATGCGGACTTATGATAGGAATATTCAGTAAACAATATGGAAAATAGCAACTAATTAATAATCAATATGTTGTAGAATGGCTGACTTTTCTTCGGAATACATACGGAAAATTCCATATCAGTGGTTGACAATCTCAGAGACAGGCGGAGTAAAGTGGCATAACATTTTAGAAAAAATGAATTAGAAGAGGCCTCAGGATTTCTTCCGAGGCACCATACTTTAAATAAGGTATGAGACAAAATACAGAAAAATTATAATATAAATGGTATATAGGATGATTATAGGTTATTATCTTCATATGCTATCTTATTGTTTAAAGCCCTGAATATTCCTAATAACTTCATTGCTAATTTCTTATCTATTAATAGCTGTCTAATGTCTCTTTGAAAAGCACCCACGATTAATGTGAACTTTATTAATGATGAACAGCTTGATGTTTTTTTGATTTTATATCAAACTTAATATTAATATAGAAATTAGGACATAGCTTGCTAAGTGATATTTCTGTTTATTTGGGTATTTGAAGAATTATTGGAGATAAACTATTTTTATTACATAAGTTTTTCTTCTGTCTCAAATATTTTTTTGATTACGGAATTGTGAGGGTGATATCCCTTTTATCTTTTTAAAGATTGTGCTAAAATAACGCTGATAAGTGAAACCTAAACGGTCGGATATTTCGGAGATACTAAGATCGGTGTTCAGTAGTAAATTTTCAGCTTTTTCTATCTTGCGCTGGTTGATGTATTCGTTTATTCCCATACCGGTAATTTGCTTGAGTTTATTGTAAAGTGATGTGCGTCCCATTGCCATTTCAGTTTGCAGAAATTGATTGTCGAGGCCATATTTATCAATGTTATTGTCAATTACGTCGTTTAGGTGAGTGATGAAACGCAACTTTTCCTCTTGCTCTCGTTTGCTTTTTGCCAATGCCAGTTTGAGTTTATAATTCATACGCTTTTGCAGTAACCATATTCCACTTATACAAATAATCAAGAATAAGAGTATGCAAAGGCTGATAAACCAAGGCCTTTGCCACATAGGGCCCTGAACGTAAATATTGAGTAATTGGGTGGATTCGTCCCAATTATTGTTGGCATTGCAATTTACCAATAAGGTATAGTTACCGGGTTTCAAAGTGCCCAATTCTATTTTGCGGGATTTACTTTGGATTTTCCGTGGTTCATCTCCTTCAAGAAGATAATTGAAGAGATGCTTACGAAAGGGGGTACTTTCATCAACAATTACTTTAAAGCTGATTGATGAGTGATGATAGGGTACTGTTAACCGTTTATGCAGTATTACGTCTCTGGTAACATCTTTGCCGTCTAAGTTAATGCTAAGCAGGTTTACGATGGGTATATCTTTGTCCGATATTTCAATATTTTTATCTATCACTGTCAGTCCTTGTGTACCTCCCATATAAATATTCTTACTGGGTGACAGCGGTATGGGAGTGAATATGTATCCGTTGGGCTTTATGCCGTCCGTTTTATCTAACATCACTATGCGATCTTCATTCCTGAGATAGACAAGTAACTGATTGTTAGCTCCTATCCATATGCGGTTTTTGTCATCCGAAGTTAGGCTTTGAATATTATGGAATAGTACGTTTTGTATCTTTTCAGCTTGCTGACTTGCTGCATTATAATGATATAAGGCATAATTGCTACCTATCCAAAATTTACCTTGATTGTCAATACATGCCGAAGAGAGAGACTCGTCATCCGAAACGCCGAAAAGTTGTGTAATGTTTTTTGAGGTCTTCTCAATCTGTAGTAAACTTTTGTAGCTTAATATATAGATGTATTGATTGTCGGCATGAATAGGTTGTGCGTGTATGAACGATTCGCGATCTAAGTGAGATGGAATTGGAAGCTGTTTGGTATGTTGTGTATGTCGATTATATACATAGATGTTGGAGCCGAAAATGTAGATTTCATCGGAAGTTGCATATAGATTTATTAGATCACCTTGGGTAAACTCTTTTCGAGTAGTGTGGTTGTCTATAAGTAAAAAGGAGGTTAATTTAGCTGTACGTTTGTCGAAAATATAGAGTCCGTCATTGAAGCAGGATATAAGTAGTTTTTCTGGTGAAAACTCGGTGATAGATACTACTTTTTTACCATTTGTAGTAGATAGATGCTGGAACAATCCGGTATGCTGGTTATAGGCATTAAGTCCTCCTCCGTCTGTTCCAATCCACAACAAGGTATCAATATCTTCATACAATGCGGTAACTGTAAGTTCGCTTAATCCGTATGGGAAATTAGGCGGTGTATCTTGGTAAGTCTTGATTTGATTTTCTGTAATGAAAAACAATCCACTATGCATACTTCCGCCCCAGATATTATTCTTTGTATCTTTATAGAGGCAAAAAATGGAGTTATTCGGTAGGGAATGCGAATTACCTGAAATGTGCTTTATACATTCCACTTTATCGGTACGTAAGTCTAATAGGTTAATTCCTCCACCGTCTGTTCCCATCCAGATGATACTATCTTTTTCCATAAAGTCGAATACCACATTGTGTGTGAGTTTCCCATTCTGTGTGGAGAAGTGTTTGTCGAGAGTCCCATCGTGTCGATACCTGAAAACTCCATTACCATAAATTGATACATATAGGCATCCCTTACTATCAACAAATATATTATTAACATTACGTTCCTGCACAAACGGACAACGTGACATAGTTTGTTTTTCAAGGTCATACATCCAAATTCCGTCTTGTTTGGTAGAGGCAATGTATGTGTGACTGTCCCAAGAGGAAATTTTATTAATACATTTATTTAAATCTCCTTTGGTTTCATGTACTAATGGAGTAAGCAATTTGTTGTGATAATTATAACTGTAAACCGTTTGTCTGCCACCCAGCAATAAAACGCTATCGGCTTGCAAACAGCTCCATGCTTCGAATACTTTGTCTTTGTATAGGATTGGGGTGAAGAGTTTAAGTACCGGATCGAATGTTCCTACTCCATGGTTCGTAGATAGGTATAGCTTTTGGTCGGTCCCTTCGGTTATGAATTTGATATAATTATCGGGTAAGGAAGTTGGATTGGAAGGATTGTGAAGGTAGTATTTCAGTTCAGATTGATCCCAACTGTTGAGCCCGTTTTTCGTCCCAATCCACACTACACCGACATGGTCACGAAAAATACATTGTACCTTGGAATCTGTTAACCCTTCATTGAGTGATAAAGGGATAAAAGAATATGTTCTCAGAACGGCATTTAAGGGCAAAACCAATAGAAAAACAAAGAGTGTGATAACTGTGTGTTTCATGATTTAAAGCTTTTAAATTGGCTGTAAATATAAGGTATTTTAGATGAAAATCACTTGAAATAAACATTTATTGATGTCTTAAGGATATTTTTTGATATGTAAAATCGGAATTTGATGTTTTAAAGCTATTTGTTGAGTTGAAGAAAAAGTTTCATTTATAATTTTGTAAACATCAAACGAAATTTATTTTAATACTTAATCTATTTTATTATGAACAACGTAAAAATAGTTTTTAGCTGCTTACTCTTGTGTATGCTTGCATTTGTCTCTTCAACATGGGCACAAGTGACACAGACGTATAACGGTGTTGTGATGGATGCCGCAAGTGGCGAACCTTTGATTGGAGTGAACATCACTCAGAAAGGTACAACGACAGGTACAATTACCGATGTAGATGGTAAGTTTACCATTCGCACCAACGAAGGAGTAGTCTTATCCATCTCTTATATAGGCTATGAAGCTCAAGAAGTGAGGTTGGGAAAAGATACAGAATTACGTATTTCTCTTAATGAAGATCAAAACCAATTGGACGAGGTGGTAGTAATTGGTTATGGTGTAGTGAAGAAATCAGACCTTACAGGTTCTGTTTCATCCGTTTCGACAAAGCAGTATAAAGAACAGCCGGTGAAACGTGTGAGCGAAATCCTTCAAGGCCGTGTTACGGGGGTGCAAGTAACAAATACTGATGGTATGCCTGGGGGAGGCGTGAAAATACGTGTACGCGGTACCACTTCAATCAATACAGGATGTGAACCATTATATGTAACTGACGGTGTGATTGGCGGCGGACTTGATATGAATCCTGATGATATCGCTTCAATTGAGGTGTTGAAAGACGCTTCTGCCACTGCTATTTACGGTTCACGTGGTGCCAATGGTGTAATACTTATTACTACTAAAAAAGGTACGGAAGGCAAACCACGTATTTCAGTAGAAGCTAATATTGGTATCTCAAATATCATCAAAAAGTATGATTTACTTTCACCTTACGAATATGCACAAGCACTGAACTATTATAGAGGTGGTGCTACGATATCGGATGAAGATATGGAGGCATACCGTACAGGACAAAAAGGTATTGATTGGCAAGAAAAAATGTTGCAGACCGGAGTGAGTCAGGACTACAAGGTCAGTATTTCGGGTGGTAGTAAGAAAAATCGCTATTATATATCTGCCAACTTTCTCGACCAATCTGCTATGACTATTACCACTAAAAATCAGCGGTCACAAATGCGTATCAACCTTGATAACGAACTTACAGATCGTCTTGCTATGTCGACTAAACTTAATATGAATTACTCGCATCTTCACAATGGTGACATTGACATGATGACTTTCTTGAATTATTCGCCCACCATGGAAATGCGCGATCCTGAAACAGGGATATACAACAAGGATCCATATAATGCTGTTGATTCCAACCCCTATGGGCGACGTATAGAAAACTATAGTGACTCTTATAACTACGGTTTTAGTGGAAATATGAACTTTACTTATAAGATAATTGATGGTTTGACATTCTCAGCACAGGGCTCTCTTAGCTACAGTCATTCACCCAACTACAACTTTTCGTCGGCACTGACTGCTCCCGGTGCGTTGAGTGCAATGTCAAATAGTAGCAGTCATGGTGTGACGTGGCAAAACATTGAGAATGTTACTTATGACAAGTTCTTCAATAAAGATCATCATTTAACTGCTACTGCTGTATTCGAATTGAACGGCTATGAAGGCAAGAGTCTTTCAATAGGGGGTAGTGATTTGAATAACGAATTTGTGGGATATTGGAATGTGAATAACGCCAAAAATATCACTGCAGGTAACGGATACTCCGCTTCATCTATGGTTTCAGCTTTGGGACGTGTGATGTATAGTTATAAGGGACGCTATATGGCTACTGCTACACTGCGTGCTGATGGTTCTTCAAAATTCAGTAAAGGAAACAAATGGGGATATTTCCCGTCAGTGGCTTTGGCATGGAATGTAGTGGAAGAAAGGTTTATGAAAAATCAGAAGATATTTGATCAATTAAAATTACGCGCCAGTTTTGGTGTATCAGGTAATTCCGATATCGGCTCTTATTCTACTTTGGGTACACTTAGCGAGAAAAACTATGATTCCTGGGGAAGCGGGCAGATATGGAATGGATACTGGAGCGGTTCGCTCTCTACTCCCGATGTTACATGGGAAAGTACTTATCAATATAATGTAGGTGTAGATGTTTCGGTGCTAAGCGGACGCTTGAACTTCACAGCAGAATGGTTCCGTAAAGATACTAAGGACTTGTTGTTGCGTAAACCTATTCCATCTTATAACGGTGGTGGTAGTTTTTGGGTAAACAATGGTGAAATTCGGAATCGTGGTGTGGAATTTAACTTAGCTGCTACTCCAGTAGCTACTAAGAACTTGCGTTGGGAAACCTCCTTCAATGCTTCTTGGTTACACAATGAAGTGATTGATTTAGCTGGAGATCCTTTCATCGTAGGCGAGAACCTTACAGGATTTGGTGCCGGTCCTATCGAAATTAAGAAAGTAGGTCATCCTATCGGTTCGTTTTATGTATATGAATGGCAGAATTTTAGCAAAGACGGTTTGAATCTTTATAAGCATCAGGCTGACGGTAGCTTTACTACTACTCCTACCAGTGATGATTTGGTAGTAAAGGGACAGGCTGAACCAAGTTGGACATTTGGTTGGAACAATACAGTGACTTGGAAGAACTGGACATTCAATTGCTTCTTTAACGCCGCTTTGGGAAGTGATCGTCTTAATATGAGTCGATTTGCAATGTCATCTATGGTGGGTAAATATAAGTTCATCACTTTTGCCGATGCTTATTATAAGAGTTGGGATATGGTAGAGAATAAGATGGAAGCCCTTTACTCTACTCATAAGAATAGTGAAAACAAGGATTTTCCAGATTCTGATTTCTATTTGGAAGACGCTTCTTACATCAAATTGAAAAATATCAGCATAGCTTATACGGTTCCGCGTAAGTGGGCTCGTATAGCTGACTTGCAGCTCTCGGTAAGTGCTCAGAATGTCTTTACTCTGACTCACTACAGTGGTATGGATCCAGAAGTAATCAATGCGGGTCCTTACGGACTCAATGGAGTGGACATGGGTGCTTATCCAATCCCGCGTACTTTTACGTTTGGTTTGAAACTTAATTTCTAAGAACTATAAAGACTCTAAATATGAAAAAAATATATCAATCATTAATAATAGCCGGTATGGCATTTTCGTCATTTACACTGATCGGTTGTCAAGATTTTCTGACTGAAGATCCCAAAGGACAAATGGTAGTAGATAACTTCTTTCAGACTAAAGGTGATTTGGATAAATCTCTTAATGCAATGTACGGTATTTTAGCTAATGCTATGTATGCTAACAATGCAATAGGTTTCGATGCTGTACGAGGCGATGATATAAGTACTCACCCTGCCAGTAACAAACAGCCTATCCGCGAAGTCGATAGCTACGATGTGTCTGATAACAATACTTGGGTAGACGAACTGTGGACTCGGCGTTGGGAAGTGGTAAAAGCTGCCAATTTCATTATCGAAAATGCTGGACGTACTCCCGTAGAAAAAGAATATGTAGATGCTACATTAGGACAAGCTTATTATTGGCGTGCCTATTCATACTATTATTTAGTTACTACTTGGGGGCGTGTACCGATGGTCTTAAAAGATGCTGTGGAGTATAATATGCCTTTGGCGGAAGTGGAAGACATTTATGATCTTATTGTAAAAGACTTGAATAATGCCGAAAACATGCTACCTGATAACTATGTCAATGAACCGTATGCACGTAACGGTATAAATATTGCAGTGAATAAAGCTTCTGCTAAGGCTACCTTAAGCTATGTTTATATGACGATGGCAGGATGGCCTTTGAACTTGGGTACAGAATATTATAAACTTGCTGCTCAAAAAGCTAAGGAAGTGATTGATGGTGTGAAAAACGGTACATGGAATTATCGCTTGCTTGATGAATACAAACAAGTTTATTCAATGGAATGGAACGACAAAAATCCTGAAGTACTTTTAGGTTTACATTATAGCCTTGCTTCGGGTGCATTAACCAATGCCGTAGTATGTGACTTTATGCAGGATATGGCTTATGGTGGCGGCTGGGAAGATACACATGGTGAAATTAAGTTTTGGAAAGAATTTCCTGAAGGTCCTCGTAAAGAGGCAAGTTACTTTCCTAAAATCATACTGCAAAGTGAGGCGAAACAAGGTACACTGCGTGATTGGTGGGAAGATCCAAATCCTCAATCTCCTCGTGCTTGCTTAGCTCCATGCTTTATGAAGAAAGTAGAAGGACTGAATGGTACCGAATTTGACTACACAAATCCTGCTGCTCTCAGCTTTGAAGGTGAAAAACAGCATCAGGTAATTCGTCTTTCAGAAGTGTATTGTTGGTATGCTGAAGCTGTGGGACGTGCCAAATTGGGTGGAGCCGATAAATCTGAGGCTGTACGTGTGCTTAATGAAGTACGCAACCGTGCTGATGGTAAGAATAGTAATATTTATAGTATTTCGATGAGTGATGAAGAGTTAGCTGAAGCGGCTTACAACGAACACGGTTGGGAAGTAGGTGGCTATTATTGGGCAAATATCGCAACTCGTGCACGCGATATGTTTCGTATGAACCGCTTGAAAGATCACTTTGAATATCGTAAAAATAATCCTCAAGTAGAGGTCGCTCCTGGTATATTTGTTTGCGAATCCATACCTGTGACAGGTGTGTGGGATGATAGTAAAATGTATTTCCCATATCCGGCGCGCGACGTAGCAAATAATCCTAATCTGAAACATTAATTTTAGAGAACTAATATCATGAATTTAAAATATTTTTGTTTAGCTGTTTTTACTGCTGTTCTGCCTATGTTTACAGCGTGTAGTGACTTTGAGAGAGATAAAGTGGATGTGATAGATATGGTTTCGTCGGACAATGTCATCTCTTTTGAGGCGACTCCGTCTGCGGATCAAGATCAGACCATTCAAGTGGAAACCGATGCATCGTGGAAAATAGCGATAACTCAAAGTGAGGATTCATGGCTTACCGTGACTCCTATGGAGGGCATGGGTAACGCTACACTTACTTTCCATGCTGATAAGAATAAGGGAGCTGCACGTAGTGCAATAGTGACAATATCTGCCGAACGAGCAGAACAACTGAATATAACCGTGAAGCAAAAAGCTCAAAAGAAAGGTGACAAGTATAATTTTGACAGCTTTAAAGGTGTATATTTTTCCGGTTTGAATGATGCTTCTAATGCCATTACTCTGGTAGATGATGAAGGATGTGAAGACGGTAAGGGTATACGTATCTATACCCGTCCTGGAGAAGAGCATATGGGGACAAACGGAGACCGCTTTAAGGTGAATACCGACAAAATGTATTATTCCGGACGTTATGAGTGGCGTGTGTTTATTCCTAAATTGGGTATGAACGATCGTACCAGCGTGGCTGGTTTTATTTATAATGACGACCGTCATGAACTTGACTTTGAGATTTCTTCCGGTACTGCCGAAAATCGTGCCAAATATGGTGCTGCCGATGATGAACTGCTTTGTCTCATCTCCAGCCAAGCTAATCCGGTGGTGAGTGAGACTGTTGTCATTAAAGCTGATGCATGGCACAACATCGCCATTGATATGAAACTTAATGAAGAGGGCAAGTATATTGCCGAATGGCTGGTAAATGATATCCCTGTCATTTCGAAGACCATGAATTATGGTGAAGAGATTGCCTTCCGTGCCATTTCCAGCGTGGAGAATTTGATGGGTATGGGAGATCATGCTGCTACTCAAGAAAATTATGCTATCTTCGATTGGTTTGAGTATATCCCTTATGACTACTCTAAGAAACCGATTGGTGGTGATGCTGAAGAGCCCGAACCTGACGGTAAGGTGGTGAAGTGGGAGTTCGATGACAACAAGGCTCCTGCTGAATGGATGGTACCTGGTACTGCAACTTTTGCTGATGGTTGGATGGTACTTCCGATGCCTGGATGTAATACTAAGATTAATGATAACATGGGTGCCGGTAAGGTTACTTTTGAAATTGATGTACCGCAAATTGGTGTTGGCGAGAAATACGTGTCTGGTCCTAATATTGGAGTTAACAATATTTCCGGTGTGGAACGCTCTTTCTCTATGTTTATATGGGCAGGAAGTCAGGCAGACCGCGATGCTGTGGGTGCTTTACCGGGTCAGATGTTGGTACGTTGCTATACCGAAGCTTTGGGGGTATTTAATGTACCGATTGATCCGGGTAAACATACTTTCGCACTCGATTTGCGTTTGAATGAGGAAGACCAATATTATTGTACTTGGATAATAGATGGAGAAAAGGTGAAGACATTCCAAACTTGGTATACTTCAGTTGAAAACAAATTCGATTTGCAATTCAGTACCATGGCAAACGGAGGAGGCTGGCAAGGTCAGGTAGAGTGTACAGATACTTATGAAACGAAGTATAACTATATCGAATATAAGAGATATAGCAATGATGGAAGCGAAGAAGAAAACATTCTTATTTTCGAATTCGATGAAGTTCCAACAGGTTGGAATTTGGGAGATGCTTCAATAGGCGAAGGTTCTTTAAATATCTCTAATGCGCAAGTAGTGAGAACTGATATTACTGCCAGAGCTGCAAAATACTCTTTCGAGTTAGATGTACCTTTAGTTCCAGCTGGCGAGAAATGGTTTAATGGACTCAATATTTTTGCTACTAACGCGGATGAGCGTTCTTTCTCACTTTATCTCTGTCCGGGTGCACAGGAATGGCGTGAGGCTGTTGGTGCCATTCCGGGACAGATGCTTGTACGTTGCTATACTGAAGTGATGGATCCTTTCTTCTTGGCTATTGATCCGGGTGTACATACTTTTGAATTGGATTTACAACTCAACGAAGACGGATATTTGCCTATATGGTATATGGATGGTGAGGAAATGGTTCGTAAGCAAACAACATATACTCCAGAAGATTTTACATTTGGATTGGAATTCCGCAGCTTTGCCGATGGGGGAAATTGGCAAGGTGATAGCAACTGTACTGATACCTATACTGGTAAATATAATTGGTTTAAGTATAAACCTTATTAATTTAACATTAAATCCTCTCGATAGATTCGGCCCCAAATGGCTTTTATATTTGGATAGGGATGGGGGAGTCTATCGTTAATAAGAAAGTAATTACAGCTCTTTCATTTAATCTGTAGTATTTCTAACGCAAGTGATATATAAATCCAAACTGGTAATATCATTGAAAGGTTAATTGAAAAAATGGTATAAATTAATTAGGAGAAGATGAAAAAAATGACTACTATTAGAAGTTTTGTATATTTGATATTGGTTACATTTGTCGTAGCTTCCTGTGGCAAGAAGCAGATCGAAACTTTACAGACAAAGCAATTACACCCTTGGGTGGTATATGGAGAAGGACATTCGTTTGCTGACCTTGAGCCGGTAAAAGATATGATTGCTACTATCAGTGTGTTCGGTAATCCTTCGCGCGATTATATAGATAAATGTCATGCAGCAGGCATTGAGGTGTATCATGCTGTGGGTGGCAATGAAAAGACAATCGATAGTCCCGAAAAGATAGCAGCTGTGGTAGAAAGTTATGTGAACGACTGCATGAATAACGGATACGATGGTATTGATCTTGACTTTGAACATCTTGCGCCTAATGTTCGTGCTACTTATTCGGACTTTTTGCAAAGGGCATCTAATGCTTTACATGCCGTAGGCAAAAAGATGAGTCATTGTGTAGGTTTTTACCCTGCTCTCTATGTTGATGAAAATACGCATTTGTTTTATGATCCGATGGTATTGGAACGTACTTGTGACCTTGTACGTGTAATGTGCTACGATATGTATTGTGCTCCCTGTGTTGGTGTGAAGGAGCTTGCTGACCGTGACGACTGTCAGGGCGTAGGTCCTACATCTAATTATCTTTGGACGCGTGAATGTATGCTTTATTGGAAAAAGCGTATCAGTACCGATAAATTGGTAATGGCACTTCCCGCCTATGGTAACGATTATAAAATTACAGTTCCTGTTGCTGGTCGTCAGATTTATGCTTCTGTACCGGATAAGGTTATAGGTGAGCTTCCTACTCCTACTTGGCTTTGCTATGAGAAAGTGAATATGTATCTTTACGATCATGAAGACGGAAGTCGCCATCTGTTCTATGCTGCCGATGCTCGTAGCACTGAGGAGTTGCTCCAACTGGCTGACGAGTTGCAAATGCCTCAAATTGGTTTTTGGCATTTCAGTAGTGTATCATCCGAAATGTGGAAAGTGACACGTAATTGGATGAAGGAATAATAACTTCTTAGAGTATGTGTCAAAACGTTTTGTTATTTTTTAATCTTCTAGATATAGATGATATCAATATTTTTCTTGTTTTGACACATGCTCTTTATTAATAAATTGTTGGTATATGAAAAAAATAATAGTGCTATGTCTGCTTTTGTTATGTTTTCAATGGAGTCAAGCGCAGAAAACAAATAATCATAAATGGGATTTCAATGATCTGGAGGGTTGGAAGTACGGTCATCAAGATAATAATCCTGCTAATCAATGTGAAATCAAGAATGGTATATTAAAGATATTCACAAGAGCAAAATCGAGAGACAGAAAGAAAATTTGTACAGTTGATAAAATATATACTTCCGGCAGATATACTTGGAAAACTTATATTCCGCAGATGGGGAAACACGACCAGGCAAGTGTGGGTTCGTGGATATATTACGATGATCATCATGAACTAGACTTTGAAGTAGGATACGGAACCTCTAAGGCAAGGAAAGAGGTAGGAGCGGAAGACAACGATATGCTGGTATATATGACAAGTCAGGATTTTCCGTTTACATCCGTACCTATTAAGATTAAGCCCGGCTGGCATATATTTGAGATAGATCTTAAATTAGTTAGAGAAAAATATTATGCTACTTGGTTGATTGATAAGAAAAAAATACATGAAGCACAGCTTCAATTTGGAAGTGAGATAACTTTCCATATTTTCTGTAGCGTTGAGAATCTATTGTTTTTGGGTGATCAAATTCCGCAACAGGAGAACTATGGACTATATGATTATGTGAAATATAAGTATCATGAATAAGAAAAATATAAGCATATGAAAAAAGCATTTCTGTTATCTTTTTTTGTTATGTTTATCTTAGGTGGCTCAAGAAAATAAATACTGCGTTCAAAATTTTTGGAATGATGAAGCCGATCTTGAAGTGTTTCAAGTAGATAACGGTGTAAAAATAAAATTCGGAAAAGATGCAGACGGTGTTATCTGCTTTCTGACTAAACCAGGAAAAGAATATATAATCAGGAGTTCTGATTATGCGAAAAAGGATCGAACTGTTTTTGCGGGAACTCCGAATAGAGAAGTTAAAAAATTAGAGAACCGCATATTGGGTAAACTGAACGGATGGAATGATTTTAATTAATATCTTACAAGTAGTAATTATAGGTTTTAGTAATAATATAAATCAGAATGAGAAAAATATTTTTATCTTTGTTGGCGTTGCTTATGATTGGATGTACCGATAAACAAGTAATGGCAGGTTATGATATCGTGCCGCTACCTCAATCAGTGAAAACCAAACAAGAAGCTCCTTTTATAATCACTAAAAATACCGTGATTACTTATCCCGAAGGTGATACTTTGTTGCAACGTAACGCTAAGTTCTTATCCGAATATGTGCAACATGCTACGGGATATGAACTGGCTGTAAAAAACAGTACTGCTCAGAAATCAATTGTGCTTGATATCAATCCAGAAGTGAAAGGTAAAGAGGGCTATCGACTGGTAATAACCTCTCAAAATATACGCATTGAGGGTACTACGGCCAAAGGTGTATTCTATGGAGTACAGACTTTACGTAAGGCAATACCTGCTGTGGCTGATGGGGCTGTCATAACTTTGCCATCGGTCGAAATTGTCGACTCACCCAGATTTGAATACCGCGGTATGCACTTGGATGTGTGTCGTCACTTTTTTCCGATAGAATTTGTAAAAGAATATATTGACTTGTTGGCTTTGCACAATATGAATATATTGCATTTTCATTTGTCTGACGACCAAGGTTGGCGTATCGAGATAAAGAAATATCCAAAGCTTACAGAAGTGGGTTCTGTACGTCATCGCACGGTAGTGGGACGCATAGATAGTGGTAAATATGACAGTATCACCGTACAAGGTTATTATACTCAAGAGCAATTGCGTGACTTGGTGCAATATGCTACTGAACGTTATGTGAACATCGTCCCTGAAATTGATCTTCCCGGACACATGCTGGCAGCGTTGGCTGCTTATCCCGAATTGGGTTGTACTGGTGGTCCATATGAAGTTTGTCCCGATTGGGGTGTATTTACTGATGTACTCTGCATAGGTAATGAGAAGACTTTTGAGTTTCTTGAAGGAGTGTTGAGTGAAGTTATTGATATTTTCCCCTCTAAGTATATACACATAGGTGGAGATGAGACTCCTCGTGACCGCTGGAAAGAGTGTCTCAAATGTCAAGCTCGTATCAAGACCGAAAGATTGAAAAAAGATCAGCGCTTTACAGCTGAAGACCGTTTGCAGAGTTATTGTATGGCACGGATAGAGCGTTTTTTAAACAAGAAAGGACGTTGTATCATTGGTTGGGATGAGATACTTGATGGTGATATTGCTCCGAATGCAACAGTGATGTCGTGGCGCGGTTCAGAGGGTGGTATTAAGGCTGCGCAAATGGGGCATAAGTCGATTATGGTTCCTCATATGTATTGTTACTTTGACTACTACCAGTCAAAAGATACGGATAAAGAACCTTTAGCAATAGGCGGATATATTCCTATGGAAAAGGTGTACAGCTTGGAACCTACAACTGGGTTGACCCAAGAACAAGCGAAGTTCATTTGGGGCGTACAAGCTAATCTTTGGACAGAATATATAACTACTACCGATCATATTGAATATATGGTATTGCCGCGTATGGCTGCGTTGGCAGAAGTACAATGGACACAGCCCGATCGTAAAGATTACAAAAACTTCACGTGTCGCGTTCTGAAGTTGATGAAACTTTATGAGCGTGATGGATTGAATTATGCGGAACATATCTGTGAAGAAAAGTCAGAATTGCAATAATAAACAAAATACAGCTTTAGATTGCTCTTTGAAAATTGTTTTGTAGGACCATAACTATCATTCTTCATATAAAAAGTTGATCTCTAAGATTCAACCTATTGGAGGTTTTATGGAATTTGATATTTCGGAAAACGTCGCAAGAGTTTTAATGAGAATTTTCATATGCCTTCTTATTGTTTAAGGTCATTTACTAAATATCCTTACGATAGCTGGGAACGGAGATATGCAAGTATCTCCGTTTCTTGTTCCGGATGGAACCAGCGTATCTCTTCGTCCCGCTTGAACCACGTCATCTGTTTACGGGAGTAGATGCGTGAATTCTGCTGGATTTTCTCAATGGCAAAAGGCAGTGTCCATTCACCGTCCAGATAGTTGAAGATTTCCTTGTAGCCTACGGTGTTCAGTGAATTGAGTGCACGGTGAGGGTAGACACTGCGGGCTTCCTCTACCAGTCCGTCCGTTATCATCTGTTCTACGCGTTGGTTGATACGGGCATATAATTCTTCACGGTCACGTGTGAGTCCTATTTTGATGATGCGGAAGGGCCGTTCTTTCTTTTGCTGTGTGCGGAAAGAGGTGTAGGTCTTGCCTGTCATATAACAGATTTCCAGTGCGTGGATTACCCGCTTATGGTTCTTCAGGTCTACGATTTTGTAATATTCCGGGTCCAGCAGTTTCAGTTCGGCACAGAGGTGCTCCAAACCTTCCGTTTCGTATTTGTG
>ENA-UESJ01000494-UESJ01000494.1-human-gut-metagenome-genome-assembly--contig:-NODE-494-length-21202-cov-5.465941_pt1 | contig 21202 bp, 20 predicted proteins | sample MGYA00243000_ERZ508001 | MGnify/ENA primary metagenome ERZ508001 (study PRJEB26167, sample SAMN06115479) | human gut metagenome | host: Homo sapiens | place: China:Chongqing | collected 2015-03-03... | reverse complement strand
GCCTGATTTCTTGATAGATACACATAGTCCGTCTTTTGTCAATCACGATCAACAGGCGCTTCTACAGTGTGATATTTTTTTGGTGGGTAATTTGAATAATGGAGATCTTGCCGTCACATATATGATCTGAAATTCTGCGTTCCACTTCTTGATATTTGTAGCCACAAAGACCGTCATCACAACGGTAAGGATTGTCATACTAAGGCTTGTACAGAACAGACACTCCAAATACTTTGCTCCCAGTATTCCCATAAGAACTATTCTGACCGGAACGGGTACTGCAAGAAGAATCTGTAATAACGTTCTCTCCATCAGACAGAACAGGACAATCCATAAGTCTCTGATACCTGAAAGCATTCTCTTCCTCATATTTGCCACACTCCTTCCAAGCACCCTGTCGGCAGTCCGGCGGACTGCAAAAAGGAACCTGCAAAAGCAGGTTCCTTAAATGAGTGAAAAGCCTTGTCGAAGAATGGTGTTCCAGTTGCTTTTTTGATAAAGAAAACGTACTATGATTACCACCTTCTTGTCTTCGTCTATGGTATAAAACGCAAGATAATTGTTTACCCTAACAAATCGGATTCCCCACACAGCCAACACGGGATCATCCACCAGCTGTAGTTTCTCCGGCATCTGGGTCAGTTCGCCGATTTTTTCCGTTGCAACATCCAGCAGATGGTCTGCTGCCTGTGGGTTCTTCAAGACAAATTCGATGTAATCTGCTGCTTTCGCAATGTCATGCTCCGCAGTTTTGGTGATGTGTACCTGATAATTCATCTCCTGCGGCGGCTCCGAATGTCAGCCATGGCTTCTTGAAACGGTCTGGTATTGCCAGCGGCAATATCATCCATCCCTTCCTTAATCTGGCTATATAGTTCAAAGCGGCTGGTTAATTCTTCGTATGCCTCAATGCTCATTACAGCAAGGTCACCTTTTCCATTCTTCGTAATAAAAACAGGTTCCGGGTAGTTATGACAGTAGGTCGATATTTCATTATAATTGTTCCGCAAGTCAGCACTTGATTTAATGGTCGGCATAAAAGCACCTCCTTCTGTGATAGTAAAATTATACACAAATTTTGTTATGCAGTCAATGGAGTATGCTATTATTCTTTGCGGTATGCTTTTCCTTATTCCTCTGTCAACAATCCTCCCTTGCACACACGGTCTCAATGTCAGCACTCAAAATATCGAAATGGCAGTCCTCACATTGCAGTAAGATATTTTCGGGGTTATCTTCCTCACCCTCGAACGTAATTTTCACATTATGCCCCATGTGCTTCTGTAGAGCATTCCATAAGTCCATATCTCGATCCATAATTTCTTTACCATTCTGTCAAGCGACAGCCTTTCTTTTTCATATTGCACCCGGTCTGTACAGCAGACCTTCCGTAAAATAGGAAAAGCGGACGCATCAGCGTCCGCCTTGGTACTTGCTATTTAATTTCCGAACGACACTTCCACATCAGGATTCTGCTCCTGCCACTTCTTCAAGCCGTCTTCCTGCGTGGGCGGGGTCATCGACCAGCCTACGTTAGAGCTGGAAGCGCTGGTGTCCTCATCGGCAGTCTTAGGGGCTGCTGCAGGAGTGTTGATTGTCACGGACTGTGTAGAACCGTTGGACTGGAATACCTGATAGGCAATGGTGTCATAGCCGAGTGCACCACCTAAGAGGGGTACTACTCTTATTGCTACAGCGCTGTCTGTCCATGAAGCATTCATGTAATTGTTATAATGACCAGTACTGTCGTGCCAACCTTCATGGAATCTGTCTGCGTCCGTAGGACCGCTTGCATAGTTCTCACTGGTTCCAGCTCTCATACCTGCGTGAACGTCATTTTCATAGCACCGCTGTACGGCAATGTTGTAGAGGTCTTCATTCCATGCAAGTGCATTGAGACCGTTTGCTACACGGTCGTTATTGACCAGTGCGAATACCTGTTCTGCCATAGCACGGTCGAAGTATTCTTCCGTACCAGATACTGTTGTCGTAGTTGTCTGCGTAGGTGCAGGTGTTACAGCGGGTGCTGCAGTATTCTGCTGCGTGGCAGTTGCGGTGTTTCCAGCAGTATTGCTGTTACCAGTTGCCGCTACGTTGCTTACAGGCTTTTCGGATACGATGTACTTATCACTTACATAACCAGTGGTGTTATTCCATTCAAAGCGATACCATCCAGTCTGGTCGCACTTGCCTGTGACGGTGATTTCCTGGCTGGCTTTCAGGCTGCCAATTTTCTTACCATCCGTGCTGGGCAGGTCTCTGACATTTACTGCGGACTTTGCATACATGGTCTGGCTAAGTTCTGAATAAGTATACTCTGCATTAGCAGCTGTTGTAGTTTCTGTTACGACGGGTTCTGCTGTGGGTTCCACGGCAGGTGCGGGAGATTCTGCAGGAGCAGTCTCTGTGGGAGCTTCGGTCGGCTCTACAGTGGGTTCTGCTACGGCTGCTTCTGTGGATGTCATTTCAGTGGATTCTACAGAAGTCGTTTCGGTGACAGCAGTTTCGTTACTGGTTGTCTCTTTGCTGCCACATGCGGTCAGCACCAGTGCTGCGCAAAGGATTGCTGCTACGGCTTTCGCAGCGAGCTTATGTGTTCTGTGTTTCATAGTTGGTTTTCCTCGCTTTCGTTGAGAGAATTTATTTCGAGCGATTAACTTTTGTTTTCATGTGATCGTTCTCTATCGTTCTTACATTATAGTCAATATATTAGGTATAGTCAAGAAATTAAGTATGATACTCTTTTTATAACATTTAAAAAGGAGGTTCAATCTAACAACATGATATCATACAAACCTTTTTTTGACACCCTACTTCGCAAAAATGTGACAGAATACGAACTGATTTTTAAGCACGGTGTTTCCGCCAATACCATTCACCGCATGAAAAAAGGAGAAGCCATCACTACAAAGACACTCGATGTGCTCTGCTACATCCTTGATTGTCCTGTTTCTGACATTATCGAGCATGATAAGACGAAATAAAATCGACAGGAGCTCTAACGCCCCTGCCGATTTTTTTGTTTTAGGAAAATCGTTCGAAAACTACATCTTCATCTACAAAAATGACATCTGCACCAATCTCATCAAATGCAAATGCCATTCTGAATGTATCCGTCAATATAGACGGTCGGTGCCATGATGCTTCCCGGAGCATATATAGAAATACCGTGAAGTAACAATCCGTTGTTCTTTCTCACCTCTGCCAGCTGTATTCTACAGTTCGGGTAGCGCCTTTCCATTTCTTCCTTTACCGCTTCTTTCATATCTACTGCTTCTGCTAACATACTTCTCTACCTCCATCTTTTTTCCTGCTTTCCTCACGCTTCACGTAAAGTTCTGCGTGCTTTTCCCTGAAACTGTAATACTCATTTCCTGCTACAATAATGTGGTCAAACATATGAATCCCCATAATTTCACAGGCTCGCATCAACCCCTGTGTCACATCAATATCCTGCGTTGATGGATTCGCCGTACTTCCTAATCCGGGGTGATTATGTGCCAGAATGATTCCTGCCGCATTGGTCAGAAGCGCTCTTTGCATAATTTCCCGGATTCCCACAGTTGCCGAATCAATTACTCCGTGGCTGATCTCTGCGTAGGCTATCACATGAAGACTGGCGGATAAAAACATCACATACAGTTTTTCTTCCGAAAAGTCTTTCATGTGAAAAACATTATTCAGCACATTTACAACCTTCTCAGGGGAATTTACTTTCAGCCGTTGCTCTCCCACATATTCCCCTCGGTATTCAGCCACTGTTTCACTGACCAGATACGGCAGCTTTCTTTCATCAAGTCTCACATCTACAACATCTATATTCATTGCCGTTACCTCCTTCATGGTCTCTCCCGGCATTGACAAATGCAAAAGCCGCCAAGAAGATGTTAATAGATTGCTCTACATCTTCCTGGCGGCTTGCCCTTTGATATATTCTTCTTTTATTTGCACTGTTCTAAAAATTTCAAAGCATCCCTACTCCTTCTGTGCCGTCAGGCATAGGGATGCTTCTACAAAAAATAGCGATACTGTATGAGGTGTAATTACCTACCTACAATATCGCTGCTTTCCTGTAGATTCTATCTACAATAACCGTTCTCACAATTACCATTCCCTCTGTGAAACCAAGCAGAACATATTCCTGTATACCACAATGTTATACAGGGTGTTCGACTTGTTACGGTTTAGTGGAGTAGACGGGAGTCGAACCCGTGTCCAAAAGCCTATTCCCTGTCCTTCTACGAGTGTAGTTTATTCTTTGACATTCCCTCCGCGCCCCGGGAATAAACACCCTGAGCATTTCAGTAGCTTCATGTTACGCCCATATGCGCAAAGCTTTGCATATGTCGTTTCTCACATGTTTGAAGCCGGGATCCTAAGGTGTGAGTGCCCTAGGGCCGACTGCTGCCATTAGGCAGCGTATGCTAAATTATCGTTAGCGTTTAATTTTAATTTGGCCATTTAACGCATTACCATGCGACTCGCTTCTCCAGCTGCAAAACCCCTGTCGAAACCTTTACTACCCCTTATTCAATTGTCAGACCAAGTATACTTGATGGCACACACACTGTCAAGCACTTGCAGTAAAGCATTGCAGGATCAGAGCCTGTGGATCACAGATTGCGGACCTTGAATTCCTTCTCTGCCTCTCTGCGCTGATCCTTTTTGGCAATGGCTTCTCTCTTGTCATAGAGCTTCTTACCACGTGCCAGCCCGATCTCTACCTTTACCTTACCGTCTTTAAAGTATACCTGTAAAGGGACTAATGTATACCCTTTTTCCTTGATCTTGCCCAACAGTTTGTTGATCTCATACTTATGCAGCAGCAGTTTTTTCACACGAAGAGGATCTTTGTTGAAAATATTCCCCTTCTCATAAGGACTTACATGCATTCCGTAGACGAATACTTCTCCGTCTTCAATGCGGACGAACGCCTCCTTGATACTGCACTTGCCCATACGCATGGACTTTACTTCCGTGCCGTGCAAGGCAATGCCGCACTCATAGGTCTCATCAATGAAAAAATCATGATATGCTTTTTTATTGTTTGCGATCAGCTTCTGGGACTCTTTTCCTTTTGCCATGGCTACCTCTTAAAACCTTGTAACTATTCAGAAACCCATTCACAAAACGCCCCTGCGGAGCTTCTTTTTCGGCTCTGAATAGTTACAGTTTACTATATTTTCCGTAATTGTCAATGAACTAACAGTTCATTTAATCCGCGGATTTATTGATCCACCAGCCGGAAATTGATGGTGCGCATAAAACGGTCGCAGTCTTCCACTTCGATCCGTACCGGCATTCCCAGTTTGAAGCAACGTCCGGTGGCTTCTCCCACCATCTCACAGGCTGCCTCATTGTAGTGATAATAGTCGCCCGGGATCGTGGAAATATGGATCAGCCCTTCCACGGTATTGGGCAGTTCCACATACAGTCCCCAGCCGGTGACACCGGAGATCACACCCTCGTATTCCTCTCCGATGTGCTGCTCCATATATTCTACCTTCTTCAGCTTATCCGTCTCCCGCTCCGCCTCATCGGCACGGCGCTCCATTTCAGAAGAATGCTTCGCCACCTCCGGCAGAATATCCCGATAGTGCTCCACTCTCTCTTCCTTCAGGCGTCCCCGCAGCTGTTCCTTGATAATACGATGGATCTGCAGATCCGGATAACGGCGGATCGGCGAAGTAAAATGACAGTAATACTGACATGCCAGTCCAAAATGTCCGGTACACTCCGTGCTGTATTTTGCCTGTTTCATGCTGCGCAGGGTCAGTCTGGCGATCATAGGCTCTTCGGGAGTTCCCTCAATCTTCTGTAACAGCTTCTGGATCTCCTTGGGATGGATCTCCTCCGTGGAGACCTTGCTGTTCCTGCGCCCCATCGCCTTCATGTAATAGCCATAATTGCTGATGAACGTAGACAGCTTCTGGATCCGCTCCGGATCCGGTACATCATGGACGCGGTAGACGAAGGGCAGCTCCTGCCAGTAAAAATGCTGTGCCACTGTCTCATTCGCTGCGAGCATGAAATCCTCGATCAGCATAGTCGCCACATTCCGCTCGTAAGGCTTAATATCCAGTGGATGTCCTTCCTTATCTAACAGGATCTTGCACTCCGGGAAATCGAAATCAATGGATCCCCGCTTCTGTCTCTTCTTCCGCAGTTTGTCCGCGAGCTCAGCCATTTGTTGGAACATAGGAAGCAGTTCCCTATACTGGGAATAGTCTGTTACGGTTCCTGCGCTTTCTCCGGCGGTTCCATCCGGCGCACCGGCGTTATACTCTACACACTCCGGCTCCTCCAACAGCTTTTTCACCACGGTATAAGACATTCGCTTATTGACCCGGATCACAGATTCGCAGATCTCATAGTCCACGATCTCGCCCTCTTCATCCACCTTCATCAGGCAGCTTAATGCCAGACGGTCCACACCTTCGTTCAGGGAACAGATACCGTTACTCAAGGCATGGGGCAGCATGGGGATCACACGGTCTACCAGATAGACGCTGGTGCCGCGCTTTAATGCTTCTCTGTCCAGTGCGGAATTCTCCTGCACGTAGTTCGTCACGTCTGCAATGTGTACTCCTAAGTGGTAATATGTCCCGTCAAAGGATACACTGACAGCGTCATCCAGATCCTTGGCATCCTCTCCGTCGATGGTCACCATGGTCACATCCCGCAGATCCCTGCGGCCGTCACAGTCCGCCTCGGATACCTCCTGGGATACCCTCTCCACCTGGTTCATGATCTTCTCGCCGAATTCCACCGGCAGATCAAAGCCACGTACGATAGACATGATATCTACACCGGGATCGTTGATATGTCCCAGGATCTCCACGACTTTGCCCTCAGGACTCTTCGTATTCGTGCCGTATCCGGTGATCTCCACCACGACCTTATGTCCGGTCATGGCTCCCTTCGACCACTCCTTCGGCACGAAAATATCCTGTGCTATCTTCGTGTTATCCGGAATGACAAAGCCGAAATTACTCTTGGACTGCTCATAGGTTCCCACCACCTGAGTCATTCCCCTGGCAATGATACGAAGGACCTGCGCTTCCTGCCGCTTGCCGGTCTTTACAGGCAGAAGTGCCACTTCCACGGTATCCTTATGGAATGCTCCACCCTGCTTGTCCTCCGGAATGAACAGATCCTCGTCCCTTCCTTCCACTTCCACAAATCCAAAGCCTTTGGCATTGCTGATAAAAGTTCCCGTCAGAACCTTACCGTTGGACTTCATATATTTACCCTTAACGGTCAGGGTAAGCTTTCCTTCCGCTAAAAGTTCCCGCAAGATCTCACGAAACTCTTCCCGGTCTTCTTTTGCGACCTGAAGAAACATTGCCAGTTCCTTTTCCTTCATCGGAACGTAAAAATCATCCTTCACCAGATCACAGATTACTTTTTTTCTCTTCTCTCTGATTTCGTTATTACTCATGTAACCTCTCTCAATAAATATCTATAAAACAAAACACCCTTGTATGCCATGCACACAAGAGTGTCATCCTTCGTAATGATTAAAATACGTTCAGATTCAGTACGACTGCAAGTAACATGAAGAATACTGCAAGGATCTTCGTGATCTTCACCAGCATACCTTCCATGGAACGTCCTTTATTTCTGCCCCAGTAGGTCTCAGCAGCGCCGCTGATGGAACCCAGTCCTGCGGATTTACCTTCCTGCATCAATACTAACACTGTCAGTGCTACACATACCAATATAAAAATTATGTTGATTACTACTCTTAATGCTTCCATTTCACACCTCCTAATGTCAAGCAGATTTTATATTACCATATATTGTACACAATTGCAACAACATTTTACAAGACAGTACCGAAAAGGCGGCACAAAAAAGGACCCCCGGAAATCTTTACGATCTCACGGGGATCCTTTATTTTTATTCTGAATGATCAGATCCGCAGCTTACTCTGCGATGTCACCATACATGAAGTACCAGAAACCATAAGCGGAATGCCAGATACCGGTGATCTTCTCGCTCTGCAGCCAGAAGTCATTGTAGTAAGCAACAGGGATGCATCCTACCTGCTCCATCAGAACATCCTCAGCCTGATGAAGAGCTGCGGAACGCTCAGCGGTATCCATAGTGGAAGCTGCCTTCTTCATAGCTGCATCGAAGTCAGCGTTGGAGAACTTACCATCATTATTACCATTACCGGTGCAGAACAGATCTAACATATTGGAAGGATCGCTATAGTCTCCTACCCATCCGTTACGTGCTACCATGTACTCACCGTTACGTCTCATCGGAGTGAAGCTGGACCACTCAACGATATTTACTTCTACGTTAAGACCAAGCTCGCCCCATGCCTGCTGTAAGTACTCAGCAACAGTCTTGTGGTAACCTGCATCATTGGTAGTATAGGTGATGGTAGGAAGTCCTTCACCATTGGGGTAACCTGCATCAGCTAAGAGCTGCTTAGCTTCCTCAAGGTTAGCATCGAAATCATCGGAGATATAGCTCTGACCACCGTTAGCATTTGCATTGAAGGAGCTGCCGTCGGTATCTACCCAGCCCTCACCTACGAGGTTGTATGCGGGAGAGTAAGTTCCCTGCATCAGGGTATTTGCTACATAATCACGATCAATTGCCAGGCTCAGAGCCTTACGAACATTTACATCTGCGAATGCAGGATCTTCCAGGTTCATGGACAGATAGTAAGTTCCCAGGTTAGGCTCTACATGGAACTCAGGGTTACCCTGTAAGCTGGGGATCTCCTGGGTAGGAACATCCTTGATGAACAGTACATCACCGGACTGGTATGCAGTATAAGCTGCATTGGAATCCTCCATCAGTACGAATTTGATGCTGCCAAGCTTGATCGCATCTGCATTCCAGTAGTTAGGGTTCTTGGACATGGTAATGTGAGAACCGGGTACCCACTCGGTAATGTTGAAAGGTCCGTTGGAGATATAGGTCTCAGCTGCGGTAGCCCATGCATCACCGTTAGCCTCTACAGTTGCCTGCTGAACAGGGCTCAGGGTAGCGAATGCTGCCAGAGACTCGAAGTAAGGGCAGGGATTGGAAAGCTCTACAACGAGGGTCTTAGCATCGGGAGCGGATACTGCCAGAGCATCCAGATCACCTGCCTGTGCCTCGTCAAAGCCCTTAACCATACCCAGAACAGTCTCAGCATAAGGAGCTGCTACTACGGGATCGCATACACGCTTCCAGCTGTATACGAAATCGTCTGCGGTCAGATCACTGCCGTCAGACCACTTTAATCCATCACGAAGATGGAAGGTCCAGGTAAGACCATCTTCAGATACTTCCCAGGTCTCAGCCTGTCCGGGAGCGATCTTACCATCCTGGTCAATCGTCAGAAGACACTCAAAAGAGTGAAGCAGCATATTACCGCCATCTACTGCACTGTTCAGTGCGGGATCAATGGTCTCGGGATCGGGACCGATCTGAACGGTAAGCTGTTTGCCTTCGGTACTAACTTCAGTTGCTGCTGCATCGGTCTTGGTGCTGTCAGTTGCACTGGCACTGCCGGTTGCAGAAGAACCATTGTCGCTGCTGCCGCATGCTGCCAGAGAACCTACCAGCATTGCTGCGGTGAGCAGCATAGCTAACTTCTTTTTCATAAAGTTATCCTCCTCTTTCTTTTCATACAAAAGCACTATGCTTTGTATAGTTTTATATTAAACAGCTAAATTACTTCGCTGTCAATACCTAATTTCAGGCATTGATCTTCTCCACATGGTGGCAAGCCACGTAGTGACCCTTTTCCACTTCTCTCCATTCGGGTTCCTTCTGTGCACAGCACTCATCCGCATAAGGACATCTGGTGCGGAAACGGCATCCGGTAGGAGGATTTAAGGGGCTGGGCACATCTCCCTGCAGAACAATACGTTTACTTGCTCTTGCCTTGATGGGATCTGCAATGGGGATTGCAGAGATCAGGCTCTTGGTATAAGGATGCAGGCTTCGTGCTACCAGCTCGTAGCTGTCTGCCAGCTCTACCATCTTACCGAGGTACATAACGCCGATACGGTCGGAGATATGTTTTACGACGGAGAGGTCATGGGCGATGAACAGATAAGTCAGTCCCATCTGCTCCTGCAGCTCCTCGAACATATTCACCACCTGTGCCTGGATCGATACATCCAGTGCGGAGATCGGCTCATCGCAGACGATGAACTGCGGGTTCACTGCCAGTGCTCTCGCAATGCCGACACGCTGACGCTGTCCACCGGAGAATTCATGAGGATATCTGTTCGCATGCTCAGAGTTCAGTCCAACCTTCTCCAGCATGGAAATGATCGTATCATGACGTTCCTTCTTATTGGCAGCCAGCTTATGAATATCTATGGCTTCCCCTACGATATCTCCTACGGTCATTCTGGGATCCAGACTTGCATAAGGATCCTGGAATACCATCTGCATCTTCTGACGGTAAGGCAGCATATCCACCTTTACTTTATTTTCAACGTCCAGGATCACATTGCCGTCAAATGTGATCTTGCCGCCGGTGGGCTCATATAATCGTAAGATAGAACGTCCGGTGGTGGTCTTACCACAGCCACTCTCCCCTACCAGTCCGAGAGTCTCACCTTTATTAACAAAAAAGCTGACATCATCCACGGCCTTCACGAACTTACGGTTTTTACCCATGCCGCCTGCGGGGAAGTATTGCTTCAAATGTTCAACCTGAAGTAACTTATCACTCATTGGTATTTCCTCCCTCCATCTCAGCTTTCTGGTTCATAAAGCAGTGTGCGTAATGTGTCTCGCTGAAATCCGTCTTGGGCGGATTCTCTCTCAGGCAGATCTTCATGCAGTTCTTGCAGCGGGGTGCGAATGCACATCCCTCGGGAGGATTCAGAAGATCCACCGGGTTGCCCTCGATAGGGATCAGCTTCTCATGCTTGGTGCTGTCCAGACGGGGAATACTTTCCAATAGACCCTTGGTATATTCATGCTTCGGGTTGTAGAAGATTTCATCACAGGTACCGGTCTCCACAATACGTCCTGCATACATGACTGCAATACGGTCACACATACTTGCAACGATACCCAGGTCATGGGTGATCATGATGATGGCCATGCCCAGCTTGTCCTTCAGTTCCATCATCAGCTCCAGGATCTGTGCCTGAATGGTAACGTCCAGTGCGGTAGTAGGCTCATCGGCGATCAGAAGCTTCGGTTCACATGCCAGCGCAATAGCGATCATGACACGCTGTCTCATACCACCGGACAGTTCATGGGGATACTGCTTCATACGCTTCTCCGGTTCATTGATACCTACCAGAGACAAAAGCTCCACTGCTCTAGCATATGCCTTTTTCTTGTCCGCATCGGTATGCAGACGGATCACTTCCATGATCTGATTGCCAATGGTATATACGGGATTTAAGCTGGTCAGAGGATCCTGGAAAATAATGGAGACCTCTTTACCACGCATTTTGGAAAAATCTTTTTCGGTCATTTTCTCCACTTCATGTCCATTGAAGTGAAGTTCTCCGCCTATCAGCTTACCGGGATAAGCGGTCAGCCCCATCAGACTGTATGCGGTTACGGATTTACCGGAACCACTCTCTCCTACGATGCCCAGTACTTCACCTTCCTTCAAGTGAATGGAAACATCGTTCAGTGCCTTTACTTCTCCGGCCGGAGTAAAGAAAGAGAGACGTTCATGCTGTATATCTACCAGATAATTGTTATCCATCTTCACTACTCCTTCCATTAATTCTTCAGCTTCGGGTCAAATGCGTCACGAAGTCCGTCACCAAACAGGTTAAAGCTTAAGATGATCAGACTGATCAGCAGACAGGGGGCAAACAGCAGGTACGGGAATGTGATCATTCCGTTAATGGCATCACTTGCAAGGCTTCCCAGGGAAGGCAGCGGAACTGCCACACCCATACCTAAGAAGCTCAGATAGCTCTCGGTAAAAATAGAGGATGGGATCTGCAGTGTGGTGGTAACGATCAGAGTACCGATACAGTTGGTCAGCAGATGCTTTTTAATGATACGGCCATCCTTGGCTCCCAAAGCCTTGGCTGCCATGACATAATCATTTTCCTTCAGGGTCAGGATCTGGCTTCGTACCATACGTGCCATTCCTACCCAGTACAGCAATGCGAATACGATGAAGATACTGATCAGGTTAGATCCTACGATCTGCATCCATCCGAATCCGGGAAGCTGTGCCAGCTTTGCCAGAGGATCCTTTAACGCGAAGGACAGCAGCACGATCAGCAGAAAATCCGGTATCGTATAGATAATATCCACAATACGCATGATGATCAGATCCACCCATCCACCGAAGAATGCAGAGATGGAACCGATCAGGGAACCGATCACAAAAATAATGGCAGTAGCGATCAGACCAACCAGCAGGGAGATACGGCTTCCCATCATAACACGGATGGCATAATCACGGCCCATTTTATCGGTACCGAGTACATGAGGGAATACCTTCTCTCCCGCATCCATACGCTCTATCTCTTTCTCGGAATACTGCATGGGGTGCAGATTCTCGCTTCCTTTGATCTGTGTCTTGTAATCATAGGGATAAAATGCCGGCACGATAAAGGAAAAGATCATAACTACAATAATAACGAAGAGGCTGACCATGGCAACCTTATTTTTACGAAGTCTGCGGAAGCCATCCTGCCAGAAGCCCACGCTCTCACGCATGATGACCTGGCTCTGCTTCTCTTCTTCGTTCGCCGGCATAAAATCTTCCGGTTTATATTTTACATGAAAGCTCATAGCATTTGGTTCTTTCATCGGTATCTTCCTTCCTGTTCATCTTACTTCAACTTGATCCTGGGGTCGACGAGCTTATATACGATATCCACCAGCACATTCATGACAACCATCAGTGTTGCGAGGAAAATGGTGGTACCCATGATCATGGTGTAGTCACGGTTAATGATCGAGCTGACAAATTCATTGCCCAGACCGGGGATCGTGAAAATCTTCTCTACTACGAAGCTTCCTGTCATAGTATAAGCCATCATAGGACCTACATAGGTGATAACGGGGAGCAGTGCATTTCTCAGTGCATGCTTGAACAAACGGAAGAAAGGCTTTACTCCCTTCGCCGTAGCGGTTCTCATATAATCCTGTCCCAGAACATCCAGCATGGAAGAACGCATCAGTCTCATAATATAAGCAGTTGGGTACAATGCCAGTGCGATCACGGGCATCACATAATGCTTCCAGGTGCCGATTCCGTAGGTGGGCAGTATCTTTACCTTACTTCCCAGGAAATACAGAAGCAGAGTACATATAACGAAGCTTGGTACCGCAATACCACAAGTGGAGATCACGGAGATCACGCTGTCCAGCGTCTTGCCACGATGGGTAGCTGCCAGACATCCCAGAGGGATACCTACCAACAGCGCTACGATAACGGAAAGCCCACCTACTCTTGCAGATACAGGGAACTTGGATACTATAATAGAAGTAACGGTTCTTCCTCTCTGCTTCAGACTCTCTCCGAAATCACCGTGCAAAGCATCTTTCATATACGTCAGATACTGCTGGGACAAAGGCTTGTCCAGTCCATATTTTGCCTCCAGGGCTGCTTGTGCAGCGGGGCTTACTGCCTTCTCCGAGAGGAACGGTCCTCCGGGTACCATGTTCATCAGGAAAAAGGTGAGTGTTGCTACTGTAAAAATCGTGATCAGCGCCAGACCGATACGTTTTGCAATATATTTAAGCATCTCTTCAACTCCTTGCTTTTCTTTTGCCTACGGACATTAATAAAATGCATTCTTCGCATTTGTATGCAAGTATACACGCGCAAAAAATGTACTTTAATTTCCGAAAACGACTTTTGTTATATTACAACACTTTTGAGGCTATGTCAACTGAATTACGCATGAAGTATCTGCCACTTCCCGTGTTTTCACTTCTTCTGCCTGGTCTCTTGGATGTACGTGCATCGCGCACATATGTCTGCATATTTATGAGAATCTTTTTCAATATAAATAGCCTATAATTTTTATATTCTGCATACGGTGCATATTTTCTATTGTTTTATGTATATTTACACATTTACTAATTCTGATTTTTTCTTTCACTCATGCATTTTTCTATCGTTTTGCTATAAAAGTAGGAGGATTTCCGGTGATGGAAATCCTCCTGTTTATACAATTTTTATTTTTTGTAGTTTATTTTTTTGCACGATCATTCAGATTTTGCGAAACGGTTCCATATATGCTGCCGCATCCTTCAACTCTTCTTCAATGGTCAGTAATCGATTGTACTTTGCCACGCGGTCACTACGGCAGGGAGCTCCTGTCTTAATCTGTCCGGCATTCAATGCCACTGCAATGTCTGCGATGGTGGTATCCTCCGTCTCCCCGGATCTATGTGAGATCACTGCCTTATATCCGTTCTTGTGAGCCATCTCCACTGCTTCGAAGGCTTCGGACAAGGTTCCGATCTGATTGACCTTCACTAAGATTGCATTGCCGCAGTGCAGTTTGATCCCAGCATCCAGCCGCTTTGTATTTGTGACAAACAGGTCATCTCCCACTAGCTGGATCTTCTCTCCCAGCCGTTTCGTCAGCTCCTGCCATCCGTCCCAGTCATTTTCATCCAGTCCGTCCTCAATAGAAATAATGGGATAGTTCTCCACGAGCCGTTCATAATACGAGATCATTTCTCCGGTATCCCGCAGGACTTCCTCTCCCTTCAGCTTACTCTCTCCGGGGAAATGGTACATTCCCGTCTTTTCATTATAAAGCTCACTGCTGGCGGCATCCATGGCGATCTTGATATCCTGCCCCGGTACATATCCGGAAGCCTTGATCGCCTCCACGAGGAAATCCAGCACGCTCTCCGCATCCGGCAGATTGGGGGCAAAGCCGCCCTCATCCCCGACTCCGGTGGACAAGCCTTTCTCCTCCAGCAGTTTTTTCAGATTATGATAAATTTCCGCACAGATCCGTAACCCTTCCGCAAAGGTTTCCGCCTGTACGGGCATGATCATAAACTCCTGGAAATCCACGGTGTTCGCCGCATGCTTTCCGCCGTTTAAGATGTTCATCATGGGTACCGGCAGAAGTCTCGGAGAGATTCCTCCAAAGTAACGGTACAACGGAAGTCCCAGTGCCTCCGCCGCTGCTCTTGCCACCGCCATGGACACTGCCAGCATGGCATTGGCACCTAAGCTGCTCTTGTTGTCCGTGCCGTCCGTTTCCTTAAGGATTCTGTCGATACGGATCTGTTCCAGAGCATTTTCTCCCAGTAAAACACCGGCAATTTTCTCGTCTATATTTTTTACGGCATGCTGCACGCCCAGGCCGAAATATCTGGTCTCACCGTCCCTGAGTTCCACAGCCTCGAACTGTCCGGTGCTGGCTCCGGAAGGCACTGCCGCCATACCCTTTGTGCATCTGCCGGTCTCTTTGTCCTTCACGGTAACAACCGCTGCCACCGTTGGATTCCCTCTCGAATCCAGGATCTCCCTTCCGTGTACTTCGATGATCTCCAGATATTTTTCCATAAAAAACCTCCTTACAGGTATCCTTAACTTACTTTTTCCCAGTTAAGTATATCCTATAAGGAGGTTATTATTCAGATCTGCTATGCATTAATACGCTTTTCCGGCAAGGATCTCACAGTAATCCTTATAATTTTTCTCAAGCAGCGCCGGAGTATCCAGTCCATAAGGACACTTGGATTTACATCTGCCACAATGCAGGCACTCTTCAATCTTACGCATTTTTGCCTGCATCTCGTCTGTCAGCTGTGCTGCGGAAGGTGCTCTGCGGATCATCAGGCTCATGCGGGCACAGTTGTTGATCTCGATCCCCGCGGGGCAGGGCATGCAGTAGCCGCAGCCTCTGCAGAATTCTCCCTGCAGCTCTTCCCTGTCATGGTCAATCACCGCCTGCAATGCGGGTGTTAATACAGGAGGATTATCTATATAGGACAGAAATTCATCCAGCTCGCTCTCCCGCTGCACTCCCCAGATCGGAAGTACATTATCAAACTGTGCCAGATATGCATATGCCGCTGCTGAATTATTGATCAGTCCGCCGGACAGTGCTTTCATGGCGATAAATCCCATGCCTGCTTTTTTACAATCCTGTACCAGCTCCAGATCCTTGTCCGTCGCCAGATAACAGAAAGGGAACTGCAGAGTCTCATACAGTCCGCTGTCAATGGCTTCATGCGCTACATTCAGACGATGGTTCGTGATGCCGATATGGCGGATCATGCCTTTGTCCTTCGCTTCCAGCATAGCTTCATACAATCCTGTGCCGTCTCCCGGCTTCGGGCAGAATGCCGGGTTATGGAACTGATAAATGTCGATATAGTCTGTTTTTAATTTTTCCAGGGAAGTATGTAGCTCCTTCCAGAAGCCTTCTGCTGTGGTGGCTCCGGTCTTGGTAGCGATATATATTTTGTCACGCATACCCTCAAAGGCAGCGCCCACTTTCTCTTCACTGTCGGTATAGTATCTGGCAGTGTCATAAAAGGTCACTCCTGCCGCATAGGCTTTGCGAAGCAGTCCAATGGCTGCTTCCTTGGAGATCCGCTGGATGGGCAGCGCTCCGAAGGAGTTCTTCTCCACAGTAATTCCCGTACTTCCTAAAGTTACCAGATTTCTCTTCTTTTGTTCCATGCTATTTCTTAATTAACAGAGACTTTCCTGTCATCTCTGCGGGCTGCTCCATACCCATCACATTGATAAGTGTCGGTACGATATCTGCCAGGCATCCACCCTCTTTCAGCGTATAAGCAGGATCGTAGTTTACCAGGATGAAAGGAACCGGATTGGTAGTATGCGCGGTATGAGGCTGACCGGTGGTGTAATCGATCATCTGCTCTGCGTTACCGTGGTCTGCACAGATGAACAGAACGCCGTCTACATCCTTCACTGCCTGTACTGCCTTGCCTACGCACTCATCTACAGTCTCAATAGCCTTGATGGCTGCGGAGATCACACCGGTATGGCCTACCATATCGGGGTTTGCGAAGTTGATCACGATCACATCATATTTTTCAGAACGGATCGCATCAAGCAGCTTCTCACATACTGCGGGAGCACTCATCTCGGGCTTCAGATCGTAGGTTGCTACATCCTTGGGAGAATTTACGAGAATACGATCCTCTCCCTCGTTGGGCTGCTCTACGCCGCCGTTGAAGAAGAAGGTTACATGTGCATACTTCTCAGTCTCGGCGATACGTGCCTGCTTCATGTCATGGGCTGCCAGCCACTCACCGAAGGTATTGGTAATGGCGATCTTGTGGAATGCCACTTCTTTATTAGGAATGGTAGGATCGTAATCGGAGAAGCATACAAAAGTAATATCCTTTCTCACGCGGTCAAATCCCTTGAAGTCATCATCACAGAAGGCTCTGGTGATCTCTCTTGCACGGTCGGGACGGAAGTTGAAGAAGATCACGGAATCCTTGTCCTGCACCAGTCCGACTGCCTTGCCATCTTCTACAACAACAGTAGGTTTTACAAACTCATCGGTCTCTTCTCTATCGTAAGACTCCTGGATACCGCAGATACCGCAGGCAGCGGTCAGACCTTTGCCCTCGGTCATGGCATCGTAAGCCAGCTGTACACGGTCATAGTTGTTATCACGATCCATAGCATAGTAACGTCCCATTACGGAAGCGATCTTACCTACACCGATTTTCTTCATTTCTTCATTTAACTGCTCTGCATAGCTCTTACCGCTTGCGGGAGGGGTATCACGTCCATCTAAGAAGCAGTGAACATATACCTTCTCCAGGCCCTGCTGTTTCGCCAGCTCCAGCAGGCCATACAGATGGGTAATGTGGCTGTGTACGCCACCGTCGGATAACAGACCCATCAGATGCAGGGCGCTGTTGTTCTTCTTACAATTATCAATGGCTTTTAACAGAGCTTCATTCTTAAAAAAGTCGCCGTCCTGGATCTCCTTGGTGATACGGGTCAGCTCCTGATATACGATACGGCCGGCACCCATATTCATATGACCTACCTCAGAGTTACCCATCTGACCCTCGGGAAGGCCTACTGCCATACCACTGGCATTACCATGTACAAAAGGATACTCCTTCATCAGGGAATCCATCACAGGGGTATTGGCCTGTGCTACAGCGTTGCCCTCTACCTTATCATTCAATCCATAACCATCCAGGATCATTAATACAACCGGTTTCTTTCTCATCGATCGTTCCTCCATTTTTACTTTTGATTATAATAAATTACCAGTACGGCTCCGGAAAATGGTCTGCGTCCCGGATCCGTTCTGAAAGCTTACATTACGTCCACCGAGATTATACACTGAAAACGACGGATGCGCAATAGTAACCGCTGATTTCTTGATCTGCATCTTTGGGCGTTTTTTCTGCAAATCATCCGGATTTACTTGTATTTTTCCTGCATATGCGCTACAATATCCGTTAAACTCTCATTTGAGAAAAGGGGTTATCTTATGGTTACATTATTGGCAAAATTATTTATCAGGGATCATGAAAACGTCACGGATTCCGGCGTTCGCCAGGCATATGGAATGCTCTGCGGTATCGTCGGGATTTTTTTCAACCTGATCCTGTTCACTGCCAAGGCTCTGGCAGGCTTTTTCAGTCATTCCATCGCCATCACGGCGGATGCATTCAACAACCTGTCGGATGCAGCATCCTCCATCATTACGCTGGCAGGCTTCAAAATGGCGGGACAGAAGCCGGACTCTGACCATCCCTTCGGACACGGACGGATCGAATATATCTCCGGATTGTTAGTCTCTATCCTGATCGTGCTCATGGGCTTCGAACTGGTGAAAAGCTCTGTAAGCAAGATCTTCCATCCGGAAGCTCCTGATTACTCCCCTGTCATTATTGGCATACTGGTATTTTCAATTGTGGTAAAATGCTATATGTCACTATATAACCGCCGCATCGGTACCCGGATCAGCTCCGTAACCATGAAGGCTACTGCCATTGACAGTTTAAGCGATATGGTGGCAACTACGGTGGTTCTCATCGGCACTATCGTCTCCGCCGCCTCCGGTATCATTATCGACGGTTACTGTGGTGTGCTGGTGGGTATGTTCATCCTCTACTCCGGCTTTGTCGCAGCGAAAGACACGATCAGTCCCCTGCTTGGGCAGCCCCCCGAGCCGGAACTGGTACAGCAGATCAATGACATCGTATTATCCTATGATAATGTCATCGGCATCCACGATCTGATCGTACATAATTACGGCCCCGGAAGGACTCTGATCTCTCTGCATGCAGAGGTGCCTGCGGACGGTAATATTATAACCCTGCACGATACCATCGATACCATCGAACATGAACTGCGCAGAAAGCTGAACTGCAGTGCTGTGATCCACATGGATCCTGTAAGCACCAGCGATCCCGAGACCCTTTCCCTGAAGGCAGAAGTCTCCGGATACCTGGATCAGATCGATCCGAAGCTTAGCATGCATGATTTTCGCATTGTCAAAGGTCCCACCCATACCAATGTCATCTTCGATATCGTGATTCCATATGATTATCCGGTCTCCGATCAGGAAGTCATGGATTCCATTACCAAACGTATCCAGACCAACCATCCGGATTTCTTCACTGTCATCGAAGTGGACAAAGCGGTCGTACAGTAGCGGAAAGTTTTATGCAGGACTATTCCAGCATATTTTCAATAAAAATCCCATATCCCCTGGTGCTGTCCTGCACCAGGACATGGGTGACGGCTCCCACGAATTTCCCCTTTTGAATAATCGGTGCCCCACTCATCCCCTGGACAATACCGCCGGTCACCGATAGCAGCTCCGGATCCGTTACCCGAAGTTCAATTCCCCGATTCACATTGTCATGATCCAGATGAATCTCCGTAATCTCAATGTCATAATATCTTGTGGTTCCGTCCACAGTACACAAAATCTGTGCAGGTCCTTTCTCTATCTCCTGTTTTAATCCAATGGGCAAAGCTTCCTCCGTTCCGAGTGCCAGTGCCTTCTGATTGCATTTTCCGAATATCCCTCTGATACTGTTGCTCGTGATATCTCCCAGGATCCTGTCATCCGAATATACGATCATTCCCGTCATCTCTCCCGGCTGGCCCGCCGCCCCTTTTCGTATAGAAATAATCTCAGTCTGGTAGAGTGTGCCATCATTCATCTCCATCAATGTGCTGGTATCCACATCATTGATTCCATGTCCCAGTGCACCGAAATTCCCGTTTTCGTCAATATATGTCATGGTACCGACTCCCTGCGCATTATCCCTGACCCAGACACCGATCTTATACTTTCCCGTCCGATCCCTCTCCGGTTTTATTCTCACATCATAAGTCTCAGCATCCCTCCGGATGGTCAGGATCTGTTGTTCTCCGCCGCAGTTCTCGATTCTCGTAATGAAGTCATCTTTTCCGGTGACTTCCGTACCGTTTAACTTTATTACATAATCACCGCTTTTCAAAATATTTTTTGCCGGAGATACTTTTCCCGCCCCTTGTGATGCGAACTCTCCGGCACCTACTACCAGTACACCTTCCGTTTTGACATAAATTCCTATCGGGACTCCCACCGGAATCAATTCCCGGTCTTCGATCACCCGTATGCCCACCTGTTTAAACGGCAGGATGCCGAACAATTTCACCTGCATCTGCAGATTGTCCGCATTTCCGGTCTTCAGCGTCAACGGACGGCTCAGATCTATCGTCACCGCACCATCGGGAATGTTACTGTTTCCCTGCCTGCTGACATTAACTATTTCTCCCCTGGCAGGAATACTCAGTTTCAATGACTCCTCCGATTCCGCACGTACATGGATCACAGAAGGGATACTGCTGTCCACCAGATAATAACTGTAACCCATGAGCCCCAGACAGGCCAAAATGAGCACAGCACAAAGGCAGGCCCGGTAGAGGCGAAGTCTTCTTACTTTCTGTCTCCAGTGTTGTAAGATGACTACGGCCTCTTCCTCTGCCTGCCTTTTCACTTTTTCCGTCTCTGTAATCCATAGCTTCATACACATTCCCCCACTACATTTCTGTCATCTCTGTATAGGGTATAGTGTACGTCGCATTCTGTTTTTTAACCGAAGATCTCAGGATTACTGTCTTACATTTTTTTCCGGTCTATCCACATATCACCACGTTGCCGCTGTTTTTATATTCCTCCGGACAGGTGTCCGTAAGGATGGTACCGTTTTGGAACGAACCGAACGTCACGGAACTGATATTGCCGAATTTGGAATGATCTGC
>ENA-UESJ01000487-UESJ01000487.1-human-gut-metagenome-genome-assembly--contig:-NODE-487-length-21349-cov-6.926664_pt1 | contig 21349 bp, 28 predicted proteins | sample MGYA00243000_ERZ508001 | MGnify/ENA primary metagenome ERZ508001 (study PRJEB26167, sample SAMN06115479) | human gut metagenome | host: Homo sapiens | place: China:Chongqing | collected 2015-03-03... | reverse complement strand
TAGCGCTATGCGATTGTAGGTTCAGAACCATTGCGGTTATCCGCAGCGGTTCAGCCAAGTATATTTTACATTATTCTGCCATCATTGTCAATGGATTCAGCTTGAATCTGATGTAGAAAATAGAACATCTCGTTTGTCTAATTTCACGATGCTTTGTCAGAGTTTAAAAATGGAATTAGTAATCTGCTCGACAAATGGGAATTTGTTGGTTTCATAATTTATAACTCAAAAGTAGAAACACCAGATTCCATAGCATTTTTTACTTTTAATAACGCTTCAATCGCTTCTTCTCTACTTTGATAATATGCTATGTTTTCCCAACTGCTAATTCTGGTTTGTATCATCAAAGAAGAACCATCAACACGAAGTCCACCATAGCAAATAAGTAATTTGGATTTGTCAGGACTAAATACTTTCATATGTTGTTTTGGTCTGACAATAGTTCCATATTTAAGAACAAATTCAAAATCAGAAAAACTTTCACCTAATGCCTCGGGCATTGCATCTTGTACAGCACAAGTAACTGCGGAATCAATTTGGTCAATTAGAGCATCCTCAATCATATCTTCCAGTCGGGAAGACAATTCATCCATAATGCTATCTAAATCAAAGTTTTTGTTTTCTTCCATAGATTTGTCGGCTCCTTTGTCAAATTTCGATTTGTCGATGATTTTATTATAACATAAATATACAGTCAAGTCAAGCAATACACGCTAATAACAACCTTAATTCAAGAAACGCACATTCGTTCCTATCGCTTGATATGCCTTAAACAAGATATTTTTTGTCGTTGCTTGTGCAACGACGGTTTATTATAAAAGTCTGTTAGACTGAATTTAACTAAAGGTTTGTCGTCGCAGGGCGCCGACCAGGGTGTTATTAAAGGTCTACTAAGACTGAAAACTAAATAAAGAAAGACAGGTAAAATCAACATGACTATCTCAGACATCAAATTCAGAAAATCCCTCACTGGAGGAAACCTGAAAGCAGTCGCTTCACTGACGATTGACGGCTGCATTGCCATTCATGAACTCAAAGTAATCGAAACCGACCACCTCTTTGTAGCTATGCCGAGCCGCAAGGACGAATCCGGAAACTACCACGATATCGTTCACCCTATCAACGAAAGCGCACGCAATCTCATTGAAAGCGCCGTACTTTCAGCTTACAAAATCTACGCTGAAAGTCAGGCGCTCATCGCAGACATCAACATTACTACCAACTGAAACAGAAAGGAAATACCTACATGAACATCACGAACATCATATTCAGAAAGACATTCGACAGCGGTAAGCTCAGAGCAGTAGTATCAATCACTCTGGACGACTGCTTCGCAATCCACGAAATCAAGTTAATTCAGACAGATCACTTGTTTGTCGCCATGCCGTGTCGCTCGGATTCATACGGAATCAGCCACGACATTGCGCACCCCATAGGCGAAGCTGCACGTCACGAGCTTGAAAGCGCAATCATCAGTGCATACAAGGATTATGTGGCGGCTCACGAACCTCCCGAAATCGAAAATTTCACGGCTTAACCTGCATAAGCTCCGGCATTTTGTCGGAGCTTTTCATTTCCTCTTATACACCTCATGTGTATTGACAATTCTAATCAGATAGTGTATAATAAAGCAAACTTCAAATGTATAGGAGGACGAAAATTTATGGACATTATGGCAATAAGATTGAGGACGCTCAGAGAAAAAATGGGAATGTCGCAGGCGAAACTTGCGAAAGAAATCGGTGTAACTCAGGCGAGCGTAAACCGCTACGAAACCGCACGTGTTACACCTCCGGCGGAAGTCCTGCTGTTCTATGCTGACCGATTTGACGTGTCACTTGACTACATCTTCGGGCGTACCGAGAAACCGCAGGGGAAACTCTACAATTATCAGCCGAAGCCACCGATGGATTCAGACGAAATGCGCAAATTTGTGGATATGTGTTTCGACCCGAAATCCCCGATGAACGAGCGACTAAAGCAGGTACTTGTGGACCTGCTACAACAATCTCAAGATGACAGCCGGGTCTGATTTGATTTAGCACATACTATATGCAGTGCTGCTCTGGCGACCCGGCGGAAGGAGTAGTATGAAATCAGTAATTTACGCAAGATATTCAAGCGACAACCAGCGTGAGGAATCAATCGAGGGACAGGTTCGCGAATGCCAGTCCTTCGCTGAGCGCAAAGGCTACTCGGTAATTCGGACTTACATCGACAGAGCGCTCTCAGGAACTCGCGCGGACAATCGCCCGCAGTTTCAGCAGATGATTTCTGACAGCACACTGCGTGAATTTCAGTACGTTATCGTCTGGAAAATCGATCGTTTTTCACGCGACAAATTCGACAGCGTGAAGTACAAATATGCACTAAAGTCAAGCGGAGTGAGTGTCATTTCAGCAACCGAGCCAATAGACGGTTCGCCTGAGGGTCAGATGATGGAATCCGTCTTTGAGGGGATTTCTGTATATTACATCAAGGATCTGGCGCAGAAAACCAGTCGCGGAATGACTGAAAATGCGATCAAGGGTAAATTTAACGGCGGTACATTGACATTTGGTTACACGATTGACGAAAATCATCATTTTCAGCTTGACCCTGTGAACGCGCCGATTGTTCTGAACGTTTTCACGAGATATTCCGAGGGTGAAACTATTCGCAGTATCCTCGGCGATATCAACAGCAAGATGTCAAACAACGGACGTAAGTTTACATATCATTTTCTGAACTGGATGCTCAATAATCGGCGGTACTTAGGCGAATACAAGTTTCAGGATACTGTAAATAACGAGGCGATTCCGCCGATAGTTACGCTGGAGCTTTTCGACAAGTGCCAGCATAGATTAAATGTTAATAAGCACAAAGCAGGTAGCTTCAAGAATAACAAGGAAAAGTACCTGCTGACCGGAAAAATTTTCTGCGGAAATTGTGGCGCTACAATTTCCGGAATCAGCGGAACTGGAAAGTGCAAATCAGTCTATCGGTACTACAAGTGCATGAACGTCAAGAAACACAAGTGCAGCAAAAAGCCTGTGCAGAAAGAGATGATTGAAAACATCGTTCTGAATGCGGCGATGGATATTTTCAAAGACAAGGCGCTTGTTAAGAGAATCAGCAAGGCTTGCTTTGATTTGCAGTCAAAGAAAAGTCCTATGCTCCCCGCTCTGAAACGGCGGTTGAAAGAAAATCAGAAAGAAATCAAGAATCTCATGACTGCAATCAAGGCTGGAATCGTTCTGAAAACTACCAAAGTGGAACTTGAAAAACTTGAAGCCGAACAGGAACAGCTCGAAACGAATATTGCAATGGAAAAGCTCGTCAAGCCTGTGATTCCGCAGGAGAGAATTCAGGCTTGGCTTATGAACTTTGCCGCTGCTGACCTCTCCGACCAGTCGCAGAAGCAGAAGATCATCGACATCTTCGTGAACAGCGTTTACGTCTACGATGACCGCGTGGTGATATTTTTCAATTACAAGGACGGAGAACGGTGAGTTGATTTTTCGGTGCTTAGTGATTCAGAAAATACGGAGGGCGCCATAAACTCCAACGAAAAAAAGACGAACACCCACGAGAATGAGTGTTCGCCTTTGATTAAGTCTGGTGACCCGTACGGGAATTGAAAGTCTTTCCACGCTTTTCGTATCTTTATGCAAATTGCGGAATTTCGTATGATAGAGCCGTTTACAGCAACTTACGGCAATTGCGTTTTTCGTAACTTTTCATATGTTTTTGCGGGAATAATGATCAAATAATGATCAAAAATTTGCTCATAGTAACAGGTCTGTGGAAGCATAAACCACTTGCAAATCTTTCTAATTCGTGATATAATATTGGTAAGAAGATGGCTCATAATACAACTTGAAAGGATGATGCCGCATGGGACGAGATGTTGTATCCGCTAAGCTTGATGTAATATTCAAGAAACTGTTTACTGAAAACGAGTCTGTGATATTAGTCTGGATAGAACAGTAATTGAAATTGTTCGAAAGGACTGCTTAACTCGTATAACCGCAAACCCTGACGGGACTCTCAATGTCGATAATATTCGACTTACACAAGTAGCATAACCGAATACTTAATCCGCCAGAACGCTAGACGGCAGTGCGGGATCTACTTTCCTATATTGGAAAAAGGATCTCACGCTGCCGTTTTTCTGTTTTATGGATTACTCACTTGAAGATTTATTGCACATATATCGTTTTACATGTTGTAAAGCTTGCAGTTTTTTGCATTTAATTCAATGGTATCATGGTTATGTATGCCAATTCATATTTGCAGTAAATTGCAGTTTCTTTTAAGCTACAATACCCCAATGCCGACTTTTTTAGACACAACTCTAAAATAGTCGTTTTAAACCGTTATTGCCGCACGGATTGATCCCCGTGACCCAACGGCAATGACGGACAACAGAATAAATCAGCTGCCTATTGGGTTGGCCAGCTGCAATCCGAAACGGAGATTATTCTCCTGGGACTGCGGTGCTTTTGTTATGCCCTTTTGCAGCTGTGATGACCTCCGTTTCGAACTATCGACAACGGAGGTTTTTTATGAAGAACTATCAGAAACTCAGCTATCAGGAATACCGCGTCATGCTGTCTGACGGAAGCAGTATCGTAACAACAAGACAAGAGTGCTTTTCCATCGAGCCTGCTTCCGAGGATTGCCCTTTCAAGCAGAGATGGTATTACTCACCCGACCAGTACATGGCTGTCCGCCTGCCCCGCAACGAACTCGGTGAGCGGCTTGGTAAGGATAATGCAGCCGACCTCAAGGCGCAGGAGCGTCTTATCGCAAGAAATCGGGAACGCAACACGGAAATAGACGCATATACAACCGAAGATAGCGTATCTTTTGAAATTCCCGACCCGGATACTTCTGTTGAGGATACCGCAATCATGAAAGCAGAGTTGGATGCGATACATAAGGCAATTTCTGAACTCCCGGACGAATTAAAAGACTTGTGCAAAGCGCTTGTTCGCAAAGAAAAACAGTGCTCTATTGCTGCCCGGTGCGGTGTAACAGACGCAGCAATCCGTAAGCGCATAAAAAAACTCCGTGCTATTCTTCTGGAAAATGAAGATATTAAAAATTTTTTTGAAAATCTCTGAAAAAACGGTTCGGTTTTTTATTTAGCCTGTCCGGTAAGAGGTGAAGGCGATAATCGCCAACAAGGGTACACAACCCTAATAAAACGAACGGAGGTAAATCAATGAGCAAAATGTCAAAGTTGGATTTCATTCTGAAGGAAGCCGAAGAACACACCCAGGCACTTGTTTCGTGCATTAACGAAATCAGAGTGCTGTACAGCGGCGCTAAAGAATCTGCTCCTAAGAAGGAAACCAAGTCAACACCTGAACCCGAGGAAAAGCCGCCTACGCTGGAAGAACTGCGTGCAAATCTTGCAGACCTTGCAAGAAAGGGACATACGCAAGAAATCCAGGCAATGCTGCTCCGTCACGGGTACAAGAAAATCTCTGAAGTTCCGGCTGCCGAGTATCCGGCAATTTTGGAAGAAGCGAGGTCTTTGGAATGAGCCACGCACTTCTTTCCCCTTCCGCAAGCCACAGATGGATTGAGTGTCCGCCAAGCGTAAGGCTTACCGAGTTTATGGAGGACAAGCCATCACCTTATGCCGATGAAGGTACTCTCGCACACATCATTGCAGAGAACAAACTCAATAATTATCTCGGCTACACAGATAAAAGCGTCAAGTGCGAAGATACCTCAATGGACGAGTACACCGATGACTATGTCGCGTTTGTAACCGAGCAGATGAGAGTTCTCAATAACCCATCTGCTTTTGTGGAACAGCGAGTCGATTGCTCAAAGTATGTTCCTGAATGCTACGGTACCTGCGATGCCCTTATCATTTCAGACGGCGTTCTTCACATCTGCGACCTTAAGTACGGAACAGGCATCAAGGTTGAAGCTGTAGGTAATGACCAGCTTCGCATTTATGCACTCGGCGCTTTTGAGATGTTCTCGTGTCTATACGACATCATCACGGTACGAATGAGCATTTTCCAGCCAAGACTCAGCCACAGCGACACTTGGGAGATTTCCATTGACGAACTGCTGAAATGGGCTGATGAGGTACTCGTCCACGCTGCAAAGCAGGCGTGGAACGGTGAGGGTGAGTTCAAAGCGGGCGATCATTGCCGTTTCTGCAAGGCCAGAAAGACTTGCAGAAAACGCGCTGAATACAATCTGGAACTTGCCAGATATGACTTTGAACCGCCGGCAACACTTGACAACATTGAAATTGCCGCGATTCTCGCCAAAGCAGACGAACTCGTTTCTTGGGTGACGGACGTTAAAGAGTACGCTCTGCGGCAGGCGCTCAGCGGTGTTACATACGATGGCTTCAAGGTAGTCGAGGGACGCTCTAATCGCAAGTACACAGATGAGAACGCAGTTGTTGAAGCCGTCAAATCCGCAGGATTTGACCCATATGAACACAGCGTTCTTGGTATCACTGCAATGACCAGTCTGCTCGGTAAGAAAAAGTTCAACGAATTGCTCGGTGGTTTTGTAGAAAAGCCACAGGGCAAGCCAACCTTAGTACCCATGTCGGACAAGCGTCCGGCAATCAATACTGCAAATGAAGATTTTAAGGAGGATAACTAATATGTCAAAGTTCAACATTCCCACAAAGGTGATTACCGGTCCCAACACCAGATGGAGCTACGCAAATGTCTGGGAAGCGAAGTCCATCAACGGCGGCGCTCCGAAGTTCAGCGTCAGCCTTATCATTCCTAAGTCTGATACCAAGACGGTCGAGAAGATTAAGACAGCTATCGAAGCGGCTTACAAGGAGAGTGAGTCCAAGCTCAAGGGCAACGGTCGCTCAGTCCCTGCACTTTCCGCTATCAAGAACCCGCTCCGTGACGGCGACACCGAGCGTCCCGATGATGAAGCGTACGCAAACAGCTATTTCATCAACGCTAATTCTGCAACCGCTCCCGGTATCGTTGACGCTAACTGCAGCCCCATTCTGGAGCGCAGCGAGGTTTACAGCGGCGTGTACGGCAGAGCGTCTATTTCATTTTACGCATTCAACTCCAACGGCAACAAGGGTATCGCCTGCGGTCTGAACAACCTGCAGAAGATTCGCGATGGTGAGCCGCTCGGCGGCAGAACCCGCGCCGAGGACGATTTTGCAACAGATGATGACGATGATTTTCTTTCTTGAGGTGCGCCATGACAGAGTTTGAAAGCATTATGCTTGCCGCTTGTTTCGGAATTTCGGTAGGTACGGTCATCGGCAATCTCATCACCGTTATCGGTTCGCTGGCAGCGGCAATCAAGCAGCGCCGCAAGGCTGATCACAAGTAATTTTGGCAGTCTTACTGTCGGGCGGGTGGGTAGGTTTATTATGGAGGTTTCTATGGATATTTCAACTTTTAACAACTCGGAATTCGGAGAAATCCGTACAATTCAAAAAGATGACAAGGTACTGTTCTGTGGCTCCGATGTCGCAAGGGCGCTTGGTTACGCAAGACCCGCAGACGCAATTTCTGCTCACTGCAAAGGGGTCTGCGTTTTACCGACCCCTTCTGCGGGAGGAGTTCAGAACACGAAGTTCATTACGGAGGGTGATATTTACCGCCTTATTGCGCACAGCAAACTGCCCGGCGCAGAACGCTTTGAGAGATGGGTGTTTGATGAGGTTCTTCCCTCTATCCGCAAGCACGGCGCATACATGACGGAAGATGTTCTGGAGCAGGCGCTTGCTTCTCCGGATTTTCTCATTGAACTGGCTACCAGACTGAAAACCGAAAAGGCGAAAAACGCACAGCTTACCGTTTCCAATCAGATCATGCAGCCAAAAGCAGACTATTTCGATATGCTCGTTGACAGAAATCTGCTCACAGGTATTCGCGACACTGCAAAGGAACTCGGTGTAAGGCAGAATGATTTTGTGCGTTTTCTGCTTGACAAGGGTTATCTCTACCGTTCAAAAAAAGGCAAGCTAAGACCGTATGCTACATACGTTGACAGCGGTTTGTTTGAAATGAAGGAGTTCGTCAACGACAAGACCAGATACACAGATACTCAGACGATGATAACTCCCAAGGGCAAGGAAACATTCAGACTTTTGTGTATCTGATAATCATTTGGGCGGTAGATTAGCTTTACCGCCCTTTTTTAGGTGAACTATGGAAAAGATAAAGACTTTAAGTATCGACTTGGAAACATTCAGTGATATTGACCTCGCAAAATGCGGTGTGTACAGATATGTTGAGTCACCCGCATTTGAGATACTCCTTTTCGGAGTTTCAGTGAACGGCGGCGATGTTGTGGTGTACGACCTTGCACAGGGCGAGAAGATTTCTAATGAAATCCTCGCTGCGCTGACCGACAGCAGCGTTACCAAATGGGCTTTTAATGCTGCTTTTGAACGTGTGTGCCTGTCAAAATATCTCGGTTTGCCATCCGGAGAGTATCTCGACCCGACTTCGTGGAGATGTTCGATGATATGGGCGGCATACATGGGACTTCCGCTGTCGCTTGCCGGCGCAGGAGCCGTTCTCGGACTGCCGGAACAAAAGCTGAAAGAGGGCAAGGAACTCATTAAATATTTCTGCGTACCGTGCGCTCCTACCAAAGCAAACGGCGGCAGGACGCGTAATCTCCCCGAACACGCGCCGGAAAAGTGGGCGCAGTTCAAGGCTTACAACAAGCGCGATGTCGAGGTCGAGATGTCGATACAGGACAAGCTGCGCAAGTTCCCAGTACCCGATTTTGTGTGGGAAGAATACTGCCTTGACCAGCAGATAAACGACCGTGGAATTGCTCTTGATATGGTGGTTGTGGAGAACGCAATTCTCTTTGATGAACGCTCAAAATCACTGCTCTCGGCGAAAATGCAGGAACTTACCTCACTCGATAACCCGAATTCCGTTCAACAGATGAAACAATGGCTCTCCGAGAACGGACTTGAAACAGACACGCTCGGAAAGAAAGCGGTTTCTGAATTACTGAAAACCGCTCCACCCCAGCTTGCGGATGTTCTTGAACTCCGTCATCAGCTTGCGAAATCCTCCGTCAAGAAATATCAGGCGATGAAAAATGCTGTCTGCACTGACGGTCGGGCGCATGGAATGTTTCAGTTCTACGGCGCAAACCGCTCCGGACGCTGGGCGGGGCGGCTCATACAGCTGCAAAATTTACCGCAGAACCATATCACCGACCTTGAACAGGCTCGGGCGCTTGTGAAAAGCGGAAATTATACTGCCATGGAACTTCTCTATGATGATATTCCCGATACGTTGTCGCAGCTTATCCGAACGGCATTCGTGCCGAAAGCGGGAATGAAATTCGTGGTGTCTGACTTTTCTGCGATAGAAGCGCGGGTGCTTTCATGGCTTGCCGGGGAGAAATGGCGGCTTGAAGTATTCAAGACTGGCGGCGATATTTACTGCGCGTCCGCTTCGCAGATGTTTCGTGTGCCTGTCGAAAAACACGGTGTCAACGGACATCTTCGGCAGAAAGGCAAAATCGCAGAACTTGCTCTTGGTTACGGCGGCTCGGTCGGCGCTCTGAAAGCTATGGGCGCTCTTGAGATGGGCTTATCAGAGGACGAACTTCAGCCGCTCGTGGATATGTGGCGCAGTTCCAACCCGAATATCGTGCGGTTCTGGTGGGAAGTCGACCGCTGCGTGAAGGATACAATACGACAAAGGCTCCCCGCAGACACACATGGAATACGTTTCGAATACCGGAGCGGAATGCTGTTCATCACGCTGCCAAGCGGCAGGCGGCTGTCATACGTCAAGCCCCGTATCGGTGAGAATAAATTCGGCGGTGAATCAGTTACTTACGAGGGTGTTGGGGCAACGAAGAAGTGGGAACGCATTGAAAGTTACGGTCCGAAATTCGTGGAGAATATCGTACAGGCGATAAGCCGCGATATTCTCTGCTACGCTATGCGAACGCTGCGGAATTATCGTATCTGCGGTCATGTTCACGATGAACTTATCATCGAGTGCCCCGAGGACACTAACGTGGCTGAAATCTGCGAGATGATGGGGAGAACTCCACCGTTCGCAAAGGGGCTGCCGCTCCGCGCCGATGGGTATGAGTGTGTTTTTTATAAAAAAGATTGAATGCTGGTTCGGTTTTTGCTTTTGCCTGTCCGTTAGTAGGTGAAGGCAATAAACCGAATCAAATTTTTTTTGGAGGAGAAAAATGATTTACACCAAAAACAACAACAGGGAAAATCCCGTTCTTGAAGGAAACACATTCTCTGTCTGCTGCAAATGCGGAAAGGAAGTCCCCGTTCCCCTGCACGAACTGTTCAGAGCCAAGAAAGACCACCCGTTGTCGGCAAAGGTAATATGCCCCGAATGCACAAGGGAGCAGTTCAGCCGACACCACCCGACGCTTAATGATGTCGTGGCTCTGACCTTATCCTTGTGCAAACTCGGTTTCACAAGACAGGTTCGCTCAACCTACAGCGATTATAACATCAGTGATATACAGGAACTCGGGCGGGAGGATTATGGAAACTTCGTAAACGGACTGCTGACAGCAGTTGCGGGAGGTGTGACTTAATGAGTGATGTAAGCTACTATAACTCCGAACGCTATCCCGACCCTACCGCATACGCAGGGCTTACAGCCGCTATAAAGGCAGAAAAGGCAATGCACTTCAAGCCTGTGGTGTATATCTGTTCGCCTTACTCGGGCAACATCAGGTTGAATACAGCGAATGCCCGACGCTATTGCAGATACGCAGTAGACAAAGGCTGCATCCCCCTTGCGCCGCACCTTTTGTTTCCGCAGTTTATGAATGAGGAAACCGAAAGAGAAACGGCAATGTTCATGAATTACGTTCTTCTTACCAAGTGCAGGGAACTGTGGGTATTCGGAAGAACAATAACCGCGGGAATGTCTGAAGAAATCGAAAAAGCTAAGCAGCGAAAAATCCGTATCAGATATTTCACGGAAGAAATCAAGGAGGTAAACGATTGATGTTCACGATTTACAGTGCAGACACAGCAGGAATTCCGTCAAACTGCTTATACCCCCACATTCATCATGTCACGGACGACAGCAGTCTGAAAGCCGCTGTCCTGACCGATTATGTTTGCGCCGAGTATAAAAACAGTTATCGCAGCAACAGCAACTTCATCGGCAGCGATTGCCTGCCTGTGGACTGTGATAACGACCATTCAGAAAATCCGGAAGACTGGGTGACTCCCGAAGATGTCACAAACGCATTTCCCGGCGTTTCATTCGCCGTTCATTACAGTCGTTCAAATAACAAAGCGAAGAAAGGAAAGGCTGCAAGACCTAAATTCCATGTGCTTTTCCCGATTGATTATGTCAGCGACCCGGCAATATACAGCAAAATGAAAAAGCAGGTAAATTCGCTGTTTCCGTATTTCGACACTCAGGCGCTTGATGCGGCCAGATTCTTTTTCGGAACAGCGGATACAGATGTTGAAATCTATCCCGGATTTATGAATCTTACTGATTTACTGAAAGTTTATTCATACGATGATGTGTTTGACAAAGATATGCCGCAGGCGCAGTTCGGTGATACCACTATACATGAAGGTAGCCGCAATGCTACTTTATCCCGCTTTGCCGGAAGAGTTCTCAAGAAATATGGTGATACAGACAAAGCGCGCCAGTCTTTTATTGATGAAGCGGCAAAATGCGTACCTCCTCTTGATGACGCTGAACTCTCGACCATCTGGCGCAGCGCAAAGAAATTCTATAGCAAGGTAAAAACACAGCCCGACTATGTTTTGCCCGAACAGTATAACGCAGATTTCGGTCTGTGTCCGGAGGATTTCTCTGATATCGGACAAGCAAAAGTTCTGGCAAGAGAATATAACGGTGAACTCGTATATACGGACTCCACCGACTATATGCGTTTTGTCGGTACGCATTGGGCTGAGTCAAAGCAGCTTGCAGTCGGAGCCTGCGAGGACTTTCTTGACCGCCAGCTTGCTGAATCTGAGGCGGAGTTGATAAAGGCGAAGAAGGCTCTTGAAAAAGCAGGAGTTGACAAAGAAATCATTGCAGAGGGCGGCAAGGCTTTGAAGAAAGCCCTTGACGCAAACAGCATAAACGCATATTTTGAATATTGCAATGCGCTGGCGTATAAGGCTTTTGTTATGAAACGCAGAGATATGAAATACATAGTTTCCGCATTGCAGGCGGCAAAACCTATACTTCTGCGCAATATAAGCGAGTTTGATACGCAGGAATTTCTGCTTAATACCCCCGCCGCAACTTATGACCTTCGTGACGGAATCAACGGCGCAAGAACTCACAGCGCAGACGATTGTATAACAAAGATAACAGCAGTATCTCCGTCTGATGATAACAAGAACTTGTGGCTGTCTGCTCTTGACAACACTTTTTGCGGTGACAACGAGCTTATTGAGTATGTTCAGCAGATTGTGGGGCTTGCGGCATTGGGAAAGGTCTATCAGGAAGCGCTTATCATAGCTTACGGTGATGGCAGCAACGGTAAATCCACGTTCTGGAATGTGCTTGCAAGAGTCCTGGGCAGTTACAGCGGCAGCATCTCCGCCGATGCGCTGACTGTCGGCTGTAAGCGGAATGTGAAGCCCGAGATGGCTGAACTTAAAGGGAAGCGTCTGGTTATTGCCGCCGAACTTGAAGAGGGTGTACGTCTTAACACATCAATCGTAAAGCAGCTTTGTTCCACTGATGAAATCACTGCGGAGAAAAAGTATAAGGATCCGTTCAAATTCACTCCTACGCACACGATTGTTCTGTATACAAATCATCTTCCTCGCGTCGGCGCAAATGATGACGGTACATGGCGCAGGCTTATCGTCATACCATTCAACGCTAAAATACATGGCAAGTCGGATATCAAGAACTATGCGGACCATCTGTATGAAAACGCAGGTGGAGCAGTTCTGTCCTGGATTATTGAGGGCGCTCAGAAAGCCATCAATAATAATTTCAGGATATCTGTTCCGGGTGTTGTAAAAGATGCAATAGGCCGCTACCGTGACAGTAATGACTGGTTCTCCATTTTCATTGAGGATTGCTGCGAGGTTGATAAAACCTATATACAGAAATCGGGCGAGTTCTACCAGGAATATCGTGCGTATTGTGCGAGAAACGGTGAGTTTACCAGAAGCACGACCGAGTTCTATACGGCTCTTGAAAATGCGGGTTTTCTGCGAAAGAAAACCAAGTCCGGCAATGTAATAATGGGGCTTCAGCTTAAGTCTGATTTCATAGAATAAACCTCAAGGGTGCAGGTCTTTGTAGGTCTTGGTATAAACCCCCCTTTAGGGCTGTTTTTATAGAAAAATAGCCCTATATAAAAGTTTATGAATAGACCTGTTCAGACCTGCACCTTTGCAACAAGGAGTAGCTTATGAGAGAAAAAATAATCGAACATAAATTACTGATGGAAGTAAAGAAAATCGGCGGTCTGGCATTAAAGTTCGTATCGCCGGGATTTGATGGGGTGCCTGACAGGATCGTACTTCTGCATGGTGGTAAAATCGGCTTTGTGGAAGTTAAGGCACCCGGAGAAAAGCCAAGACAGCTTCAGCTGGCACGACACAGACTTCTGAATCAGCTGGGTTTTAAGGTGTATGTTCTTGACAGCGCGGAACAGATAGGAGCAATCATTGATGAAATACAATCCCCATGATTATCAGCGGTATGCGGCAGAGTTCATAACCACCCACCCGATTGCGGCGCTTCTGCTTGATATGGGCTTAGGCAAGACAAGCATTACGCTGACGGCAATAAACGACCTGCTTTTCGATAGTTTCGAGGTTCACAAGGTACTTGTGGTTGCTCCACTGCGAGTGGCTCGAGATACTTGGAGCGCTGAAATCGAAAAGTGGGAGCATTTGAAGAATCTGCGGTACAGCGTAGTTGTCGGAACGGCGCAGGAGCGGATTTCGGCGCTCTCCACTCCCGCAGATATCTACATTATCAACCGTGAAAATATACAGTGGCTTGTGGATGAAAGCGGACTGCCGTTCGACTTCGATATGGCGGTTATTGACGAGCTGAGTTCATTCAAGAACCACCAGTCGAAACGGTTCAAGGCTTTTATGAAAGTCAGACCGAGGCTGAAACGGATAGTCGGACTTACGGGAACTCCCGCTAGTAACGGCTTGATGGACTTGTTCGCGGAGTTCAAGCTGTTGGATATGGGAGAACGGCTCGGCAGGCTTATCGGGCAGTACAGAAACGCGTATTTTCAGCCGGACAAGCGTAACGGAATGGTGATTTACAGCTACAAGCCGTTACCAAATGCCGAGCAGCAGATATACGACAAGATTTCGGATATCACCATTTCCATGAAAGCCGCCGACCACCTTAAAATGCCTGAACTTGTGAGTACGGAATATGTGGTTCAGCTTTCCGACAAGGAACGGGAGAAATACGAACGGCTGAAAAAAGACCTTGTTTTGTCCGAGGACAACGAAGAAGTAACTGCGGCAAATGCGGCATCGCTTTCAAACAAACTCTCGCAGATGGCGAACGGCGCAGTTTACTCAGAAGACGAGAGTGTAATCGAGATACACGACCGAAAGCTTGACGCTTTGGAGGATATAATCGAAAGCATGAACGGCAGATCTCTGCTTGTAGCATACTGGTTCAAGCACGATTTAGAGCGTATCCGAAAACGCTTTGAAATCCGTGAAATCAAGTCTAGCCGAGATATTTCCGAATGGAACAGCGGTAAAATTCCCGTTGCGCTTATTCACCCCGCTTCTGCCGGACACGGATTGAATTTGCAGAGCGGTGGTTCAACGTTGGTGTGGTTCGGGCTTACATGGAGCCTTGAACTGTATCAGCAGACAAACGCCCGCTTGTGGCGGCAGGGTCAGACTGCGGATACCGTGGTCATTCAGCACATAATCGTAAAAGGCACTATCGACGAGCAGATTATGAAAGCCCTGAAAACCAAGGACACAACGCAGGCGGCTCTTATCACCGCAGTGAAAGCGGAGGTACATAAATGAACCCATATAAAGAACTGGCAAATGCTATAATCGTACAAGCGGTCAAGGATTACCGAGATGCCGTGGAACGTCTGCGATATACACCGGACGATAAATCGGCACAGCACGACAAGCGGAGTATCGAAAATTTCTTTCGTTCAAACTGGTTTTCGATACTTTCTGACTTGAACGGAGAATTGCTTCTGAAAAAGCTCAAAGAGGAGGTTTCGGCATGACGGCAAAGGAATATCTCGGACAGGCGTACAGAATAGATCAGCGTATCAACAGCAAGATGGAACAGATAGCTTCGCTGAACCTGCTTGCGCAGAAAGCGACAACGGTTTTCAGCGATATGCCCGGAAACTCCACAAGAAATATTCACCGTATGGAAGATGTTATAATCAAAATCGTGGATATGGAAAGCGAGATAAACGCAGACATTGACAGCCTGGTTGACCTGAAAAAAGAGATCGCCGGAGTGATTCGCGGTGTTTCAAATCTTGAATATCAGACGTTACTTGAACTGCGGTATCTGTGTTTCAAAACATGGGAGCAGATTGCTGTGCAGATGGGTTATGGCATTGATAATATCTACAAAATGCACCACAAGGCGCTGCGTGAAGTGACCGTTCCTGAAACATTACAGTAAAATCAACTATTTTACAGTAGCCCTTTTGTGGTATGATATAATCAGCAAAAAAGGAAAGAGATGACCCCCATGCCCAGACGACCACAGCGCCCTTGTTCTTACCCTGGCTGTCCCAACCGTTGTGACGGACAGTACTGCGAGAAACACTCAAAGCAGATGAACCGTCGCTACAATAAACTCGTTCGCCCTGCCGACAGCAACAAGAAATACGGCAGAGCGTGGCGAGAGATACGAAAGCGTTATGCAACGGCTCACCCGCTGTGCGAGATGTGTCTGAAAGAGGGTCGGCTCACTCCTGTTGAGGAGGTACATCATATCGTTCCTGTGTCGCACGGCGGCAGTAATGATTTGAGCAACCTGATGTCGCTGTGCCAGTCATGCCACACGAAAATACACCACGACCTCGGTGACCGGTAGGGGCGGTCGAAATCTCTGCGACCTTTACCTCGGACAGCGACCCGGGGCTTCGTGCGTAAAAATCGGGGTTCAAACGGGGTATTAAACCATAAAACTTTTAGGACGGTGCGAGCCGTCCTTTTTTCTTGTCCTGCGGAGGTGAAAATCATGGCTAAGGACGGTACAAACAGAGGCGGCAGACGGGTTCGTGCCGGAGGTAAACCCGCTCCTGCCGCAGAAAAATTACAGAAAGGACTTCCGGTCAAGGCAATCAGCAATGATATTCCCACGCTCGATGCTGCCGAACTTGAAGCGGTTGACTTGCCGGAGGGCGCAGTTCTGCAAGGCGCAGATATGCCGAAACCCGGCGAGTATCTGTCGGCTCGGCAGAAGAACGGTGTTCCCCTCGGCGCTGATGATATATACCGGGAAACGTGGTTGTGGCTGAAACAACGAAACTGCGAAAATCTCGTAAACAAGCGCCTGATTGAAGCCTACGCTCAGGCATTCGCAAGATACATTCAGTGCGAGGAAGCAATAAGCAACTACGGCTTGCTCGGCAAACACCCTACAACAGGCGGCGTTATTGCTTCGCCGTTCGTGCAGATGTCGCAGCAGTTTCAGAAGAACGCAAATCTCATCTGGTATGAAATTTACGGAATTGTCAAGGAGAACTGCACTGAGCCAGTCGGTGATGATTTGAACGACGCTATGGAACGCCTGCTTCGTTCAAGGAAAGGATAATTATTATGCCTAAAGAAACAATCGAATTTTTCAAAGAACTTAAAAGCAACCGACCGAACCTAACCGCACAGCAGTACAAAACCATCAAAGGTCAAGCTGTCAAGGGAAACATTGTAGACGCTCGGAAAGGCTTGCACAAGGTTCTGAAAAGGAGGAACGCCAGATGAATACGACTACCGAAATGCAGCTTGTCCCGATTGACAAGCTGATACCATACGTCAACAATGCCAGAACCCATTCGCCGGAGCAGCTGAACAAGCTGCGTTCCTCGCTGCGGGAGTTCGGCTTTATCAATCCCGTTATTATCGACAGGGATTTTAATGTCATTGCAGGTCACGGCAGAATTCTTGCCGCAAAAGCTGAGAACATCTCCGAAGTGCCTTGTGTGTTTGTAGATTATCTTACTCCTGCTCAGAAGAAAGCGTACATAATTGCGGATAACCGAATGGCTCTCGATGCAGGCTGGGACGAGGAAATGCTGAAAGTTGAAATCGAAGCATTGCAGGCTGACGATTTCGACCTTTCGCTGACGGGTTTTGACGAAAAGGAACTCGCTGCTTTCTTTGACGATGATACCGATACCAAGGACGATGATTTCGATGTGGACGGTGAATTGGAAAAACCTTGCACAACAAAGCCTGGCGACCTCTGGCTGCTCGGTAATCACAGACTTGTCTGCGGCAACAGTACGAAACCCGAAACTTATGAACTCCTCATGAACGGAAAGCTGGCAAATCTTGTGGTTACCGACCCGCCCTACAATGTGAATTATGAGGGCTCGGCGGGAAAAATCAAGAACGACAATCTCGAAAACGAAAAGTTCTATCAGTTCCTGCTTGACGCTTTCACCTGCATGGAGAAAGCAATGGCGAACGATGCAAGCATCTATGTTTTCCATGCAGATACAGAGGGCTTGAACTTCCGAAAGGCTTTTGCTGACGCAGGATTTTACCTTTCCGGAACGTGTATCTGGAAGAAGCAGTCGCTTGTTCTCGGTCGCTCGCCGTATCAGTGGCAGCATGAGCCGTGCCTGTTCGGCTGGAAGAAAAACGGCAAGCACCGGTGGTACTCCGACCGCAAGCAGACGACAATATGGGAGTTCGACAAACCGAAGAAGAACGGTGACCACCCGACAATGAAGCCCATTCCGCTTATTGCGTATCCGATAAAGAATTCAAGCATGACCAACTGTATCGTTCTCGACCCGTTCGGCGGCTCTGGCAGTACGCTTATCGCCTGCGAACAGACTAACCGTATCTGTCATACCATTGAGCTTGATGAAAAGTTCTGCGATGTTATCGTGAAGAGGTATATCGAGCAGGTCGGCTCTGCGGAGAATGTGTCTGTGGTTCGTGACGGAAAGACGATTGCTTATTCCGAACTGGAGGTTGCCGATGAAGAATGAACTCACGCTCGGCAGCCTGTTTGACGGCAGCGGGGGCTTTCCGCTCGGTGGGCTGCTTGCCGGTATTACCCTGCTGTGGGCTTCGGAGATAGAGCCGTTCGCCGTTCGGGTAACCACGAAAAGACTGCCGCAGATGAAACACTTCGGTGATGTTTCTGCATTGAACGGCGCGGAACTCCCGCCCGTAGATATAATCACATTCGGCAGTCCGTGTCAGGACATGAGCATTGCCGGAAAACGCAGCGGTCTTGACGGGTCAAGGTCGAGCCTGTTCTATGAAGCGGTAAGAATTATAAAAGAAATGAGGTGCGCTACCAATGGCAAATATCCAAGATTTGCGGTCTGGGAAAACGTCCCCGGAGCGTTCAGTTCCAACAAGGGCGAGGACTTCCGGTGCGTCCTCGAAAGCCTGTGCAGGGTCAGGGACGAAACCGTTTCTGTTCCTCGACATGAGAAATGGTCAGCCGCAGGCAACATCGTGGCAGACGGTTTCTCAATCACCTGGCGAGTGCTTGACGCGCAATACTGGGGAGTACCCCAGAGAAGAAAACGCATCTTCCTTATCGCAGATTTTGACGGCGAATGTGCCGGAAAAGTATTATTTGAGTCCGAGGGCTTGTCGGGGTATTCTGCTGAGGGCTTCAAAGCGTGGCAAAGAACTGCCGCCGCTGCTGAAAGCGGCTCTGGAGCGACAGGCGCAGCAGGATTTTGCACTGAGCACTCCGCAAAAGCCCGTGGGATAGGCTACGAGGAAGAAACCTCGTCTACGCTCCGTGCCGGAACAGTTCCGGCGGCTGTTTACGAAAATCACTCGCAGGACACACGCTACACCGAGCTGCGCGGCATTGCTCCAACGGTTTCTTCAACCTACGGAACAGGCGGGAATAATCAGCCGTTCGTGGTTGAAGATACACGTTGTTTTGATGTTCGTTTCACGTCTGACGGAACGAAAAACGCGCGCCATAACTGTTATAAAACAGACACTGCACGGACGATTGACACGGGAGGTAATTCTCCCGACTCAAACCAAGGCGGTGTGGCAGTCGTAGCCGTCCATGGTTCAATGATAGGCAGAGCAGATAAAAACGGTCCGCAAGGCAGCGGCGTAAACGAGGATGTTTCATTCACCCTGAATGCAACTGACAGACACGCTGTTGCGTTCTCGCAGGACAGCTACACGAAGTACAGCGAAAACGATAAATGCGGCGCGCTCCGAGCCGCAGGTGGGATGTACGGAGGAGGCTCTGAAACTCTTGTGTACAGCACAAGCAAGAATTCTTACCACACCGAAGCCGAGGAAAACCTTGCAAACACGCTTGTCGCAAGCGATTACAAAGACCCGCCGACCGTGAATTCTCCGGAATACATAGTCCGCAGGCTTACTCCAACGGAGTGCGCCCGTTTGCAGGGATTTCCCGACTGGTGGTGCGCAGATCTCGGAACGGACGAGCCTACAGATGAAGAACTACGGTTCTGGAAAGAGGTCTTTGAAACTCATCGCATAATCGTTGGCAGCGCAGTCAAACCGAAGTCCGAAAAGCAGATCCGCGCATGGCTGAAAAATCCCCACAGCGACTCTGCCGAGTACAAACTGTGGGGAAATGGTGTTGCTCTTCCGTGTGTTTTCTTCGTGCTTTCGGGGATTGCGTGGGTCAGTTCTTGTTGGAATTAGCTGAACCGGGTTCGTCACCGAGCACGATTTTTCCGTGCTTTTCTTCAAACTTTTCTATACACTCACGAATCAGAACGATAATCTGACCGTTTGCCGAGCGTGCTTCATAATCGGCGACATAATGCAGTTTATCGAGCATTTCATCGTCAATTCTGATGGATAAACTCTTGATAGCCATAAAGCTCCTCCTGTTTATATCCGATATATGTTTATTTTAACATCATAATGTGCTATAATGTATGAAGTGAGTTCAAAGTGCGTTCATAACGCGTTTATAAGGAGGGCAACATGAAAGTAGCTGTAATTGGTTCAAGAGGGCTGAGCGTGAGTGATTTAGGCAGATATCTCCCCGAAAATACCACGGAAATCGTGTCCGGCGGCGCTAAAGGAGTGGATACTTCCGCAAGGGAGTATGCTTTGGCGCACGGAATAAAGCTGACGGAGTTCCTGCCGGAATACACGAAATACGGCAGGAGCGCTCCGCTGAAACGGAATATCACGATAATTGAGTATTCGGATATCGTGCTTGCGTTCTGGGATGGAAAATCCAGAGGAACAAAATACGTCATTGACAACTGCCGCAAACTCGGCGTGGAAGTCAGAGTTTACATTATAGACTAATAGTTGAGCCGTACATTGTGCATAACGCAGAATGTGCGGCTTTCTGTTAAAACCCGTTGACTTATCCCCCTATTCGAGTAAAATGTGTAGTACCGAAAGGAAATGGAGGTACATACAATGACAATTTACTACAACGCGCAGGACAGAAAACCGCTTGTGAAAGCCATCAGCGAGTTCACGGGAGCAGACGCAGTTTACATGAGAACCCCGACCTACGCATACCAAATCGACTATTTCACGGTGACCCGCGAGGGCAACCTTGAATTTGATGACAGAGCCGACAGCGAGAAAATCGAGGGTCTGCTTGAATTCCTTGCGGAGCGTGGATTTATCGCCGAGGTTGCCGACACAAGCGCCACAGAGCAGCCGGAAACGGCAAGCGAGGAAGTATCCGCAGACACCGACAGCGCCGAACACGGCGAACCAGTGGGGCTTACGGTGGAAGTTACGCTTGAGGGTACAGCGGTGGATAACCTTACCAAGCTGCTCGAAGCCAAAGGCAGACTTATCCGCAGAGCCTTAGCGGTGGAGAGCCTGCCGATTGAGGTCACGGACAGCACGGTGAGGTTTCCCTGGTTCGCAAACTGCGGTGCTGATGAATGCAAGGCATACACGCATTTCATTTCGGCGCTCTGCGAACTCGCCGCCAATGCAAAGAGGGTTACGGCTAAGGAAAAGGAAATCGACAACGACAAGTACGCATTCCGCTGCTTTCTCCTGCGGCTGGGATTTATCGGTTCGGAGTACAAAACCGAGCGGAAGATACTGCTGAGAAATCTCATAGGCTCATCGGCTTTCAGAAATGGAGGTGCTGCAAATGAAGTTTCCGAGTAAAGAAACAATCGAGCAGTACCGCCGAGAGTACCCAGTCGGCTGCCGAGTTGAGCTAATATC